>Ga0075163_10001300_pt1 | contig 33427 bp, 29 predicted proteins | sample JI1023141ADNA_FD_71478 | JGI IMG/M metagenome (GOLD analysis project Ga0075163, IMG submission 71478) | Wastewater effluent complex algal communities from Wisconsin, to seasonally profile nutrient transformation and Carbon sequestration -... | ecosystem: Engineered > WWTP > Effluent > Algae...
AAAGGAAGCCCCATGGCCCGCGGCATCAACAAAGTGATCCTGGTCGGAAACCTCGGCAACGACCCCGAGGTGCGCTACAGCCAGTCCGGCAGCGCCATCACCACCCTGTCCGTGGCCACGTCCGAAAGCTGGAAGGACAAGGACGGCAACCCGCAGGAACGCACCGAGTGGCACCGCGTGAAGGCCTTCGGCCGCCTCGCCGAGATCATGGGCGAGTACCTCAAGAAGGGCCGCCAGGTGTACATCGAAGGTTCCCTGCGCACCGAGAAGTACACCGACAAGAACGGCGTCGAGAAGTACTCCACCGACATCATCGCCGACGAAATGCAGATGCTCGGCGGCATGGGTGAAGGCGGCGGCGGTGGCCAGCGCGGCGGCGGCGAGCGCAGCGAGCGCCCGGCGCGTCCGTCCGGCGGCGGCGGTGGCGGCGGCCAGCGCGGTGGCGGCGACTACGGCCAGCGCAGCGGCGGCGGCGACTACGGTTCGCGCTCCGGCGGCGGCTCCGCGCCCCCGTCCTCGCGCAACGACGATTTCCCGGACGACGACATCCCGTTCTAGGGAGAAGTGGGGTAGGTTTTGTATAGTCAGGGTGCATTTGTCTTTATTTTCAGATAGATGCGCTCTGGCAATTCTTCCTTTGCCCGCAGCTCTGTAACGCACCAAGAAGAACTGGATTGGTGTCAAATCACCTGACGTCATCTCGGGTGATAGAGGCCTGTGGCTCAGAACAACAGATCGACCTGGAGTATCCGGTTAGCCATCTTGGGTTCCGGAGAGAGGTTTCCCCTCCTCGTCAGAGGCGCCCACTCACTGCCCGACGAAGTGATCACGGAGTTCGCCCTTACGCGACTCCGCGCTAAGGGACGCGCGGTCAACACGGTAGTCCCTTACCTTCACTCGATTGCAGCGGGTCTTGATCACCTGCAACAAAAAGGCATAAATCTCGAAGAGCGCATTGCCAGCGGTACTTTCCTCTCCGTCCAGGAGCTGCGGGCGTTCGCGTCGACTTGCAAGCGCGGTAAACGCAAGCTCACAGTGCATCCAGATGAGGCTGCGGGGCGATACAGTCGGTTTGTCGAGTACGTCGTTTGGCGCGCGATGTCCCAGGTCGGGCGTGCATCCAGCGAATTGGCCTTTGAAAAGGCTCGAAGCGCCGTCAGAAAATTCAAGGCGCGTACAGACGCCGTGGCACCCAAGTCTGAAAAGGCAATCCAAAGTCCCGATAAAACGCTTGGGCTGAACCCAACCCAAAGATTGCTCTTGCTCGCCGTCATCGAACCGAGCGACGAAAGGAATCTGTCAGCTGATCCAGCGTTGAGGGCACGGAACTACGCCATGGTTAGGCTGGCGTACGAACTCGGGCCAAGGGCAGGTGACGTGCTCACCGTCAAGATCCGGGATCTGAATCTGACCCAACGACCGGCAGCGGTGACGTTTCACAGGCGTCATGACGATCCAGAGGACTCGAGGAAGCGTCAACCTGTACTCAAAACAAAGCCGCGGGTCCTCTTCATAAGTGACGAGCTCGCTCTAGCGCTTGAAGGGTGGATTGACTCATATCGCTCAGACAGAGGCCGCTTCCAAGGCGCAAGGCGCCATCCATTTGTCTTTGTGAACAGTAACGGTGATCCGCTTGGGCAGAGGGGATACCAGTTGATATACCAGAAGCTCAGGGAAAAATTTCCGGAGCTCAAGGGGCTTGTATCGCATTCCCTTCGGCATGATTGGAACGAGCGATGGACTGATATGGAAAGCACAGGTGAGGGTTCTGCGAAGGGTGATATGCGAGAGCAGTGCTACGCCATGGGGTGGTCGGATCGCTCGGCGATGCCGGCGAGATACTCGCGTCGCGCGGTGGCCGACGCGGCGAATAGGAAAATCATCCAAATGAATAAGCGTGCCCAAGAAAGAGGCGAGCACGCGGTCGCTCGGGGTGACAAGAAATGACCAAGAAGCGGCGATCGGAATCACTCGCCGAGTCTGTCGAATATGCGATACCCCTGAGTCTAACGACTCGAGATGGCGTCCATGTCGACACTCGGGACATGGTTTGGCGTATGGGGCCGAACGACTTGATCAACTGGGAAAACGCTCAGTCTTTCCCACTTCGGATTGGAGCTGCGATCAAGTCGTACATCTGTCAGCAGCTCACGGATTCTGCGGCAGGAACTGCGAGAGCAACATTCTGGCGACTAGTGGGCGGCCTTCAGCGAATACCGTCAGAAGAGCTTGAGGCTATTGCGGCCGGTGAGATCGCAATGAACCTCTTCTACGCTTTCAAGTCAGCGTTAGAGAATGACAACAACATCAGTCACGGGACCGCAAAGGAGATGCAGTCGTCGTATCGGCGATGGTACGTCTGGTGCGTTGACGTAGGCTTCCCGGGGTTCTCGGATGAGGCTTCAATTGAGCTCTTGGACAGGACAATAGGTGGATCAGGTAAGGGGTGGGCGGTTCTGAGTAGTGACCCTGATGAGGGTCCTCTTGGTTTCGTGCAGGACTCCTGTCTGGAGGCGGCAATCGCGCGTTCCTTCGAGACCATTGACCTGCTTTGTTCCGAAGAACTTCAGGCGCTGACCGCAGTTCTGCTAAGCAAGTCATATGGGCTTTACGGTGCACATCTTCAGCTGATCAATGACAGCGACTACCGAGTGGATGTTCTGTCAGACGGAAGCGAAGTGCATTGGATAGATGTTCCTCGGTTGAAGAAGCGGGGCGTCCGCGCGAGGGTGGGTGTACGCAAGAGAAGGCTGAGCTCGAGACTCGCCTCGTGCATAAGCACTCTCCGAACCGTTAATGAGCGGAAACGTCATGCAGGCGGAGGGGGCCTTTGGCAAGTCGGGGTTACCCCATTGTTCATGCGAGAGACGGCGCGGGACGGTCTTGTCGGACCGGTCCTTGAAGATCATGCATACAGATGGAGTATTGCCGACTTCCAATCAGCGATGAGGAAGTTTTGTGAGAGTAATGGTCTGAGGTTTCGACTAAATCCACGGCGGCTTCGCTATACGTTTGCCACCAGGCTAGTTGAAGAAGGGTGCACTCCTTTGGAGCTGGCTGACGCTTTGGATCATACCGATCTGCAGCACGTCATGGTTTATTTCGACGCCAGAAGTCAGATCGTCAGGCAGTTGGATGAGGCGATGGCCGTCCGATTGGCACCTATTGCTATGGCGTTTCTCGGGAACATTGTGGCTGGCCCGTCGGAAGCAACGCGAGGCGATGATCCGGCGAGCGTCATAAAGTTCAAAGGGTCTGGGTCAGAACTTCTCCCGGTCGGTGGTTGCGGAGTTTTCAAGAGTTGCGGACTGGATGTACCTCTTGCTTGCTACACGTGTCCGAAGATGGAGCCCTGGGCGGATGCGCCCCACGAGTTTGTCTTGTCGGAACTTCTGAAGGATAGGAGTCGCCGGGAGAGCATGGGTTTGGATGAGAAGTTGGTGCAGATTCATGACCGGACAATTGTTGCTGTCGCGGAGGTAGTTCGTCGAATTTCTAGCGGGAAATCAGGCGGCGGCCAGAAAAGGAATCCGATGTGATGGATCGATTCATTACCAAAGCGGAGTGGCGGGCAAGGCAGAACCTTCAAAAGTTCTGTGATGAAATGCGAGAGAGGAATCCGTATGAGGGCGTCACGTGGGATGAGATCACGTGGGTGGTTGGAGGGTCACGCAGAGGAAGTTCTCGACTGATAGAGAGGCTGAACTTTACGAGACACGCAGAGACCTCTTCAGATGATATGAAGATGGGGGGAGCTTTTCTTGCCGATTTTGCGGATTTTTCTCGGGCCATTGTCATTTGGCGTGCCATCAATGCTCGAAAGCGTCCCACAGCGCTGACTCAAATGGTCCTCGTCAGGGCGCTTCGTTACGTCTATGAGGAGCTGAGAAAATCATCCGGGCCTCTAGAAGCTGTCCGGATAGACCTCCTGCGTCCTTTCCATCTGGATTCCGCGGTGCAGGAACTGCTTAGGCGGGAGGCGGAGAGCTCATGCTATCGGGTTGCGAACTATTTTCAGTACATCGCAGCCCAGATTGACCGGCTTGGGCTCGCTCCGTCGGCGCTTCAGTGGAAGCATAGTGTTCCTCGTCCGGAAGTTAGTGGCGGGCTGAAGTCGGACAGAGTTAGCAGAGACTTTCACGAACGACGTGCCGCGAAATTGCCGACGGATGAGGTCCTGTACTTCGTTGCGGATGTTTCTCGCCGTGACGATCTTAGCGTTCCAGATCTGGTCCGACAGAGGATTGTTGACTTACTATTCTGTGGGGGTTTCAGGATCAACGAGTGTTTAACGCTACGTCGGGACGCTTTGATCGAGGAGCCGCTTTTTGATGACCTCGGTCAGCGGGTGATGGGAAAAGGCGGGGAGTCCAATCCGGTAAGGGTTGGGATCAGGTACCTGCCCGAGAAGGATGAAGATGGTCTGCCCAGGACAAAGTGGATCCCGTCCGATCTTGTTCCTATTGCCTTGAGGGCGTTCAGGGACTTGTCCGCTATCACCCACGAGTTCGCTGAGTCTGCAAAGTTTGCCTTTCAGAACCCAGGTCGAGTGAAGCTGGGAGAGCCGTGGGACTCCCTCGATGAGATGGCTTTTGTCGGTAATGGCGAGGTGATGGCCATGGTCGGGCTTGCAAACCTCTCAAGCACCAACTCCTGGATTGAAGCCAATGTCACGAACGCAGTGAAAAGGAATGGCAAATATGTATGTCGGAAGGGTGATGTCGAGAGAGCGCTGGCGTCACTTTCGGAAGAAAGAGGCGTCGAAGTGAATGGTGTGGGTGTGCCCTTCCATGAGCTTCTTGCGATTGTGCCAATAAACTTCTTTCACTCAAAAAAGGCGACCATCCGCGGCACCGCGGTTTTGATTTCAGATCAAAACGTAAGTGACTATTTGTGCGGTCGCGGTAAGGTTGGTGCAAGGGTTAACTCTATTTTCGAGCGCCTCGAAGCACGGGATTCGAGCGGCCGTCTTATTCGGATTTCAACGCACCAGTTTCGACATTTCTTGGATACGGTCGCTGCAACTGGCGGCGTATCCGAGTTGATTCGAGCCCGATGGATGGGCAGGAGGGATGTCTCGCAGAACAGTGCGTACGATCATGAGACTGGCGTCTCTCTCGCAAAGAAGGTTCGTGAGCGGCTTGTTCAGGGCGGCGTGGTCGGGCCATTGGGTGATTTCGTATTTCGGATTGCCGACCCGGTTGAGAGAGAGGAGGTTGCCGGCGATCTGGTTCGAGCTGTTCACAAGACGCGGCTTGGTCGTTGCTTTCATGATTGGGCTGCATCGCCTTGTCCGGAGCACGAGGCATGCTGGGGCTGTGATGAACATCTTGTGGTAAAGGGTGAGCCTGGCGCTCTTGACGAAGCCAGCCTGCAGCTTGGGGAAGTGACGCAGGCTCTCCGCCTTGCCTCGGAGGAGCGGGTCAGTGGTACATACGGTGCCGACAATTGGGAGCTTTCTCATCAAAGGAAGAAGGACAGGCTGGAGAAGATCATCGCGATCCATCTTGATCCGACCACCCCTGACGGCACGATTGTCCATATGAAAAGAGATGCACGCTGAGTGGAGGGCAGGCGCATGAGTTCAGTGAGGCCGCAGCGACGAAGGAGTATTTCTCAAGAGGGGAAGCTGAGGCTTGTTCGAGCCATTCAAGCATTGCCGGCTAATACGTCTCTAACTTGGCATCACATCCAGGATCTTGCCAGCGAGCACGCAGGAGGCGGGTATCGGTGGACCCGGCAGGCATTGGAGCGTCATGTTGAAATCAAGGGGGCTTACTTGGCTCACGAGACAGCGCGGAGGAAACTGAGCAAAGGCGGCTCTGTTTCAGGGCGACACTTGACTGAGTCACAAAAAATCGCGCGGCTGGAGCAGGAGGCCGAACGGCTTCGGGCTACTCTCAATCAGTATGACCAGCGCTTTGCCACCTATCTAGCGAATGCCGTGGCCCATGGCATGACTGTGCAGCAGCTTTCGGCGCCCCTTTTGCCTCCGTCAAGGGGGCAAGGTAACTCGGACGCGACCTAGAGGCGCGGTTGGCGCGTTGGATCTTACTGTTTTTCGGATGGCGGTTGCGAGGGCAGTGGAAGGTCCAAAGCAGTGTTGGCCGCATCGTCCGTTGCGTCACTTATTGCGCAGGTTGAGGACCAGAGTCAGCGCGGCTTTTGGGGACATTCCAAGCTTCTCGGCCAGCACGAAGTACTCCATGACGTCGAGTCGGCGCGAGCCCCTCTCCACCGCTGACAGGCGTTGCTGGGGCCAGTCAAGTGCGGCGCAAAGCTCCGCTTGGGTGAATCCCTGGGACTTTCGGGTCTCCCTGAGCGCCTTGACCAGCTCGCGGTATTCCTTTGCGTAGATGGTCTTCTTGGGCATGGCGGTCCGGTCCCTTCCTGGGTGGACACGCTAGGTGCGATAAGCAAATACATGAAAAACGTGTAAATTTGGGCTACCATCCGGCCCTGTTATCCGGCTCCCGAGTTCTTGGCCTATGCCCCTGCTATTGGTCCACCCGGCCGTGGACTTGACGCTCGAGCTCTACGTTTCGCCGGCCCTGGAGGAAGCCATTGCCCTTCAGTGGGAGCGCGTCCGCAAGCGGACGGTCCGGGACACTTACGTCAAGGCCCTGGAGTATCGGCTGCAGGACCTCCTGAGGGACTGCCTCGACTGGGACCTGAAGCCCCCCACGGAGGCCCAGGTGGCTTACGCCATGGTCTTGGCGGCAAGGCATGGGGTCTCGGTGCCATCGGAGGTCCTCAACTATCGGTTCCACATGGCCATGTTCCTTGAAACCTGGGCCCGAAAGCCCAAGTCCACCGGCCCGGCAGAAGATCAGCCAGAGGTATCCGTGAGGGTGGTGCACCCCCAGGCTGGGGAAGGGTGAGGCGGCCTGACGTCCCTTGGAGTCGCGATTGTCTCCGTAGATGAGACAGAATCCCCTGATAGTTACCGCGCCTTCAAAGGGAACCACCTGGGATGAACCAACAAAGCCTCTCCGCCTTCATCTGGTCGGTGGCCGACCTGCTTCGGGGTAACTATCGGCCCCACGAATACGGAAAGGTGATCCTGCCCTTCACTGTTCTGCGTCGTTTGGACTGCGTCCTGGCGCCGACCAAGGCGAAGGTTCTGAAGGAGCTGGAGGCGAAGACCAAGGCGGGGGTGAATCCCGATCCCTTCCTCAAGAGGGTCTCCGGACAGACCTTCTACAACAGCTCCAATCTGGACCTGCCCAAGCTTCTCGGCGACCAGGACCACATCAAGCAGAACCTGTACGCCTATCTTCAGGGGTTCTCCCCGGACGCCAGGGACATCTTCGAGCGCTATGACTTCGCCACCCAGATCGAGCGCCTGGCCAAGGATAACCTCCTTTACCTAGTAGCCGAGAAGTTCGCCAACATCGACCTACACCCTGGATCGGTCGACAACGCCCAGATGGGCCATGTCTTCGAGGAGCTGATCCGACGCTTCGCCGAGCTCTCGAACGAGACCGCGGGTGAGCACTTCACCCCGCGAGAAGTCATAACGTTGATGGTCAACCTCGTCTTCATCGAGGATGACGACGTGCTGACGCCCGGTAACGCGGTCGTGCGAACCATCTACGACCCGACGGCTGGAACCGGCGGAATGCTGTCCGTTGCCGCAGAGCACCTTGCCGAGCACAACCCTGCCGCCCGACTGACCCTTCATGGGCAGGAGCTCAACGACGAGTCCTACGCCATCTGTAAGGCGGACATGCTCATTCGTGGCCAAGCGGTGGAGAACATCGTCGCTGGCAACACGCTGAGTGAAGACGGGTTCCCCAACAAGACCTTCGACTACATGCTGTCCAACCCGCCCTTCGGCGTGGAATGGAAGAAGGTCGAGAAAGTCGTCCGGCTGGAGCATGAGCAGAAGGGCTTCGACGGCCGCTTCGGGCCGGGTCTGCCTCGTGTCTCGGACGGATCGATGTTGTTCCTGCTCCACCTCCTTGCCAAGATGGCGCCGGTGGTGGATGGCAAGGGCGGCAGCCGCTTCGGAATCGTGCTAAACGGCTCACCTCTGTTCACGGGCGGGGCTGGCAGCGGCGAGAGCGAGATCCGCCGCTACCTGTTGGAAAACGACCTGGTGGAGGCGATCATCGCCCTGCCGACGGACATGTTCTACAACACCGGCATCGCCACCTATGTCTGGGTGGTCTCGAACAAGAAGCCGCCCGCCCGCCGGGGTTGGGTGCAGCTGATCGATGGGTCGCAATTCTGGCAGAAAATGCGCAAGAGCCTTGGCAGCAAGCGCAAGGAGATGAGCGAGGAGCAAATCGCAACGGTCACCCGTCTGTTTGGCGATTTTGCCGAGGCCGACCTCGTCACGCTCTTGGATGCCGCAGGCAAGGAAGTTGGGCGCGAAGTGCTCGCACGTGATGCCGCCACGTTGGCGGCGCCTGAGGGCGGCAAGACCAAACGCGTACCCCTGTCCCGCCACTTCCGCAACGAGGCCTTCGGTTACACCACTATCACCGTTGAGCGCCCGCTGCGCGATGAGACGGGCAAGGTTGTCGTGTTTGAGAAGGGCAAGCAGAAAAGCCAGCCGCAGCCCGACAGCAGCCTGCGCGACACGGAGAACGTTCCCCTGGGCGAGGACATCCGTGCGTACTTCGAACGCGAGGTGATGCCGCATGCGTTGGACGCGTGGATTGACGAGAGCAAGAGCAAGGTGGGCTACGAAATCCCGTTCAACCGGCATTTCTACGTCTTTGAGCCGCCGCGGCCGCTGGAAGAAATAGATGCCGAACTGAAGGCAGTGTCCGCCAGTGTCATGCGGATGCTGGAGGGGATGGCGTAATGAAGTTGTCGCGTTATCCGGAGTACACGGACTCAGGCGTGGACTGGATTGGTCCAGTCCCAAGCCACTGGGGCATCAAGAGGCTCAAGACTCTAGCTAGCCAAGTTACCGATAAGGCGACTGAGAAACGGCGCCCGGTGGGCTTAGAGAACATTGAGGGATGGTCGGGTCGCTTCATTTCGACCGATGCGGACTTCCAAGGTGACGGCGTCGCGTTTAACGCTGGTGACATTCTCTTTGGCAAGTTGCGGCCGTATTTGGCGAAGGTCTATCTTGCTGACTCCTGCGGTGAAGCTGTAGGAGACTTCCACGTTGTCCGGCCTCTCCGAATGATAGAAGGCCGGTATCTTCAATACGTGATGCTAAGTCGGTCATTTATCGACATCGTCGATGGATCGACATTTGGATCAAAGATGCCAAGGGCAAGTTGGGAAGCGCTCGGTGGAATGCCTGTGGCCGTCCCCCGGCCTGAGGAGCAGTTGTCCATCGCCACCTTCCTCGACCGCGAGACCACCAAGATCGACGTCGTCATCGCTGAGCAGGAGCGCTTGCTTGAGCTGCTGGCCGAGAAGCGTCAGGCAGCAATCTCCCATGTCGTGACCATGGGTTTAAACCCCGATGCGCCGACGAAGAACTCGGGCATCGATTGGTTTGGGCAAGTGCCGGCGCATTGGGAGGTTTCTCAGCTTCGTCGTGTCGTTCTCTCTTTCGAGCAAGGCTGGAGTCCCGATTGTGAATCGCGGCCAGCAGAGGGATCGGAGTGGGGTGTTCTCAAGGCGGGTTGCGTTAATGGAGGTAGGTTTGCTGAGTCTGAGAACAAGGCTCTTCCGCCCTCGCTATCTCCGCGTCAAGAGTTGATGGTCAATCGTGGCGATCTGCTAATGTCGCGAGCGAGTGGTTCGCCAAAGCTTATTGGATCAGTCGCAGTGGTCGAGCAAGTATCGAGTAGGTTGATGCTCTCCGACAAGATATTCAGATTGAAGGTGGCGCCAGGCTTTGAGCCCCGATTTCTAGCCTTGGTGATGGGTTCTTTCCAACTTCGACAGCAGATCGAGCAGTCAATTGGCGGAGCTGAAGGTCTCGCGAACAATCTCCCTCAATCGAGGGTAAAGGAGCTCTGGATTCCTGTTCCGCCGCAATCAGAGCAGGATCTAATCGTTAGCGAAGTTGACGGTGTTTCGCGCGGGATTCGCGAACTGGAGGCCGCGACCGAAGCAGTTATCGCGCTACTCAAGGAGCGCCGCAGTGCAATGATCTCTGCCGCTGTTACGGGACAGATTGATGTGCGGGATGTCGCATGATGGCGCGCCGCTATCGCCGCTGCTCGGGACCACTTGCTGGCGTGGCTTGGTCATCGCGCCGCGGCCCATGGTGGCGGCCGCTTGCCTTCGGCGGGCTTGGATTCCTCCTGTTCGGGGTTGCCTATCCCCTGTTCGTTATGAACATGCTTGCAGATGTCGAAGCGGGGATGCTTCGCCCGGTGCTCGATGAGGTTCTGGGGCGCAGGGTTCGTGGAGCTATTTTGCTCGGAATGGCCTGTTTACTTCTCGGCGGAGGCCTCTCCTGCTGGAAGCTCTGGACTCAGCAGGGGCTTGACGCGGCGCAGCTTCGGGGCGCCTCCTTCCTGTCGCGTCTGTTGGCCAGATTGATGACCTAAGTGGCTCTGCCCAGGAAGAGAGATGACTGATATTCAACTATTCCGACTGACCGACGGCGCCGCGTTCGAGTTAGTGCAGCGTGCAGCTGGCCTCGAGCGCGACTTGCAGAAGATCATCGAGGGGCAGATGGAACCGCTCCTTGGCGTTCGCTTCCTGGCATCCGAGTTCGTGACGGATGCGACTCACCGCGGCAGGATCGACAGCCTGGGTATCGACGAGAACGGCTGCCCGGTGATCATCGAGTACAAGCGAACTGTCAACGAGAACGTCATCAATCAGGGACTGTTCTACCTCTCCTGGCTGCTCGAGCACCGGGGAGAGTTTCGCTGGCTGGTGATGAGCACGTTGGGGAAGGACGTTGCCGACGCCATCAACTGGGCGGGAGCTCGCTTGCTGTGCATTGCCAGTGACTTCAAGCACTACGATCTCCATGCGGTTCGCTTAATCGACCGGAACATCGAGCTGATCCGCTACAGGCTCTTCGATGCGAATCTGTTGATGCTCGAGCTTGTTCACAAGGTTGTCGCCACCGGCAATTCCTCAGCAAAGGGGCTCGCCCTCGATACCGCCGATACGCCCAAGGTGCCCCAGGCAGCCCCAGTGCAGGAGCCATCTCCTGTCTCCAAGGACAAGTCACACGTCGAACGCTTGGCAAGTGCAAGCGAGCAAGTGAAAGCCATAGTGGAGCAGTTGGCCGAGTTCATCCTCTCGCTGGGAGACGATGTGACGGAGCGGCCATCACACCTCTATACGGCCTTCAGGCGCCTTAAGAACTTCGTCAGCGTGATTGCCTATACCAATCGTGTCCTGGTCCTCCTGAAGGTGGATCCATCCACCGTGCAGCTCGAGCCGGGGTTCAGTCGCGACGTATCCAAGATCGGCCACTGGGGCACGGGAGACCTTGAGCTCACCCTGCAGTCCCTTGCCGATCTTGAGCGTGCCAAGCCATTGATCGAGCGCAGTTACCGCGAGCATTGACGCTTATGTACCGTGGCGACTACACGGTTCCATGGATGCGTCATGTGTCGGCTCTGTTCCGTGCGCTGGCTGACCCTTCATCTCGCCACGCTCTACCTCGGCCTGGCACGGGTTCGCTCGACGAAGCCTGCGCTACTTGGGGGGCGCTGCACTACGCGCTCAATTGCCTATTGGGGTGGCGCGATGTTCCCAAAGGTCTGGCGTGGTGGTACCGAGCCGGCAAGCCCATGGAGGAGTCTGAGGTCCTTGCTCTGGTTGGCGAGGTCTGGGGCCAGGACGATATGATCGACTACTACGCGGCCTGGGCTTGGAAGCCGCGAGGCCAAGGCTGGATGGTTCCCCAGGAGTTTGCTCCTCTGGATGGACCCTCGCCGACAGAGCTTGCGAAAAATTCTCACTGGCCCGACGAGGAATGGTGGCGGGTCTTTGTCCGCAAGGGCGCAGTCCACCATCACGACCCCTTCTATGGTGGGTCCGACGCCCTCCATCTCTCGGCGCATACAGGCCGGGAGGACGATGTCCCGTCCCAGGCCCCCGTGATCCACCTGGATGCCCCCGGGCGCCGAGGAGTGCTCATTACCGAGGGTATGCAGCACTGGCTGGCCGATCTCGTGGCCTTGGGCCAAACGCTGCCCTCCCTGGGTGATCGGTCCTGGCGCATTGAGGTCTTCGATCGACGAGTAGGATTTCTCGGGGAGTTTCGGCAGAGTCGGGTGACGGGCCGCTGGTTCCGGGGCAAGCACAGCGTCCACGAGCACGGGTGCTGATTCGGCGTCCCCTTCGTGGGCTATTCTCCGTGCTGAACTTACATATGCCTTGCCTATGAGCCTGCACACAGAGATCCACTTTGAGACCGAGCTCTGCGCGGCCTTGGCGGCTCGGGGTTGGCTGTGCGCGGAAAAAGATCACGAAAGGTTTGACCGAGCCAGCGGACTCTTCCTGCCGGACCTTCTGGACTGGTTGGCGCAAACCCAGCCGCAAGCCTGGGAGCTGATTCAGAACAACCACGGCGCAGGGGCGGCCCAGCTCCTGGCCCAGCGGGTCCGCAAGAGCCTTGATGAACGGGGCACGCTGGATGTGATCCGGCGCGGCGTCGAGATGGTCGGGCTCAAGGCCCCCTTGGCGCTGATGGGACTCAAGCCCTCTCTGCTGACCGCCGAAACCCTCGCCAGATACAACGCCAACCGCCTTCGGGTGGTCCGGCAGGTCCGCCACTCCCCCAACAAGACCCAGGACGCCCTGGACGTGGTGCTGTTCCTCAACGGCATTCCGGTGGCGACGGCCGAGCTCAAGTCGGATTTCACCCAGTGTGTGGGTGACGCCGTGGACCAGTACCGGTTCGACCGGCACCCCCAGCCAAAGGGCGGCGTCAGCGAGCCCCTCCTGTCCTTCCCGGGCGGTGCCTTGGTGCACTTCGCGGTCAGCCAGAGCGAGGTCATGATGACCACCCGGCTGGCGGGCACCGAGACGCGATTCCTTCCATTCAACCGCGGCAATGACGGCGGTGCGGGCAACAAGCCCGTCGAAGGTGGCTTTGCCACGTCCTACCTTTGGGAACAGGTCTGGGAGCGCGAGAGCTGGCTGGAGATCCTGCAGCGGTATCTGATCGCCAAACGGGACGACAAGGGCAAGGTCAGCTCGGTCATCTTCCCCCGCTACCACCAGCTGGACGCCACCCGAAGGCTTGTCGTCGATGTGAAGGCCAAGGGGCCGGGTGAGCGATACCTGATCCAGCACTCCGCAGGCTCGGGCAAGACCAACTCTATCGCTTGGACGGCCCACTTCCTGGCCGACCTGCATGACGACAATAACCAGAAGCTGTTCAGCAGCGTCCTGGTGGTGTCCGATAGGAATGTCCTGGATGCCCAGCTGCAGGAGGCCATCTTCGACTTCGAGCGAACCGCCGGCGTCGTGGCGACCATCAGCTCCGATCAGGGTAGCAAGAGTGGCCAGCTCACCCAGGCGCTGAAGGACGGCAAGAAGATCATCGTCTGCACCATCCAGACCTTCCCGTTTGCCCTGCAGCAGGTGCAGGAGCTGGCGGCGACGGAGGGCAAGCGCTTCGCCGTGATCGCCGACGAGGCCCACAGCTCCCAGACCGGGCAGGCGGCCGCGAAGCTCAAGCAGCTCTTGTCCGCCGAAGAGCTGGCGGAGCTGGAGGACGGGGGTGAGGTCGATACCGAAACCCTGCTGGCGGCCGGCATGGAGGCCAGGACGGGCTCCAAGGGCCTGACGTACGTGGCGTTCACCGCTACCCCGAAGGCCAAGACTCTAGAGCTCTTCGGCCGCCCGGGGGCTGAGGGCCTGCCCGAGCCGTTCCACGTCTATTCGATGCGCCAGGCCATTGAGGAGGGCTTCATCCTCGATGTCCTCAAGAACTACACCCCGTACGACCTGGCCTTCCGCCTTGCCCACAACGGCAAGGAGTTCAGCGAGAAGGAGGTCGAGCGGTCCACGGCCATGAAGGGGATCATGCAGTGGGTCCGCCTGCACCCCTGGAACATCGCATCCAAGGTCCAGATCGTCGTCGAGCACTACCGCGAAAACGTGCAGCCACTCCTCGAGGGTCAAGCCAAGGCCATGGTGGTCGTCGCTTCCCGCAAAGAGGCTGTCCGCTGGCAGAAGGAGATCCGGGCCTACATCGGCCGGAAGGGGTACGACGTAGGCGTTCTGGTCGCGTTCTCAGGAGAGGTGAACGACCCTGAAAGCTACCCTGACCCGGTCACGGAGACGAGCAAAGCACTGAACCCCGACCTCAAAGGGCGGGACATCCGCGAGGCGTTCGCCAGGCCGGAGTTCCACTTGCTGCTGGTCGCGAACAAGTTCCAGACCGGCTTCGACCAGCCCCTGCTTTGCGGAATGTACGTAGACAAGCAGTTGGCTGGTATCCAGGCCGTCCAGACCTTGTCGAGGCTAAATCGTGCCTACAAGGGCAAGGACACCACCTACATTTTGGACTTCATAAACGATCCCGCGGAGGTCCTTAAGTCGTTCAAGACCTACTACGAGACCGCCGAGCTCGAGGCCAGGGCGGATCCCAATCTGGTCTTTGATCTGCGAGCCAAGCTCGATGCGGCCGGCCACTACGACGCCTTCGAGGTTGATCGGGTCGCCAAGATTGAGATGGACCCAAAGGCCAAGCAGTACGAACTCAGCGCCGCAATAGCCCCTGTAGCCGACCGCTTGCTGAAACGATACAAGGCGACGCACACCCAAAAGGTCGCGGCAGAAGAGGCTGGCAAGGATGAGGAGGCCAAACAGGCCAAAGATGCGCTAGACGCGCTTCTGCTCTTCAAGGGCGACATGGGCGCCTACTGCCGCCTGTACTCCTTCCTATCCCAGCTTTTCAATTACGGCAACACGGACATAGAGAAGCGCTTCATCTTCTACAAGCGATTGATCCCGCTGCTGGAGTTTGGACGTGAGCGTGATGATGTTGACCTTTCCAAAGTTGTGCTGACCCATCACACGCTTCGCCGACATGGCAAGGCAGCGCTCAGCCTGGCGGAAGGCGAGGCCGAAAAGCTAAGACCACTAGAAGAAGCGGGATCGGGAAAGGTTCAAGACAAGGAACGTGCGCTCCTTGTGGAAATCATCGAGAAAGTGAATGGGCTCTTTGAGGGGCAGCTGACAGAGGAGGACCAGCTCATCTATGTCAACGGGGTGCTCAAAGGCAAGTTGCTTGAGAATAAAACGCTGATCAATCAGGCATCAAGTAACGAAAAGGTCCACTTCTCCAATAGCCCTGATCTGGCAGCGGCGCTAACTCAAGCCATCATGGAGGCGTTCGACGCGCATTCGGCTATGAGCCAACAAGCTTTGGCCTCAAAGAAGATCCAAGAAGGTCTAAAAGATATCCTGCTCGGACCGGGCCAGCTGTACGAAATACTCAGAGCAAAAGGCGGCAGTGAAATTCGGCCGTGAACACAAAATGCCAGGGTGTCCACACAATGCCTCAACTTGCACAAAGTCCGTTCCCGGCGAAAGCGACAGGATCGAGATGGGCTAGTAGGCCAGCTAATGGGGTCCGGGGCGTCGTTATATTAACGAGCGCGCGTAGGTATGGCGTCCAATTTGAACAATCCGCAAAGCATCGCCCGATGACCTACGCAAGTAAATCATGAGCAGCGCATCCCAGCCATTTCATGGAGATCGTCCCATCGAGGACGAAGCCGAGGACAGGCTTGGTTTTGGTCCCGCCGCTCGACATGTCGCAAACGCTATTAACAATATGGCTTCACCAGACGGTTTCGTAATTGGCGTCGAGGGCGAATGGGGATCTGGAAAATCAAGCTTCATAAATTTGGTTTCGGACGCGCTACTGAAGGCTGAGAGCGCTCCCGAGGTAATTCGCTTTCTGCCGTGGCTTATTAGCTCGCGTGACGGAATGCTAAAGGAACTGTTTGCGGAGATATCCAAGTCTGCAATTCGCATCGACCTAGAAGAGCCGCCACAAAAGGGGCTTAAGAAGGTTCTAGGGAAAATATGGCCTCACAGACACTCGGCGCAGAAATCGCGCAAAAGAAAGCTCAGAAAACTCCTTTCTCGATTCTCATCTCGGTTGGTAAACGCAGGGAAGCTGGCTGAGGCTTTTGGACTGGCAGGAGTTGGGGTCGCCGCAGAAGTGGGAAAGAAGTCCTTTGACGAGTGGTTGGACGACTCGTCCCTAGAGGGCGAAAAAGTGCATGTCCAAGCGGAGCTCCGTAGCCTTACGCGCAAGATTGTCGTCTTCATCGATGACCTTGATCGCCTCGAGCCACATGAGGTTGCGGAAGTACTACGTTTGGTGAGGGCCGTCGTTGATTTCCCAAACGTGGTCTTCGTTCTATGCTACTCCCGCGACATTATCGCGAAGAACCTCGCTATAGCCCTGAGTATCGACAAGGGCGAAGAGTTCCTAGAAAAGATCGTACAAGTAAGTTTCTCTGTTCCGCGGCCTGAGGCATTCGATCTTCGTCGAATGCTCCGTCATGAGCTCCAACTCCTATACCCTGAGCTCCTGGCGAGGGATGGTCCACATTCCCGATCGATTCGGGATCGCCTTGCCTATGGCATTGATGACGAGGGCGGGCGGGCACTTCTTACGCCGCGGCATGTTGTCAGGGCGGTGAACGCAATGAGGTTCCACGCGACGCCGGTGATTGGCAATATCGACATTTCCGATATGGCTTGGTTGCAGCTTGTTAGGATTCAATCTCCCAAGCTCTATCAATGGATAGAAGGCTACCTAATCGAGTTCGCAGCGAAACACGCAGGCGCGCGAATTGGAGAGGAAGGTAGGGCGTCTGACCTGAATCATCTGAACGCCATTATCGACGAAATGGAGTCTCGCAGTGCTTCACGCTCGGCTCGACTTCAAGCCCTGGTGTCGAACCTGCCTGGAGTCTCTTACGATTTTGAGCGGGAAAATGGTCAAACGAAAATGACCTTAAGCCTGTTTGGAAATGACGACTTAACGGCTTATGTCAGAGACAAAAGGCTCGGCAGCCCGCAACACTTTCGCTACTACTTTGCGTTGACCGTACCTCAGAACTCTATCAGCGACCAAGAGTTTGCCACTTTCCTGGAGAACGCAAACTCATCACAGGAACTAGCTGTAGGTCACTTCGCTCGGCTGGCATCCACCGTCACATCTCAGGGCCGCTTGGCGTGTCAGCCGCTAATGGATAGGTTGATGGGGAGCGGCATCGAAAGCGCGCCGGACACGGCGCTAGCGGCGATTTTGGCGGCAGTTGCTGAATCAATGGATGTGGCCGCGCTTCAAATCGGTCGGGGCGAGTGGGGGGAGTACTGGATATGGCGCAACGCAGAAAGTCTAATGATGACCATTTGGCGCCGGATTCCTGAGGAGCAGCGTCTTCCTCTCGCCAAGGCAATATTCTCTTCAGCAGCTTCCCTTGGCTGGCTTACGGACGTCTTCCGCAAAGAGATTTTCGCGCATGGAATTTATGGCGGAAAACCCGAGCCAGAACGTGAGTGGCTGCTGTCTCAGGCAGAGTTAGAGATTGCCGCAAATGAACTTTTACTCCGCTACCGGAATATCGGCACTGCAGATATCCCGAAGCTGCCGAGAGTCGCGCCCATACTTTACGCCTGGATTCAGTACGACCCCGATTCTTTGCCAGAGATTAAGGCCCGGGTCGAAGCCCTCTCGAAAGATGACGCAGGCTTCTTAGCGCTGCTCCATGGAATGAGGAACTGGCAGGCGTCTAACGGGGTGGTTTCATATCCATTGATAGAGAAGAACCTGGACCCATTCTTCAACATCGACGAAGTGCGGACCCGCCTTGCGGCCTTGGCTGGTTACGAGGACGCAGTTGTTGCGAGTCAAGCTAAAGAACTGCTCTCGGCGCTTGTCGCTGGTGAGCAGGACTAGATTGAGCGGCTGTTTGCTTTCGAATGACCAGTAGCTTCACTCCAGTGCCGCTGCGGACGGGCTCACGGAGCTGCGCTGCGCGGCCTGTGATCGCAAATGCAGACGGCGTGATCGAAACCAGTGGTGTGGGTGTTTACCCGGCATACAGAGCTGCAGTGCAGTAGAGTCTAGGAGCGGGAATGAAAGGAAAGCAATCAGATCGACGCAGGTGGAGCCAAGTCCGACTCGCTGCAGGTCGGGAAAAGCGTCGTCTGGCGCGCCTAGGAAAAAAATACCGCGGAGTAGATCTAGACGATCTGTTGTCGAGGCACTCTCCCCAGCCAAACCCTGGCTATCGAAAGCATAAGCGCCGCAAGGTTCGTGGGAGTCGTTTCATAGATGTCCCCGCGCGCCTTGACTGCGTTACGGACGCGGACTGGTCCCTTTTGGCAGGGGTTCTCAACATTGTTCGAAATGCCTCCCTTAATGGTGGATTCAAGCGGGTAATCCTCAATTTCCACGACGTGGTTTCGATGGCGCCGTCCGCGGCGGTCGCGTTGGTAGCCGAGATACAGCGTTGCCGTGAGTTTTGCGATCGTCGAACTGTTATCACAGGAACCTACCCAAGTTCCCATGACGTCGCGGCTCTCCTTTGTGACGTGGGTTTTTTCAAGGCACTGGATATACGAGAGCCCCCCAGACCCAAAGCCTTTACCCCCCGGACGTATGTTCAGATCAGTCGAAAGAACTCGAATATCCCTGAGTTCGCCGACGAGTTGTTGGCCTGCTTCGAGGAAGTTTTTGAATTCAATCCCGCGGACCGCCGGCGCCTTTACGTGGCGTTGTTGGAATCTATGGATAATGTGTTTGAGCACGCATACCCTGCCGATTCGAAAGCCCCGCATTTTATTAGAGAGTGGTGGTTGTTGGGGCTTGGTGACCGAGACAGCCGTACCATCAGTTTTACTTTCTACGATCAAGGCGCGGGCATCCCTGCGACTATCCGTGGTCGTCAGCCAGATAGGATCAGGAACCTTCTGGGTGGTTGGTCGGACGGGCAATGGATCAAGCGTGCAGTTGAAAAGGGCGTGTCGCGCCACAAGTCTCGTAGACGAGGGCACGGGCTTCAGAAGTTGCGCGAGTTCATTGAGGAGCTTAATGTGAACGGCTCGCTGCGAGTGGTGGCTAATCAAGGGCTTGCGGAGTTCTTGAGCGGTGGTCAAGCCACGGTTGGGACGATTACTGAGAAACTTAATGGAACCCTTGTTGTCTGGCAGATCCGGGACGTGGACGTCAATGTCCCACAAGATTCAGACGGAGAAATCCCACATGCAGCCTAGCATTCGCTACCAAGTGGCGACCGCGTTTTCCCGTCGACCAGGCGGTCGACGGCGCGCAAACGGTGTGCACTCTGGCGAGGAGTTCCGCGAAGATGTGGCACGCCCTTTGCTGCAAGAGTATGACCATGTTGTTTTCGACCTGTCCGGAGCTGCTGGCTACTCTTCCGGCTTTCTCGACGAGGCGTTCGGCGGCTTAGTGCGCTATTACAAGCTGGACGAATTACGCCGAAGAATTGAGATTGTCGCGGAGGACGATCCCGGTGCCGTGGAAACTGCGTGGGCACGTATTCGAGACGCCGACAAAGAAGCGAATCACTAAGAAGGAGTGGGCGCATGGCAGATGGTGGGGGGACACCGCTCTGGCTCACTCTTTTTTTGCAGGTGGTGACAGTTGCAGGAACTCATTTCTTTGCACGAAGCAGGGAAAAGAACAAACGGCAAGACGACATCTTGCGCGAATGGCGCAAGAGCCAGCAGCAGTTGCTCAGTGATTGTGTGGACTTCGCGAGGGACCACTACGTCAACCCAGCAATGATTGCAGGCACGGCAGTGTCGGCCGCCAAGATTATGGACAGATTAAGGCGATTCCGTGCCCAGTTTGGTGACGTTTTGGTGGTGGACCCGACGGACTCTGCCGAGGCAAATCGGCTGTTCATTCAATTGAACGACCTGATCACTGGGCCTGAGGATTTTCAGGATCCAGGGAGAGAGCCTCGGGCGCTTGGCGACCCGATCTTCGACAGCATTCGAGGTTGCGAAGAAGCAATATCCCGCAATCTGAAGAAACCTCGAAAGGTGAAGTCGTAGAGGTGGATTTCCCGGCGAGCGCCTTGTGATCGACTGAGTCGCCGACGCAGTTCAAATGACTCACTTGCGGCGGACGCCATGTCCGATCCGGGGGAGCTATGACTGAGACGTCGACGCGTGCGGGCGCTGGTCGACTTTGACCATTGCGCCGGAATGAGCTGACCAGCGATTCCGGTGTTGACTAACCCAGGCCACGGGTGCCGCAGCCACAGGTTTCTCCTGAGGCGGCGGACTTCCGCTTCCGGCCAGGAGCGGACCTTGCTCCAAGGTTTGTAATGGTTACCTCGTAGGAGGCTTGTCCCGCCATCCCCATTTCACCATGGCGTCGGCCACCGCCTGCTGCGTTTGCTTCACACCCGGCGGAAAATAGAAGGGAAAGAAATGGCCGACGTCCGCTACCGACACCAGGGCGGCGTCGCTGCCGGCGGCCCGGTAACGGGCGACAAAAGCTTGCATCTGCGTATGGCTGCAGTATTCGTCGCGACTGGCATGCACGGCCAGAAGCGGCGGCTGCCCCGATCCCACGCGGTCGATCGGTGAGTAGTCCGCAGGATTGTCCTGTTCGGCCACGCGACGCCGGAACCAGCCATCCTCTTCGGGTCCGATCGGGTTGGCGCATCCACCCATGACGATCACCGCGCCCGGATATCTCGCGGGTGTGCCGTCAGCAGCATCGAACCCACGGGTCGCCAGCATCAACGCCAGAGTGCCGCCGGACGAGAAGCCCGCGGCGCCGATGCGGTTCTCGTCCACGCCGAGGGCGGCGGCGTGTCCCTGGACCCATCGATAAGCGGCGGTCGCGTCGTCGAGGTACTCCAGCGGGCCGGAATCGAAGCGATTTCCGGTCCGCAGCTCTACTGCCAGCACGGTGATGCCGTTCTCACGCAGCGATTGGCAGATGACAGGGCAATGCCACCAGGTGCCTTCCGTCCAGGAACCCCCGTGGAACCAAAGCATCGCCGGACCGGCACCGCTCCCGGTGTCGCCTGCCGTGGGTGGCAATACATGGATGTCCAGTGCGACGCCATCCACGGTTCGATAGACCTCGATTCGATGACCCTCGCGTTTTGCTTGGTCCGCGGCGATCGCCGCTTCGATTCGCTGTTGAACTTCGGGCGGCGGTGAAAGGGCAAGGTAGTCAGGCCAGATGGCCTCGATGCCCTTGGTGCCATTGTCGGCAACGTGGGCTTCCATCAGGCGGTTCACTTGCGCCAGGCGCAGCGATGGCGTGCGCAGTTCGCGCGCCGCGGCCAATTCGGCGCGCAGCCAGCGGTTGTCGCCGGTCTGCAGAGCCGGATCAGCGGCGATTCGGGACCGTGCCTGCTCATGCAGGTACGCACCCAGGAAATCCTGGTACTCGGGCAGGGCTGACCATTCCGGCGCTTCGACCGGCACGTCCTCCATCCGGGCTACGGGCGGGCCGTCGGGCACCAGCGCGGGAGCATCGGTCTCGCGCCAGTGCATGAATGGAAACATCACTTGGCCACGCGCCCATCGGTAGTCGACGCGTGCACGTTCGCGCACTAGGAAGTCCGGGCTCACGTCCGCGGCGATCGCGGACAAGCGCTTGAGATCGGCCTGGCGTGCTTGGGCCCATGCCGGCGCAAAAACCTCCCAGGGCCGCGCCACGCCCGCCATCAGTTGCCTATCTGAAACTGCCGATGGCGCCGCCAGATAGCGGTTGGCTACGGCTCCCCGCCCTTCGAACACGATCCCGTCCGCCTGCAACCGCACCGTCATATCGTCGCCCGGAGCGAGGTAGAACGAGTACTTCCTGCCACATTCGAAAACCAGCTCAGCCGGCGCGATCAGGACCGGCCGAAACACGAAGCGACCCCTCTCGTCGGGCTGCGCTTGCGCCTCACCCAGACGGGCGGTTTCACAGGCGACGTCCGCGGGCAGGACGGTCAAGGTGGCGGATTCGGTCTCCGCACGAACCGCGCTGGTCGCAAGAAACACCGAAATGGCTGCGGTACTACGGAGCGAGGTCATTCGCATGCATGACTCCAGAGCGCCGAGGGGAGACGCAGAGGATATCTCAACAACCGGGAATCGCGAGGGGCGGTCAAGCGCCCGCCTTTATGCCGTTTTACCGTGGTTGGCGCACAGATGTCCGCTTCGGGTCGGTAGCGGCCTTGTCGACTATCGGCCAGGAGCGGACCTTCTCGTAAACAGGCGCCACCGACGGTTCTGGACAGACCCGACTGTGAAATCGCGGCAGCTTACTTGTCGCACCGAAAATATGCAGCCGCGCCTGGATAGTCCAGAACCACAACGCAGTACTTGAGCGCCGAGCCGCCCAGCGCTCCCCAAGTTGGCCGATCCATCATTCCAGCCATGTAGCCCTGGAACGCACCGTCGGGCTGCTCAGCAAACCAAACCGGTCCAACGGTGTATCCGGCGACGGTAATGGCAGGCACTTCGATCATGCGTCTCTGCTGCTCGCCTTTCTGGTCTGCCGCTTCAATCGTCCGCCAATCCGGGTTGGCTGTAATCCAGCGCTGGAATACGGAGCGTTCAATGAAGCTCGTGCCTATCTCCGTACCCGGTTTAACGCGAAACTCGGCGGCAGACGCCTGCGTGGTAGTCGCGGTGGCGCCGCTGTCGTACAACATAGGCAAGATCTCGCCACCAACGACCACATCAATACTGGGAAAATGCATTGTCCGCGCCCCCGCAGCGTTGGTCTGGAAGCCGAGCGAAGCGCGATGGAACTCAGCATCGTCAGGGTGGAACTCATCCAGTCGATGCAATTTCTTCCCGGGGTAGTCGAACTTCCATATGCCGTCCGCGAACCAGCGCCCGCCCAGAAAGCCGTCGCCGCTACCGATCCTTTCTTGCGGAGCAACGGCCAATCTCCCTTGAAGAAAATGGGTCGGCGAGGGCGGAATAGTGGCGCCCGCATCGAACTTTGGCCACGGCACAGAATCGAGACTATCGCCTGACTTTGAGACAAGGCCTAAGCGCTCCAACGCGGGTGCTGCGATCGCGTTCCAGCCACCGCCAGTGTCCGTAAAGAAGCGCAGTTTCTCACCACCAAAACTTGGAGTGACCCAAACCTGATCATGGATGAACTCCGCCGGGACATGCGCACTCTCGGGAAGCTTTGCCTGCGTAGCAGGCAGCACTAGCGTGGCGGCAAGTGCAATATCAAGGAATAGAATCATCGGAATCCAATGCGTTCACCTCTCGAATCATAGCGAGGATCGCGTTCTGAACGCAGCCAGAGGTCCGCTTCGGGTCGGAAGCCGCCATGCCCTAGCCCCGGCAACGCGCCCAAACCGCTATTCTGCGTCCGTCCTACGCGAGCAGCCAGGCGAGCACGTCATCCATCTGTGTAGCAGTCTGCGCAAACGCATGACCTGCGTCATAAACCCGCGTTTGAAGGTTGCAGCCGCGACGCCAGCCGAGATCCTCGAGACTCCTGGCGATGGAACGCTGATGCGGTGCCATTCCGGCATCCATCATTTTGGTGCCATGGTCCAGCCACAGGCGCCGTCCTTCTGGAGCGCCGAGCTGCTTGAAATAGGACGCCCAGAGCGAAGCGAGCGCTGGGTGATCGATCATGCGTTCGTCGTATATGGCCCAGTTTGGCGACATGCAGGCGCTGCGCCCGAACATTCGGGGTGCCTCGACGAACAGTGCGCCAGCCATCACGCCGGCCATGCTCGCCCCGAAGATGGCCGTATCCAGGCGATCCCGCGATGTGTGGTAGCGCGCCTCGATGTAAGGCTTCAATCGAGTCTCGAGGAACTGGACAAAGTCCGCTGAAACGAGCGATGCGGCCCCAAGTCGCGCCATTTCCCTCTCGACCGTTGCGCGAACCCCGGCATCGCCACGTTCATAGATGGCCTGGGGCATGTATTGCAGGAAGCGTTCATCCCCGAGGTGGTCTATAGCAACGATTATTGTGGGCTCGATAGCCCCTGTGGCCATGAGCCGTTCGACGCGACGATCGGCGCGGAAATTCGTTCCGTCGCTATCACCGGCAAAGGCATATTGCCCGTCGAGCATGTACAGGGTCCGGCGAGCAAGATTGCGCTCGTCATGGCCTGGCGGGAGCCACACCCGGATACGCGATCCGGTTCCGGCCCCCGCGCCAAAATCCGTAAGTGTTTCGATCCGCCCTTGCAATCTCGGTCGTGCTCCGAGCGCGGGAACTACCGCAGCAGATGCAAGCGATAGAAAAGTTCTACGGTTCATCGGAACCTCACTTGACCGGTAGCCATTTCGGGACAGTACCAGTCCGTAAATAAATGCAACAGCAGGACCCTACAACCGCCGCTTTGGATCGGAAGCTGCCCCGCTCTTGGGCCGTTTCCGGTAAGGAGCGCCGGTTCGACGCCTGCCGGTTTCGGCCCTGGCGCTTCACGTCCAATCTCCTATACGGGTGGGGTTGGAATCCAGATCGGTCCAGCCGCTACTCCAAACCGGGGCGCGTCGACGAGCCTTGATTGAGCGGCGGCGCGAGCTCCACGTCGTTCTCATCCTCAGATTCATCCTCGTCCGGCGCGGTGACGACATAGCCGCGGCCGGCGAGATCCGCGAGGTAACCGTCGGGTTTCAGCAACTCGGATATTGGAAGCAGGCCGACGCTGATGCGGTGCTCGTCGAGTACCTTGTCGACGGCGGCGAGCCACGCCTGGCGCTTCTTGTCAGGAAGGTCGTCAAGGCCGCGCTTCTGCAGCGCCGACGCACCCAGGACGGCGTCGAGGCAGGCACTTTCCGGGTCGGCTTCGTGCAATTCGCGCAGCAACGGCACATCACCCACGGCCCAGGCATCGGCGCGGGCGCGCAACAGGTCGAGATCGGACTCGAAACGCCGCAGCGTGCGCTCGAAGCAATCTGTATCTCCCAGTGCGTTGGCCTTGAACTCCCTGATCGTGACCTTCAAGTCGTCGATGACGATGGCGACGTTCGGCTTGATGACCGGCAACTCGCGCTGCTCCGCGATGTTGTGCACCAGCGCCGAGGCCGGCGATCCAAACCTCAGCCCTACGCTATCTGCGGCTTCGCTTTGAAGTTTCTCGGCGGCGAAGACCGGCCGCCAGCGCTCGACCGCGCGATCACGGCCGAGGTAGATGGCCTTCAGGCTCGCCCAGCGGGCGTACAGCTCGGGCGAAACGACGTCCTGCAGGGTAGCGCCGTCAGGGTTCTTGCGGGCGCCAAGCAACGAAGGGAGAGCCAGCGCGGTACGCCACTTGCCGGCTCCACTGGATACTTGAACGCCGGGACGGTCGATGACCGCCTCGGCCTCGGCCAGGCGCGCCTCGAGTTCGGTCGAACGCCATTCGACCTTGGCGGGCAGCGGGCTCAGCGTGCCGAGAATCCACAGCACGTGATCGCCTTTCTCGACTCTCCACAGGCCCGGGCCAGGCCTTTCGCCCTGCACCTCCACAGCCGCCAGCTGCGTCGTGGCGTCGGGGTCGCTCTGCGGCAAGACCTCACCGAGCGCCGACAATGGAACCATAGAAAGGCACAGCAGAAGGCCGGCAAGGCGGCGTGGAGGCATAGGTGAGCAGTCCTTGTGAAAGTGCGTAGATTCGACGAAGCGACGCAGCCTAAGGTTATTGGCATTAACTTTCGGTTACGCCCGCCGCGGCGAAAGCCGGGCTTGCATCGCACCCGCGAGCCGACGTCCGCGCGGCTGCCGCACCTGGCAGACAACGCCGCGATTCGGGTGTCGGCGTCTGGCACGAAAAGTCGGATCAGGGTCTGCAGTAGCGCTCAACCTTACGGAGATCGGCATCGATGGCGTCGCGGTCCAGGTTCGATCCGAGGTTGGCCAGGCGCTCGCGCGCACCGGGACAGGGGTCGGGGTCCACGCCTCCAAAGTACTGTATGGCGATCGACCTGAGCACCTCTTCTGGCGTTTTCTGGCTGATGCGAAAGCCCTCCACGAACGGCTCGGCGCGGCCCGGCAATCGAGCGCTGGGGCCGCGCGCCAGCGGATTATGCTCGGATGGCGTGTCGGGTTGTTGCCAGGGATCCGCTGTCAGATGCAGGCGCAGTGGCGCGAGTTCCTGGGGCGAAACCTCGACGGCTTGCATTGCGGGCGTCCGCTTCGCTTCGCCGGCCGACGTAACGTTGGACGGGCGGAGAGTTGGCGGCGCCACCGATTCCTCTGCCGGCAGCGCTGGATCGGCCGCACGCTCCACAAAAATGACCTCGACACGCCGTTCCTTCGCGTTAGGAAACTGGATGCGGTGGAGCAGCAGTCCGCCGAACAGCGCGATATGCAGCAGCAGAACGAACAGCGCCGCGGCTGGGCGCCAACGCGATATCGGCTGGCTGGTGATCGGTGGCCGGAAGTGCAGGCCGGACCATTCAAGCGTCCGGTCAGACGCATTGGCTGGCATCGGCGGGGAACCCTCGCGGGCGGTGGCTCCAGGCATCGGCGTGGTCATCCTTGACGAGTCGGAACCGGAGGTCGCTTCCGGGCGCCGCTGGTACTGCAGCCTGCGCGGGGTGCGATAGAGACTAACCACGCTCACGTTAAAAAACCGCTTATGGTCTCACCCGCATCAACAGCGTCTGTGGCACTCAATCTCCGCCGGGTCGACATCGCCCACTTCGAACAGCCGAGCGGTACGGATTCCTGCGGTCTGGCCCCAGACTTCCGATGTCCGCTTCGGGTCGCGAGCTGACCTAGCGTCAGGGCCGCAATCGGCCAGGAGCGGACATCAAGCCTTTGGGCGATTTCAGTCGGACAGCGCCTCAGCCGATCTGAAGTCGACCCGCATCTCCAACATCGGCAGCTCATCAACGCGTGGATGAACTCCACCGTCGTCCGACCGGGTCTCATACCGGTCGATCAGGTAGGGCAAGCCCTCCCCCGCCAGCAGGTCCGGGCTGTCCATCACCTCGAAGTGCAGATGCGGCTCGCGGCTGTCGCCCGAATTGCCAATGCGGCCCAGGGCCTGACCGCGCTTCACGCGATCGCCCTTCCTGACGCTCACGCTTCCCGGCTTGAGGTGCGCGTAAAGCGCGAAGTGGCCGCCGCCGAGGTCAAGCGTGACGGTGTTGCCGGCCACGTTGTCCATCGTGAGTGGAAGTGCGGTCTGGAATCCCTTGGGTGTGCGCGGAACATTGTCCGGCAGGCCATCCCTGGCGGAGATCACGAGGCCATCCGCGACGGCGAAGACCGTCTCGCCATAAGCATGGTAAGAGCGCGCGTCGATCGCCTCTCCCTCGAAGGTCGCTTGATTGCGGACCTGTCGCCAGTCGATCGCATACCGGCGCGAAATCCGCGCGTTGCCACCTATCACCAGCAGCCCGACGCGATGGTGGCTGGTATTGCCCGGCCCGCCGGCGGCCACCCAGTCCGGCCCTGCGACCGGCGGGGCAAGCGTGCGCAGGCGGCCATGTCGCGTGCCGATGGCCGGACCCTCTGCATAAATATCCTTCAACAGCACGCGGTGCCGCAGCTGGGAGGGCACCGCGACGCTAGGTTCGAACGCAAGGCAGACGTAAGCGACGGAGGCCTGGGCACTGTCAAGCCGCCGGCTGGCCTCGGACTCTTCGGAGGAAAGAGCATGCGCGCGTGGGAAGAACAGCGAAGCAAGCTGCTTCGCGTCGAAGGTCACGATCGGCCTGGCGAATCCGTCCCCACCGATCACTTCGATGCCTTGCAGCTCCATTGGCTCTCCCGCCAGGTTGCGCAGGTGAAGCTCGTAGATTAGGTAGTTGCGGCCACCGCTCGGGAAGGCCGTGGGTTCGAAGGGCGTCCGCACCTCAAGCTGCGCGGGCAGAAATTCCGCCGGTGCTGTCGCCGGAGACAGCGGCGGAGCGCCGGGATTGCCCACCAGTGCGCAGCCTGGAGGCGCCGGCAGCATCAATGCGGCCGATGCAGGGTGCGCCGGACGCTCATTGTCGCGGGGGTTCGTGTCTTGCGAGAGCGCGGCGGCGGGAGACAGAAGCGCGGCCATCAGCAGCGCTAGTGACGGATTGATCATCGTGCAGGACCTTCGGGGTTGCGCGCCGGATGCGGCCAGGGCTTCAGTTTACGTGGAGAGTGCTCGCGCAGTCCGCTTCGGGTCGGAAGCGGAAGTGGCCGGTTACCGGGTCTTGGCCACGGTCAGCACCAGCGAAATGGTTCAGCCTCGACCGGCACCGACGCTCAACTGAGCCGGCATCCGCAACGCGTATGCTATGTCTGCTTAGGGTCGGGAAGCGAAAGCAGGAAGGCGTCCGACCGGACCAGGCTGAACTGAACTGCGGGAAGGTAAAATTCCGGAAACGACTGCGCTTGGGATGCCACCGGGTTTGTGACGGTCTAACGCCTACGCCGCAAACTCCTCCTGGGCTATCGCGAGCACACGCGCGGGATCGGAGATAAGCACCTGGGCAGGGCTCTGCTCCTCGAGCAAGGCATGACATGACAAGAACCACTCCACCTCTCCCCAGCCAGTAGAGGGGACGCCAATACCCATCCCGTTGGGCGACCTCAGTAGCGCCAGGAGCGCCACAACCTCAGGAATGGGGTTGCCTCGCTCGTCAAACTGCCATGTGGGATACAGAAATCGCTGGTCGCTGGGCAGCCATACTGCCAAGAGTTCTCCTGCCTTGCGGAGCGCCGTTACCTCACCTGGGATCTTGCCCAGCCGCAACGCCACTGACGCGGCGTCCAGCCAGTCAGCCGAGGCCATCCGGCGTGCCTCCTCGTACTCGTCATAAGGGGGATGGGCTGGGGGCACGCTATGTCCTCGCATGGCCATTCATTTGGCGACACTCTATTACGATTCTGACCGACCAATGCGCGGACCTGTAGCGGTCGGCTGAGGCCTTAGCAGGTGCTGTCAGATCCGTTATCCGTTCGGGGTCGCAAACGGGCATTTGTTCCCCGGGCCGGTGGGTTTACACTGTCGTGGTCGCCGAGAAGCGAGGCTTTGCAGATGAACAACTTGGAGCTGAAACAAGCTTTGAGAGCGCACGAACAGGCGATAAGAAACGTCAAATCGGAAGCTCGTGAAGTCTGGGAGGCGCTTTCAAGGGCAGATCCGGAGTTGGCTTCAGAGATCAGGCAGTTTTTTTCAGATGTCCAGGAAGCGGCGGCTTGGGCCACGTCTGATCTGGACGACTTTGACGGTTCACCGGCCTACCAGGTAGCCGAGGGTAGAGCGGCAGAAGTTCGAGCTAGGCTGCGCAAAGCGGTCCACGGGTTCCCCGGTTAGAGCTGTCTTGGCAGTATCGGAGTCACGGGTAGCACGTTTGTCTAAGGTCGAAAGCTGACGCTATCAGCTCTCAGCCTCGGGCGCCGTCGGCATCTGCGACATGATAAGAGTTGATCGGCACCGACGCTCAACGGAGCCGGCATCCGCAGCGGGCGTGTTCACCGTCTAGCTTCAAGACGGCAATCGGGCCCTGCCGTGGAAGAGGAGTTGGCCCAGCCACTGCATTTTTCGTGGTGGCAGCCAGCGGGGATACCTTCACGGGGCGGAACCTGAGCGGTGGACCAGACCAACAAGCACCTGGAGCTCTGCAAACCTGTCTGCTTGGTGGGGCACGTTGAAGAAGTGCTCGTTCCAGCGGCTCATTGTCTCGTAGAAGCCGATGTCGACGGCGATATGAGGGGATGCTTGCAAGTCAAAGTGGTGGCCGACCACAAATGCCGCCTCCATTGCCACCCAGGCTAGTTCTTCGATTGTGGCGAAAAGGAGGCTCTCCCGGAAGAAGGGGCCCCAGTAGGGCGTTCCATCATCGCCCCGCGTCAACGCAATGCCCACCGAAGTGGGATGTGCACCGAGATCGCAAAGCAACTTGTAGCGGTTTCTCCGGCGGAAGGTTACGTCCCCATCCCGAGCATCCAAGGTGCTCCGAATAGAGAATGCGCGGAATTCCTCCGTAACCTTGCCTTTCTGCTCGGCGGGCGGGAGGTTTTCGTCCTTAGCCGTGAAGCCACGCCAGATCCCAATTCGGGACGGCGCGTGGTGGAAATAGTCCACCAAAAGAGTAGTTTCGAAGGCGTCTCGCAACAGCATCACGCCGGATTGGCAGGATCCTGCCAAGCTAAGTTGCAGGCACCCCATCAAGTCATTGGAAATACGCAGGCCGAGAAGCTGGACGGTGAGCTGATCGTCGTTCGCGGCAGGCGCTTTCTCTACAAGGACATTGAGAAGGTCCAACGCCCGCTCAATCATTTCAAGGTGCAGGGAGTGGTCCGGGCTTTGCTCCAAAGAGCGAATCGACAAGGCCCTAAGGTTTTGTTGATGGTCGTGGAGTCGGACGAAGTTGGGCGGAAACATATGGCCCCTTAGTTACGGTTGTGTCCGTGTTCCTTGGACAGGAGCACGGCCTTCCAGTGGGCCTCGCGTTCAAGGACTTCGTGCTCCGTTGCGTGGAGGTCGGTCACTTCGAGGATGGAGAAGCGCAGGGCCGCGAGTCGATCATCGGCCCCTTTTAGGCCAAACTCTTCCCGCAGTGCCTTGTTGCCCGCATGTCCAGTGACTGCATATGCACACCACCGGCCCCATATTCCGTTCACGCCGTCGGCCTTCCCCACATAGAGCTTGCCGGTGGTTGTGTCAGAAATCAGGTACACGCCGCTAACGCTGGAGAGTGCAGCTCGCCAGGAGTCGAGGTTCTGGCGCACCACTAGGTTTAGATCCGCCTTCGTCAGGTTGAGTCGCTTGAACCCGGGGAAATGCCCGACGGAACGTGGCTCAGGCAGCACTTCCGAAACCACTAGGGTATCGGCGATGGTCTCCCCGAGCAGGTAGCTGGAACGGCTCTTGTAAGGGCTGGTGAGGTAGAGCCGGCCCACCCATTCGTCAGCGCACTTCAGGCGTTCGAGGTCGTAATAGAGCATCGAGCGCTTGGGGCCCTGCTCGGCCTTATATCCATGCGATCGGAACAAGCCGGCGAACAGCCAGCGGGTGGGTAGGCCGTCCTGGACCAAGGAGACCACGAACTCACGCCGAAAGTTGGGCGCCGTTTGCCAGCGCTGCCATTCGTCCCAGCGGCCCTCGAGAAACTCCTGGATGGGGTGCTCGTTTCCGTTGTAGCGGGCTAGGTGGACCTTGGTCTTTGCGGCGGAGAACGTTGGTTCCCAGAGCGGCAGTAGGTCGAATAGACGCATGGGTCTTTCGGGGCTCTTCGGACGACGTGCCTCGAGTTTGCAGTAGCTGATGGTCAAATGCTCGCCGCCAAGGCCCTTCGGCCCCGGTGGGGGGGGGCGGTCCGGGTATCGGCGCTATGGCTGGTTGGTCATCGCGGCCGGGTGTATGGCCGGTTCCAACTCGGCTAAACTCCGGCCATAAATGAGTTGACACATGCGTATTTGACAGCGGGAGTTGCGATCGTCATGCAATATACTGATTATATTGAGAAAGTTTGCATGTTTACACCTGCTCGCTTCGCACTCCCCTTTTGACCGCGTCGTCCCGGCGGAACCTCCCCTGCAGCGCAACCACGGACAGGGCGCCAGCCCCGGAGCAATGATGCAGACTTGGCTTGTCACCGGCGGCGCCGGTTTCATCGGCGGCAATTTCGTGCTCGATGCGGTGCGCCGCGGCGTCCGGGTGGTGAACCTGGACGCCCTGACCTACGCCGGCAACCTCGACACCCTGTCCTCGCTGGAGGGCAACCCCGCGCACGTGTTCGTGCACGGCGACATCGGCGACGGCGCCCTGGTGGCGCGGCTGCTGGCCGAGCACCGGCCGTCGGCCATCGTCAATTTCGCGGCCGAAAGCCACGTTGACCGCTCCATCGACGGCCCGGCCGCGTTCGTGCAGACCAACGTGGTGGGTACGCTGGCGCTGCTGGAGGCCGCGCGCGACTACTGGCGCGGGCTCGAGGGCGAGGCCCGCGACGGCTTCCGCTTCCTGCACGTGTCCACCGACGAGGTCTACGGCTCGCTGGGCGACACCGGCAAGTTCACCGAAACCACGCCGTTCGCGCCCAACTCGCCGTATTCGGCGTCCAAGGCCGCGTCCGACCACCTGGTGCGGGCCTTCCACCACACCTACGGGCTGCCGGTGCTCACCACCAACTGCTCGAACAACTACGGCCCGTTCCAGTTCCCCGAGAAGCTCGTCCCGCTGATCATCCAGAAGGCGGTGGCCGGTGATCCGCTGCCGGTGTACGGCGACGGCCGTAACGTGCGCGACTGGCTGTTCGTCACCGACCACTGCGCCGCCATCCGGCGCGTGCTGGAAGCCGGCCGCGTGGGCGAAACCTACAACGTGGGCGGCGACGCCGAGCGCGAGAACATCCACGTGGTGAAGACCATCTGCGCGCTGCTCGACGCCCGTCGCCCGCGCGCCGACGGCCTGCCGCGCGAATCGCAGATCACCTACGTGAAGGACCGCCCCGGCCACGACCGCCGCTACGCCATCGACGCCGGAAAGATCCAGTCCGAGCTGGGCTGGCAGCCCACGGTCAGCTTCGAACAGGGCATCGCCGCGACGGTGGACTGGTACCTCGCGCACGGCGACTGGGTGGGGCGCGTGCTGGACGGCAGCTATCGCCTCGAACGCATCGGACAGGAGTCCTGACATGGCACGCAAGGGCATCGTACTGGCCGGCGGCTCCGGCACCCGGCTGTATCCCATCACGCAGTCGGTCAGCAAACAGCTGCTGCCGGTGTACGACAAGCCGATGATCTACTACCCGCTCAGCGTGCTGATGCTGGCGGGCATCCGCGAAGTGCTGGTCATCAACACCCCGCACGAACAGGAGCTGTTCAAGCGCCTGCTGGGCGACGGCTCGCAGTGGGGCATGGACATCCAGTACGCCGCGCAGCCCAGCCCCGACGGCCTGGCGCAGGCCTTCCTGATCGGCCGCGAGTTCCTGGCCGGCCAGCCCAGCTGCCTGGTTCTGGGCGACAACATCTTCCACGGCACCGGCCTGACCGACCTGCTGCAGCGCGCCGCCGCGCGCGAGCACGGCGCCACCGTGTTCGGCTACTGGGTGCGCGACCCGGAGCGCTACGGCGTGGCCGATTTCGACGCCAGCGGCAAGGTGGTGGGGCTGGAGGAAAAGCCGGCCCAGCCCAAGTCCAACTACGCGGTGACGGGCCTGTACTTCTACGACGGCCGCGCCAGCGACTTCGCCGCCTCGCTCAAGCCCTCGCACCGCGGCGAGCTTGAAATCACCGACCTCAACCGCTGCTACCTCGACCAGGGCGACCTGCACCTGGAACAGCTGGGCCGCGGCTACGCCTGGCTCGACACCGGCACCCACCAGTCGCTGCTGGAGGCCTCGAACTTCATCGAAACCATCGAGGCGCGCCAGGGCCTGCGCGTGTGCTGCCCCGAGGAAATCGCCTGGGCCAACGGCTGGATCAGCGACGCCCAGCTGCAGGACCTGGCCCGGCCGCTGGCCAAGAACGGCTACGGCCAGTACCTGCTCTCGCTGGTGTCGCGCGGGGTGGTCAGGTGAAGGTGATCGCCACCGACCTGCCGGGCTGCATGATCATCGAGCCGGCGGTGTTCGGTGACGCCCGCGGGTTCTTCTACGAGGGCTGGAACAAGGC
>Ga0075163_10001301_pt1 | contig 33419 bp, 31 predicted proteins | sample JI1023141ADNA_FD_71478 | JGI IMG/M metagenome (GOLD analysis project Ga0075163, IMG submission 71478) | Wastewater effluent complex algal communities from Wisconsin, to seasonally profile nutrient transformation and Carbon sequestration -... | ecosystem: Engineered > WWTP > Effluent > Algae...
CGGCTACTCCGGGGTCCGCGGCCTGAACGCACTGCTGGCCACCGTCACCACGACGAACTCGGCACCGGTGATCGTGGCGCAGCGGCTGCGCAAGGGCTCGTGCGGGTCCCCGCGCGGAGCAAAACGGCTGGTCGCCGACGCGCTCAAGACCGTGCGCACACTGCACCCCGCCGACGTGAAGCCGCTGCTGCGGGCGGACTCGGCGTTCTACGGGGCGCCCACCGTCGGCTCGCAGCGCCGGCAAGATCGCCGGGTTCATGGCAGGCACACCCGAACTCCTCAACGTCGCGCCAGAGGCCGACCTCGTCGCGATCGACACCGACGTCTCCGCACTGAAGCTCGGCCTCGCCCACATCTTCGAGTAGCACACCCCAGCCGACACCGCACTCGATGGTCGTGGCCCGCACCGCTTACCACCCTCTGAGGGTGGCGACCTCACCTCGGAGCAGGAACGTTCGCTCCGCGTGCCACGGTGCGGTCCCTCGTGAACCTGGCAGCCTCCGGAGACATCCGACCATCGGCATCCCCGTGAAACAGGCCGCACGCCGGCGTAGCCCTCAGTGGGCGCAATGACGCGCGCGCTGATGTCCCAGCCCAAGTCGTTGCTCGAACCCCAGCTGGTTCGCACCACCGCCGCGAACGTTCGTGGCCGCTTGGCAGCGATGCTTCTCGACGCGGAAGCGGCAGATGAGTCGGGGATTCCCGGATTCGTGCCATCGCAGCTCCACCCGGTCATCTGGGCCGCTGCTGCTGATTACTGGACTACCCACAAGAGGCGGGTTGCCGTTCGCGAAGCCGCCGAGGCCCTGACGAACCATTGGCGAGAACGGTTAGCCCCGGTCTTTCATGAGTCCGTCGGCGGCAGCCCGGCCCGAGCGTGAGGGTGGTTGACGGCGCCGGGTCCGCTGTCGGGCATGGGAGTGACCGGCTCGCGCTGCCGGGCTGCGGGTCTCCGAGGGTCTCCGGATCGTGGGCGGACGGTTGAGGGTCAGGCCGGTTGAGGGATGGCCGCGATGTTCGCGAACACGGCGACGACTGCGGCGGCCCAGGGCCACGTGTCGGGGACGCGTAGTCGTCGCCGTCGGCCGCTTCGGGTGAGGCGGGCCGGGACGTGCAGGAGCCGGTAGCGCAGTGCCTTGGGTTCGCATGTTGCGAGGGCGGCGGCGTCGCCGGTGAGAGTGAGGAGCCGGGTCCAGGCGATGAGGTCGGCGGCGACCATGACCAGGGTCAGCCAGGTCTGGTTGATGGTGAACTCGCGCGAGGGGAACCGGCCCAGGCCGGAGTCCTTGGCGTGCCGGATCCGGTCCTCGACGCGGGCGTGGGCGCGGTGCCGGGCCTCCAGGAACGGCAGCTGCCCGGCGGTCGTGTTGGTGACGAAGGCTTGGTAGCGCCACCCGGCGATGTCCTCGAAGATCGACAGTTGCGCGCCGGGGTGGGGTCGTTCCCGGCGAACGATGACCCGCATCCCGGCCGGCCATCCCGCCATCAGGTGAGGATCGATCAGGCCGGTGAGTTCGGCGACCGCGGCGCCGTCCCGGATGTCGCCGTCGGCCTCCAACGCGGGCGTCCACACCCGTGCCGGGACGAGCCGGATCGCCTCGCGCAGCGGCTCGGTGAGCGCGAACCCGATGCTGTATTCGACGCTACGGCCACGAACCGTGCCTTGGGCCGTGAGCCAGTCGAGCAGCGCGTGGGAGGCCCCGGCGCCATCGGAGCGGACCAGCAGCGGGCGCCGGTGGGCGGCCGGAACCTGGCCGATCGCCTCGCCCAACACGGTGATGTGGTCGGTCGCGGTGTTGGAGCCGGCGCGGCCGGTGCGCAGCATCCCGGCCAGGAACTCACTGGTGTTGTCGCACCACACCCCGATCGGGTGGACCCCGAAGGTCTTCTTGAACGTGGGCGAAGCCTGCTCCTTCTCGCTGTGCGCGACCACGATCGTCGCGTCCACGTCAAGCACGATCGTGGAACCCAGGTCGGTTCCGGCGACCCTGCTGGCCGGGACGCCGCCGGGCAGGCTCGCCCACACGCGCCGGCGCACCCGAGCCCGCGCGGCCGCGATCCTCTTGCGCCGGGCCGGTGTGACCTCGGCCAGGGCCCGCCATACCGTCGGCGGCGACGCCACCGGACCCAGCACGCCGGCTTGGTGGCGCAGCACGTCGATGTCGGCGATCGCCTCGCCGCCGTCGGCGAGCATCACCGCCACATCGGTCAGCACCCGGCCACGGTCATGACCCGGGGTGAACGAGCGACGCGCCAGCGCCGTCGACAGCTCCCCCGTCAGCCCGGTCCGGTCGGCCAACAGCCGCACCGCGACACTCCCGGCGTGGGCGACCACACCGACACCACCCGCGGACACCGACAGACCCCTCGACCACGCGTTACTCTTCACCTACGGAGTGCCTTCCGCTCGGGACCTTTGAACCTTCGACAAGTCCAAGTTTCCTTGCAGGACAGGCACTTCCGTGTTCTCACACGCCGATCAGGCCCAGCTCGGTGAACAATCCGGGTTAGGGCGCCGGGACGTCGAGGGCACAAACTTCTGGGAGCAGACCCTGTCCAGCGGCCCGCCAGAGCCAGGTCGCCCGAAGTTGGTCTGGCCTGGGGACGACGCTGATAAGACCGTGAAGAGCATCCGCGGTGGAACGCGCTCAATGGCGAAGGCCCTTACCGGCCTCGGCGTCGGGCTCACGCTGGCCATCCGGAACGTCTCCACCCACGCTGGCGGTGAGTTATCCGAGCAAGAGGGGTTGGAGAGGCTGGCTGCATACAGTTATCTCGCGCGCATGCTCGACCTGTGCGAGACGCATTGGCACCCCGATGACGGCTCGCCGAATGGCCGCAGCAACCTTCGTGCCGCGAACGGCGATGGGACGGAACAGTGAGCAAGGCGGAGTACAAGGTCAGCACCCTGGTGGACATGATCGAGTCCGGGGAACTCCAACTGCCAGAGATGCAGAGGCAGTACGTGTGGACGCAGGTCAAGGTGCGCGACCTGCTGGACTCCCTCTACCGCGGCTACCCGTCGGGCATCATCTTGGCGTGGAAGGCACCTCATGAGCGTGACGTCGAAACCCGAGCCTTTGCGGTCGCAGCCAACCGGGACGATCGTGCCTCCCTGCTATTGCTCGACGGCCAACAGCGGCTGACGTCGCTATCTTCGGTCCTCCGTGGAGAGCCCGTGCACGTAAAGGGCCGCAAGACCCCAGTCGAGATCCTCTTCAACCTCGACCACCCCGATGAACTCACGTTCATCACCGAAGTCAATGAGGACGTCGAGAACGACGACGACCTCGACGAGGGGGAAGCCGACCTCGACCCGATGGAGCGCGTGAACAAGCGCGCCTTTCACGTCGCGAATAAGGCCGTCGCCTCGCTCCCGAACTGGGTCAAAGTAACCGACGTCTTCACCAAGTCCGACGCGGACATCTTCAAAGACTCCGGAGTCACCGGGTTCGACGACCCGCGGTACAACCGCTACTCGGAACGTCTCAAGCAACTACGCGGCGTCAAAGACTACGTCTACCGAGCCGAGATCCTCGAGCGCGAGAAGTCATATGAAGAAGTCACCGAGATCTTCGTGCGAGTCAACTCACTCGGAGCCAAGCTTCGCGGCTCCGACCTCGCACTCGCGCAGATCACCGCCCGCTGGAACGGCTCCCTGCGCCTCTTCATGGACTACCAAGACCGAGTTCGCAGTTTGGGTTTCGATCTCGACCTCGGCGTGCACCTCCGGGCACTCATCGCGGTCATCACGGGCCAATCGAAGTTCCTCACCGTCGGGAGCATCTCCCGGGAGCAACTCGAAGCAGGGTGGAAGCGGACGCAGCGAGTGTTCGACTTCGCAGTTGACTACGCGCTCAAGAACCTGCGGATCAACAGCAGGACCCTTATCTCATCCCCCCTGCTACTCATCACCACGGCCTACTGGGCCCACCAGAGAGATCTGAAGATCGACCCCGACGAAGCTGCCGCCTTCCGCACCTGGTTCCTCATCGCCAGCGCTAAAGGACGCTACTCGCGAGGGTCATCAGAGTCTGTGCTCGATCAAGACCTCGCCGTCCTCCGAAATGGCGGTGGGGCAGCCGACCTCCTACAACGTCTTGAGCAGCAGTTCGGACGTCTCGGGTTCTCGCACACCGATCTAATCGGACGCAACACGCAAAGCGGGATCTTCAAGGCGATGTTCCTGCTCTTCAAAGAGAACGGAGCGGACGACTGGGAAACAGCCCTGCGGATCAGCCCGAAGCACGCCAACAGCGCCGACAAGATCGAGTTCCACCACATCTTCCCCAGAGCCTTCCTCAAGAGGGAGAGGAAGAACCTGCAGGACGGCGACATCAACGACATCGCCAACTTCGCATTCATCGGCTCCACGACGAACAAGCAGATCAGCGACAAGACCCCAGCAAGCTATCGGGTCAACTACCCCGCGGCGAGACTCGAAGCCCAGCTCGTGCAGTTCGAGCAATGGGGAGACGGCGCGTCCGACTTCGAAGAGTTTCTGCGTCGACGCCGACAAGCTATCGCTCAGGAGCTGAATATATTCGTGGGTCTCGAGTCGAAGTCGATCTCCGACGACCAGCCCGCTACTCACCCTGAAGGAGCGCAATGGACGCCAAGCGTCTAGTGGAAGTCGCCCTGGAGAAGGCGCTCGTGGCACAAGCGCCTTTGGCGCGCAAGAACGTGGAACGCCTCCGACGTGTCCACCCGGAGGCGACACCATCCGCGTTGATCAAAAAGTTGGACGTCGCCTACCTGTCGGCCGTCACGGTGTCGGGCGGAACCGCCGGCGCTGCTGGCATGGTCCCAGGTGGGGTATACCCACCGCCCTCGCCGACGTCATGGTCTTCACGGAGGCCACCGTCCTCTATGTCCTATCGCGAGCGGAGGTTCACGGCCTTCATCCCGAGGACATCGAACGGCGGAAACTCTTGGCCTACATGGTTCTTGTGGGGGACAGTGCCAACACCGCGCTTGGGAAAGCCATCCCACGGACTGGTGGGTACTGGGCCAAACGCATCGTGGACGGTATTCCAATGTCGGCAGTGAACGCGGCGAACAAGGTCCTCGGCCCCCGATTCATCACCAAGTACGGAGCGAAGCAAGGGGTTCTCGTGCTCTCGAAGCAGGTCCCCCTCGGTGTTGGAGCCGCTCTGGGCGGAGGAGGGAACCACGTCTTCGGACGACTCTCGGTCAGGACTGCCAACAAGGTATTCGGCCCTCCGCCCGAGGTGTGGACCGAGCGTCGTGTGCCGACGCCTGACTGAGTTGGACTTCGAAGGCCAGCCCTGACGCGACCAGCGGAACGGCTGGCCCGCCAGCCCTGTAGTTTGCGCGACGCTCTGCGGCGCCACCGATTGTGCAATGTCGCGTGCTTCGCGTCGTGCAGTCTTCGCTGCATCTCGACAACAAACGGCAAACCTATGAACCATAAACGCTGCGTTATGGTTTTTGGCGTCTACGACGACGGCGCTTATGCTTGCTCAAATCCGCCTCCAGGCCCATGTCGCCGTCGGGTGAGAGCCTGAGCACGTGGCAAGCAACAAGACGTTCTTCGAGTCCCCGCAGGCGGCGGCCGTCTACAAGCATCGCCTGCTTCGCACCTACGTCCCTGCGTGGGCGGGCAAGGTCGGTTCACGGGCGCCGGGCAAGAGGGTATTCATCTACGACGCGTACTCGGGGCCCGGACGGTACGACAATCAGGCGCCAGGTTCGCCGGAGTTGGTGGTTGATACGGCGATCGCCATGGCGCGGCTCCGGACGGTTCACTCAATCTTCTCCGACAAGGAACCTGATTACATCGCGCGCCTGAATGACCTCCTTGCCGAGAAGGGCGTGCCTCTCGATACCTACGAGGTTCGCGAAGGGACCGTGGAGACGAATCTGGATGATGTCATCTCGAGAGTCGGGCAGGCCCCACTGTTCGTCTTCTTGGACCCGTTCGGCCTCACGGTGCCGTTTGACGTCGTCGTCCAGACACTGATCGGACGGCACAAGAGCGGATGGTCGTCCACCCTTCAGCCGAAGACTGAGCTGCTCATGAACTTCTCGTACGACGCAGTGCGCCGCATCGCGGGGGTTCTTCGAAGTGACTCGGACCATGCTGCACGGGCTGCTCAGATTGCTGCACTGGACCGCGCTCTCGGCGGGGACTGGTGGCAAAGCATCGCCATGTCGGCGGCGGAGGGTTGGGTGCATGAGATTCTCGTCGGCTTTGCGACTCGCGTCGTCGGAGCGGCGAGAGGCTTCGGCTTCATCACCGCGGATGTCGCTGACTCCCTATCGGCGCAGCCCATCTATGAACTCGTGCTGTTCACGGCCCATCCCGATGGTCTGTGGGAGATGGCCAACGCGATGTCCTTCGCACGCCAAGACTGGCGCGATTACCTGATCAAACAGGAAGAGGACAAGAACCGGGGCCAACTGGTCATGCGTGCGCTGGACTTCGACGACAACCCCGATGCGTGGATCCAGGAGATCGCCTCGAACGTTCGCGCCCTGCTGACCGGCCGGGGCTCCGTGTCAGTCCGGTCCTCCCTCGGAGAAGTGTTGGGCAGGACGCTCGGTCTTGCCCGCGAGACCCATCTCCGGAGTGCGCTCAAGCTGCTCGAAGGGGAAGGCCTGATCTACCCCTGCTCAAAGGGCAAGTTGGACGCGAAGGTCGTTCGGCGCCTCTAACCCCGAAGTAGCGGCATGTGGGAGCTCGTTCCACACTCGGCCATCCAGTTGTCGACCGTTGGCCTTTGGCGTTCTTCCCCCCCACTGCTTGAAGAAGAACGGAACGCCCTCGAGGGCGCATTGATCCCGAATCGCCTCAGCCCACCGAGGGTCCATAGGCCGGGCCCGAGGCCCGGACTCGCCGCCGACGATGACCCAGTCGATGCCCGTGAGGTTTAGTTCACCCAGGTCACCGATGAGGGGCTCGCAGGAGAGGAACTTGACCGCCGCGGGAGTGACCCTCAGGTCATCCATGCGCGTGACCGCGTCGGCGTCCTCGACAGAAACCCCCATCCAGAGATTGCTGGGCCAGTCCAACCGATCCGCCACTCGTCGCAAGCGGGTCGCGCGCTTCGTAAGGACCTGGTAGGTGTGCTGGGGAGTCTCACGGACAACGTCGAAGACGTCCCGAACGAAGGCGAGGGGGACCTTCGCGTGGAAGAGGTCACTCATCGAGTTAACGAACACGAGGCGCGAGCCTGCCCAGCGATGCGGCTGGTCCAGAGACTTCGGATGAATCGTGACTGCGAACCCTGGACCGCTAGTCCGAGGGTCGCCATCGTTCTGATACTTCTCGGCACCCATCGCCTTCAAGCGTTTGGCCAGGGCCAGTGCGTAGCAGTTGTCGCATCCGGCAGCGACGCGGTCGCAGCCGGTAACAGGGTTCCAAGTGACTTCGGTCCACTCGATCGCAGACTTGCTCATCGACCCTCCTCGGACATGTGTTCGATACAGACGGTAGGCGTGCCCACTGACAGCCTCATCGGAACACCTGGCTGCCGGACTTGAGCGCTTCCCATGACGTGGCGGCGCTGCAGACGGACTCAGACGCGAGCAGGTAGGCCCAGGTCTCGTGGACCTCGTCGGAGCCGTTGACGGTCTTGACCCACGCTGCGGCGGCAACGCGCTTGGCGATGACGACGGGCGAGGCCATGTCAACGTCCCGTTTGCCTTCGACGATCCAGTGCACGCCGGCATCGTCGATGACGATGAAGTCGGGTTCGTACTGCCGCTGGACAGCCCCGGCCAGGTACGTGATGCGCAGCGGCACGGTCTCATCGATGCGCACCCACGCCTTGACCGGGGCGGACTTCTCGAACAGGTCGGCCAGCCTGAACTCGGTGGAGTACGCATCGAAGGTGTTGACCTCATAGACCGACTTGGCATAGCCGGCATACGGGTAGCCCCGGACGAACTCACGCGCTGACGTGACCACCTGACGGTCGGCCGCTGGACGGGTCTCGTACCGCTCGGACGGCTCTGGCCACCGCACAGGCCGCACCTCGCGGACCTCGCGAGCTGGCGACGACGTCTGCTTGGCCTGGATCCACTCGGTCAGCCGGGCCGTCGCTAGCCGACCGTGCTCGGGCCGCCACGGCGTCTTCTCCGTTACGCCCGCCCCGGTCAGGAAGGCCCGCGCCACTCCAACGGCCGCGTTCAGCTCGGTCACCGATGCCTCGACGGCGTTGGTCCGGATCAGCCGCCCGACGAGGTCGTTCTCGATGGTGTCGAAAGGCATGACGGTCTGGGTGGCGATGACTTGCTCGATCTCGTCCCGGATGACCACGTGCGCGGCGCCCGTGGCGTCCCGCTCGGCGTCGATGGCCTTGCGGATCAGTGTGGGGGCGTTGTCCTCAGCGAAGGTGCGACCGAGGGCTTCGACGGAGTCGAGATTGATCGACGAGAGCGTGAACCGGTCCCGCTCCCACCGCGTCACGACCGAGGGCAGGAACAGCGGGATCTTCACCCCGCCCGGCGTCCTCGGCGTCAGCACTCGACGCAACGTTTCTGCGGACGCCGCCCCAGTACTCACGCGGGCGTCCATCGTCGAGACCATCAGACCGGTATGCCGCGAGCCTGCCTCCGCGTCAACGTCCTCGTCCACCTCGAAGAGGCTTCCCTGGCTGGGGTCCGTCGCAGCCCGACCGGGCAGGTCGATCTCGACCGTCCCCGACGCCGGGAAGAAGTCGCCCGAGAACTCCCCCGGGACACCGACCTCAGTCCCGCGTGTGAACCTCCCGGCCACTGGATTGACGACGACGGAGGCTTCGTCGACGCGGTCACCAAGGGTCTGCTCGAGCAGTGACTTGGCCTGCTTGAGCAGCGTCGCGAACGACCGGTGTGACAACACTTCGACGGTGTCGAGCATCGGGTTGCCGGTGCGCTGCCCGAATGGCAGCCGCAGGCCGCGACCGAGGATCTGCTCGGTGAGCAGGCTGGACTCCATGGACCGCACCGAGGCGATGACGTAGATGTTCTTGACGTCCCAGCCTTCCTTGAGCATCGAGACCGACACCACCGCCCGCACCGGCGAGTCCGGGTCCTCGAGCCGATCCAGCAGGGCCAGCGTGGCGTTGGGCTCCTCCGACGTCACGAGCAGCACCCGCTCCGGTGAGCCGAGCATGTCCGAGCCGATGAGCAGGTCGCGGTACTCAGTCGCTTCATCGATGGTCGAAGCGACAAGGAACATCACCGGTTCGGCGAACTTCCGCCCTCGCACCTGAGCGGAGTAGGCCCGCATCGCGTCCCGTTTGGCATCCAGCAGCGTCAGCCCATCCGCCAGCTGCGTGCGAACGTCGTGGATGCCGTCCTGCCGCGTCACCAGCACGGGGATCTTCACCCAACCGTCCGCGATCGCCTCCGACAACGGATACCGGTAGACGATCATCGACTCCGACGCCGCGTGCGGGGTCGCCGTCAGGCCGATCGTCGCCAACGGGTGCAGCTCGGTGATCGCGGCCTCGAACTTCTTCGCCGAGCCCGAGTAGTACACGTGGTGCTCATCGGCGATAACGACCAGGTCGTCCGCCTGCTCCAAGTACGTCCGTACCGCGGTACCGAGGGTCTCGTGTGGCTGGAACGCCCGTCGGCGATCCTCCTTGTTGGGCCGCAGCAGTGACTGCACCGTGAAGACGAACACCTTGAACCGGTCCTCGTCCGCCAAGGCCGCCCCGACCTCGCCCCGCTCGACGGTGTCGAGGGTGATGACCATCGGCCGAGACTGCATCCCCCGCATGTACTTCGGATGGCCCGGAGTGAGGTTGTCGATCGTCTTCCGTTGGATCGTCGACCCCGGCGTGACGATCAGAACGTTGCGCACCCCGGACTCATACAGGTAGTCGAGCAATCCACCGGCGATGTATGTCTTCCCGACACCGGTCGCGAGATCAGCGATGAACTCCGCGCCCGGCTCGGCCGCACCCAGCGACTTCGCAAGCGCGTCGAGCGCCTGCTGGTTCGGCTCACGCAGGTCGAGGTTGTAGCTCACCTGCTCGACCAGGGCGGGGTCGTAGTCGATGCTCACGCGCCCGATCCTTCCGTGGCTTCTCCGGTATGCCGCGGACTCACCTCGGTGCGGCGCCGCATCCGCCGTGCTCCGCTCGTCAGCAGATCGCGTGGGGCTTTGCGGATCCTGGAACCGGGACTGACCTCGGCCAGTGTCGACTCGGCCTCAGGGAGAACAGACTTCGCGACGATCGTCACCCGTTCCTTCTCTCCCAAAGCGCCGACGACCTGCCGAATCTCTTCAGGACCGACGGTGCCATCGACGACGGCCAAGCGCATCCGCCCACGAACCCCGCACAGCGGTGGCGCGTCATCCTTGAACTCGAAGCCGAGCTGCCCGGCGACCGCCCGAGCGAAGCGACCGTTCGTTGCCCACTCCGCGAGGAGGACACCGAAAGGCGTGTCCTCGTACATCGACGGCCCGACCGTCACAGTCCGGAAGCCGCCGCCTCCCTCCCAGCCAGCCGATTTGGTGATGCCGCCGGGGTCCTCGCCGGCAACCACCTTGGTGAGACGCGGCAACGTGAACTGCTCGACCGTCGAGGGGAGGATCTCCGAGGTCACCCAACGACGCCCCATCTTCTGCGCCACGGCGGCCGTGGTGCCAGACCCCGCGAAGCAGTCCAGCACGATGTCGTCCGTGTTCGAGCCGATGTGCACGATGCGTTCGATCAACCGTTCCGGCTTCGGAGTTGCGAAGACCGAACCAGATCCGAAGAGGCCGACGATCTCCTTCTTGGCTTCGTCCGTGTGGCCGGTCTCATCGTGGGGCCACCAAGTCCAGGGAACAAGCCCCTCATCGTCGGCCAAATACCTAATGGTGTTGGGCATGCCGTCGCCTTTGAGCCCAAAGTAGAGCTCTCCTCGTTCGCGCATCGCATGCATCACGGTCTCTGTCACACTCCAGGCACGTCCGTTGGCCGGTCTAACCACTCTGCCGCTCGGCGTGACCACGTCGTAGAACTGAGAGGCAGTGGCATGTCCTCCTTGGACGTCCATCGGGATCGGCCGCCACGGGCCCCGCGGATCGTTGTTTGGGTTGCGGTACTCCTTCGCCCCGACTCGGGCGATCCGATTTCTAACCGCCTTCCACCTAGACCCGAGAGGGGCATACACGAGCAGATGATCGTGCACTGGCCCGATGGCGGGTCGGTTGTCCCTTGAGTACTTCTTCTGCCATACAACGTTGGCGATGAAGCACTGGGCACCGAAGACTTCGTCCATGAGGAGCCGCATTCGGTGTGGCTCGGCATCGTCGAGGTGCACCCAGACCGAGCCGTCGGGAGCGAGAAGGTCCCGGATGAGCAACAGCCGCTCGCGCATGAACGACAGCCAGGTTGAGTGCTCCATCCAGTCGTCATAGTGCTCGAATGCTTGACCCGTGTTGAACGGCGGGTCGATGTAGACGAGCTTGACCTTGCCTCTGTAGATGGCGCGGTACTCAGGGACCTCGCACAGGATGCGCAGCACGTCGAGCGAGTCACCTGTGAAGAGGAGGTTCGCGGCATACGGATCCTCCGGCACCTCACCGACAAAGCCGCCGAAGTCGGCGAGCCGGACCTCGGAAGCAGCTGGATGGTCGCGCTCCACCCAGATCGGCTTGCCCGTCTCGTCCTTGGGCACGAGCAGGAACTTGTCCTTCCCGGGCCAGACAAGCTCGAGCCGTGTTGTCGTCACTTGCGGGTCTCCCTTTCCAGCTTAAGCAGGCGGTCCTGCTCCTTGTAGGGCAACGGATAGCGTTCCAAGAGCCACGTCCGGCGACTCAGTTGGTTGGCGAGATACCGCCGCTCGGCCGGAGCAGACGCCAGCGGCAGCGCAGCCTCTATCGCCGAGACCTCCGCAAGCAGTCGCCCGCGTTCGCGATCGAAGCGCTCCTGGCAGGCGCGGGAGCAGAATCGGCTCGGACGACCTCCGGTCTTCGGCCAACTGACGACCTCATGACAGGTGGGCGACAGGCAGCACGTCTCGGCGACCGGTTGGATGCATGCCCGGACGTCCTCAACGAGGTTGTCCGGGCGCGCGTCACGTCCCCGTCGCTCACGTAGGACTTCCAAAGAAGGTCTCACAACGTTCCTCGTGGAGGTGGAACCATCCTCCGAGGTCAGCCGGCTGGTCAGGCCGGTTCGGTTGGGGCTGGTCAGACCCCGAGTGGCTTGCACGTCCTGGTCAGCATACGACTTTCGTGGCTTTCCGACAGGCAAGATGCTCATGTTGGTGAGGATAGCCCGTATAGTCGTGACCTGCGACGATGTCGCGGCAGAGGGCGGCATGGGGGCTTCTCTGGGGGACTCTGGCGCAGCCGCCGCTCCGAGGATGCATGGTTATGCAGTCAAATCGAACCCGCGAGCCGGGCGTGTTCAGCAGGACTATGCGGGCTAACTATTGCGCCAGTGGTCGTTGTGCCCCTACTGTGGGTAATGGATCCACACGTAATTGAGGGCACGCCCTGTTGGTAGCAAGGCGCGCCCTCGTGGTGGAATGCTCTAGGCAAGCGAGGATCCTCCGTTGGGTCAGTCTATTGATGCCGCATGCGTGCGGCCAGCCCCCGTGGGTCGGGTGACCGACTGGACCTTCCGTCTCCAAGGGTCGGATCCGATCCGATGGGACTGGTCCCTCGGCTCCCCAGACATCCGCGGGTTGCAGCCAATCCGGAACCCGCGGTCGACGGAGAAGTCGAGGCACATCCCGGTGCAGGCGCACTGCTTCGTCACGGGCACCACCTTGAAGCTGGAATCGGGTCTCGAGTACGACCTGCTCCTCATGTTGGAGCGCGACCCGACCGCTGCATGGTTCGTGCCGCAGCCCGGCCGTCTCGGGGTGACGCTGCCGAACGGGCGACGAACGATCCACACACCCGACCTGCTCATGCTCGACACTGCCGGGCGCGTCACCATCTGGAACGTCCGCTCCGCTGAGCGCCAAGATGACAGGTTCAGGATCCAGAGCGACGCGACGGCCGCGGCATGTCAGGAAGTCGGCTGGGGCTACGCCGTCTTCCCGGGTCACTCGCGCGCCAAGAAGTACAACCTGAGGTGGCTCGCGGCATACCGTCACGACCGACCCTGGTACGCGGCGGCCAAGGCCGAGCTCGTCGACCTGTGTGACGCGGGCGCGTCCATGAACGACGTCATCGAGGCCGACCATGGCGCAGGCCACCTCGTCTCCGCGATGTGGCACTACGCATGGCGCGGCGACTTGGTCGTCGACCTGGACCACTGGATCGGACGAACAGCGCCAATCGCGTGGGCCCACGGAGCCTCCGATGGGTAGAGCCACCGTCGAGATCTCCCCTGGGATGCGCATCCTCACCAACCGCGGGGTTGCGATCGTTGTTGAACTCGACAGGCACGGTGTTCACCTCAAGGGCTCCACGGGAGACACCTACTTCACCGCCTACACGGAACTGGATGCCAGAGAGATCAGCGACTCGGGAGTCCAGGTGCTCCATTCCTCCCTCCTGCCCTGGTTCGTCCAGTTGCCCGCTGACGTCCAAGCGACCGCGCTGTTCCGACAGCAATGCGTCATGGAGAGCCGGAGCGGCTTCCGTGAGGGCTTGGCCGAGCTCGCGCAACCAGGCGAGCCCTTCTGGCCGTTCGGCGAGAGCTACGGCGTTAGCATCACCAAGCGCTACGAGCACATGAGCCGTCTGGTCTCTTTCGAGCGGACCGTCGACCGCACGATCATGCAGCGCGTCTATGACGGTGAGATCCAGAAGCCGAGCATCACCGGTCGAGCCATGATGACCTGGGACAAGAACTGGCTGACCCTCGGGCTCGGCGGTCTCGTCGACGGACGCAGCATCCGCGACAAGCAAGGCTTCGACGCCTTGGACGCCAACTTCCGTCGCATCGCCGAGGAGCAGTTTGGCCAGTTCGACGGCCGCCACAGCGCGATCAGCCGTAACGAGATCGAACGCCGAATCCGCCTGCAGATGAAGCAGGAGGGCCTGGTCGTCGAGAATCTCCCAGAGCGACTCATGGAGGAGTACCTCAGCCACCATTGGCGGGCCATCGGGAGGACGACTAAGCAGCAGAAGTCCCGCAACCTGCGCAAGGTCTCAGGGCATGAGAGCTACCCGGCGCAGCACATCACCCAGTGCTGCACCGACATCTGCCGCGGCGACAACCTCATCTGGGACCCCATTCAGGACCGGCCGGTCAGTGTCGAGATCGGCTCGATGATGAGCACACCATCTCGGGTTGTCACGGCGATGCGCCTGTTTCCCCGCTCAGCCAATGGTGTCGATGTCGGCCTGCTGCTCTACGACACCATGCGGCAGCAGTCAATGCTCGTCGAGAAGGGCCCCGACGGTCCCACGATCGACGACTGGCGATGGATCGGTGTGCCCGAGTCCCTGGACTTCAACGGAAACCCCGTGCGGACCGGGCGACGGGGCGTCGCCAAACCGGACCTGGCGATCTGGGGAGAGCACCAGGTTCCTGGCGTGACACCCACCTCGGTGAGGTCCGATCACGGCTCCATCTACGTCGGTAGACACTTCCGATCGCTACTCGACCAGTTCGGCATCACCCTGCAGCTCAGCCGCGGGAAGAAGCCCAGCGACAACCCCCACATTGAGAGGCTTCACGAGACCTACCAGCGCTTCTACCAGCAGTCCGACGCGTTCAAGGGCCGCGGAATCTACGAGCGAGGGTCGTGGGTCGGCGTGGTTGCGGATGAGCCGATGTGCACCGCCGAGAAGTACTTGACCGACGCTCAGCGCTTCCTGACCCTCGACTACAGCAGGCAACCACACGACGGCCTCCACCTCCCCGGAGAGCCGGGAAGGCGCGTCACGCCGCTGGAGTACTGGGATGCCCTCTTCGCGATCACCGGCCGCATCACGATTCCAGTGCATCCCGATCTGATTTACCAGTTCCTCCCCATCATCTGGCTCGCGCCCGGCCACGCCGGCGTCGAGTTCAAGAACCTGACCTACGACGACGAGGTCCTCGAGGACTTCCGCGACGTGCGGAAAGGAACCTTCCGGGAGCAGGACAGCGCGATCCCGTTCCACCACGACCCGCGCGACATGACCCGCATCTGGTTCCGTCACCCGGACACCGACCGCATTCACGAGATCGGCTGGCGAGGACGCCACCTCATCGACGCACCCCTGGTCGACGTGCTCGTCGATCGCGTCAACGAACGCATCCAGGAACGCGGAGGCAACCGCGCGCTCAAGAAGCGCACGATCATGCTCCAGATCATCGACGAGATCGGGGACCTATCCACGCCAAAGGGCAAGGACGAGTCACGAGCCCAACTCTCGGCCGCGTACATCCGCTGGGGACAAGCCCAACGCGACCACGACGAAGTCGCCGAAGCACATCGAGCACTCGAGCTCGCGCGGCAGACCAACGTCCTTCGCTTCCCCGCGTCCGCGCCACCCGAAGCCGAATCCGACATCACGGCCTCCTCGCCTGCCCAGGAGAGCGACGAAGAGCCGTGGCCCGACTACCGAGAGATGGTGTGAGATGGACGCTCACGACTGGCATCGACAAGCGACCGCGCCGGCGCCTCCGTGGCCAGATCCGCTCTCTGTCGCCGAATTTGAGAGCCTGACCCGAACCGCTAGGGACGACTACTTCCGCCGGCTGTCGCTGGCGATGAACTCCACTGTCGTGGTCTCGCAGCCCATGCAGGCCGTGCAGGCCCACCTCGATGAAATCGTCGCCACCAACCGCCTGCGGCCGCCTGGCGCCATGCCTATGGTCGCGGTCACGGCACCGTTCTCGGCCGGCAAGTCGACCCTGCTCAAGCAGTGGGGATTCGCCGTGCACCGTGGCGTTCTGGGCGATGAGGTCCACTCGGATCGGCCAACCTGGTCGCCCCGGCCCGGGGTGGTCGCGGACTGGGTGCCGGTCGTTTACGTCACCTTGATGGCGTCGAGCTCGATCAAGGAGATCAACGCGCTGGTCCTGCTCTACCTCGGCTACCCACCCGAGGGCCTCGCTCGGACCACGACCACACGGGTGCTCCACGCGCTGCGGATGCATGGCGTGCAGTTACCGCCGGTTCGCCGACTCCGTTGACGAGCGGCAGCAGCTCGAACTCGAACTCGCACTCCACAAGCGAGCGTGACGATGACGAGTGGCGGTCGGTCATGGGATCAGCGGCTGGGCCCGTCACCCTTGGCCGGGGTCATGAGTCCCGGCGTCCACTGAGCTGACGCGACTCCTCAAGCGGCGATAACGCCAGGCGGGGACGCCCGTATCGACCAGGCCACGGACGTTCAACACACCACCGCCACGAGGTCCCTACCCAGTCTGACCCCATCTCTAGGATGGGTGCATGGCCGGCCGACAGTTGAAGGAGATCTTCCGCGCGTTCCATGCGCGAGACGAGTTGGCCTTCCGTCGTGCCGCGATGGAGATTATTGAGGAGGAGCAGGCCAAGCACCACAACGCGCTTGCCAGGGACCTGCAGAAGCTCCTCGTTGCCGGCGGTGGCTCGCTCGACCCCGGCTCGACGATCGTCGTCCCTGCACCCCCGAAGGACCGCGAAGGCGAGTGGGACCTAGGAGAGGTTCGAGAGCCGGAGCGCCTCTTGGAGGACCTCATCCTGCACGATGCCGCTTCTTTGGTCTTGGAGAACGTCGTCGAAGAGGTCCGCCAATGGCCAGCCTTGGATGCTGCCGGACTGCCACGACGCCAGCGCCTTCTCCTCCAGGGGCCGCCCGGATGCGGCAAGACGACAGCGGCGGAGGCCATCGCAGTCGAGTTGGGGCGACCGCTTCTGATGGTCAGGCTGGATGCGGTCGTCTCCTCGTACTTGGGGGAGACTGCGAGCAATCTCCGCCGAATCTTCGAGTACGCCGACCAAGCGCCATTTGTGGTCCTGTTCGATGAGTTCGATGCGTTGGGTCGATCGCGCGATGACGCGTCAGAGCACGGCGAGATGAAGCGAGTCGTGAGCGCCTTCCTTCAAATGACGGATCGTTACCGTGGCCCAAGCCTGCTGCTTGCCGCCACGAACCACCCGGCACTGCTCGACGAGGCGCTATGGCGGCGTTTCGATGAGGTGCTCACGTTCGGGCTGCCGACGGTGCACCAAATCCGGCAGGTTCTCAGGTTGCGCCTGAAGGGGGTCGCGCACTCTGGCCTTGAGATCAACCGATATGCCAGCGCATTGAAGGGTCGACCGCACGCTGCGGCGGAAAAGCTAGTTGTCGATGCCCGGCGGAATGCGCTCTTGCGGCACTCAGCCGTCGTGATGGCCCAGGACGTGGATCGGGCGATGCCAGGCATAACCGCGCGGCCCTGGTGACGCGATGCCTGAACACCTCTTGCTGCCGAACCCTCGTCCATTACAGTCGCGACGTTCAAGTCCCGCAGGCGGCGGTTCACCGAACCGTCAGCGTGGCCAGCACGGTGCGCACCTGCGCCAGCAACTGCAGACTGCCCGTGCGCCACGCCAGTTGAACGCTGGCGTGGACCCTGACCTCGTCTTCAAGATCAAGGCGGGTGCACGACCAGAGGATTCTTCGTTCGAGGGACGCGGACTGCAAGTTTTGGGTGAGACAGTCGACTACACGTACTTTGTGCTCGCCAGCGATCAGGGCTCTTCGCTGGAGCAGGCAATCGAGCGGTACGTCCGCACCGGGGAACTCCGCACCTTCTTCAACCAGATCGATGACATTGAGCCGTACGGCCCCGCCGACCGCTCCGGACCCGGCATCGCCGACCTGGACGGCCGCCTGAGCCACCACATGCTCGACGTCATCATCTGGCCCAGCGGCACGTATAGCGAAGCTGAACGGCGTAGCCGCAGCGTTGAGCACATCGTGGATCAGAATGGTGGGCGGGTCCTGCTTCGATCAGTGTCGCCGAGGCGCAGCCATCTGAGAGTAAGTGTCTCTTCCGCTGGGCTCGACGACCTTTTGAACACCTCGGTGGTCGAGTTGGTGCGAACACCTCCGGTCCCGTTCTTGGACTTCCGCGACTGGAGGAACTTCGACATCTCAACAGCCTCTCGGTCGGAGGTAGCCAGCGAGGTGGTCGGCGTCCTCGACGACTCTCCCGAGTCAGCACACCCGCTGCTGACTGGACTTGTTGTGTCGGACGAGTCTCTAGCGCCCCCTGCTTACCAGTGGCAGCAGCGCGGCACGCATGGCACGGAAGTGGTTGGGCGCGTCCTCTTCCCCGGCCTGCATGAAGAGCTCCGGGATGGGCTGCCGATCTCGGCCGTCGGGCGTGTCCGGGTCGTTCGCATCCTTGAACCCGATCCCTCGCGTCCAGACCGCGCGCCGCGGTTCGCGACCTACGCAGCTCCCCACGATCTGGTTGAAGGCGCCATCCGTCACCTTCACGGCACCCATGGGGTGAAAATCTTCAACCTCTCAGTCGGCTACTCAGAGCCGTTCAACGACCTCCATCTCGGTCCGCTCACCGAGACGATTGACGACCTAATTCGTGAGCTGGGCATCGTCGTGGTTCTTCCCACTGGGAATGCTCCTGCCGACCTTTCCGCCCGAACTCCAAGCGGTCACCATGTAATCGACGACAAGCCGGAGTTCTTTTTCTCCCCCGAGCATCGTTTGTCGGAGCCGGGTCCAGCTGCCTTGGCTGTGACCGTCGGAGCGCTCGCTCTGAGTGGGGCACCGGCTGAACTTCCTGGACGTGTCGGCTGGCAGGCAGCGGCGGACGCCGACGAGGCGGCACCTTTTAGCAGGACTGGACCTGGCCTAGGGACCAATTCGAGACGAGCCAACAAGCCGGACGTTACGCATTACGGTGGCAACCTCGTCGTGTCCGACACCGGAAACATCGTGCAGAACGATCTGGGCGCCTCGCTCATCAGCACCTCTACGCGAGGGTCCGGTGGACAGATATTCGCGACTGTGAATGGGACCAGTTATGCCGCCCCAGCAGTGGCCAGGGTGGCGGCCGATATAGCCTATGCCTACCCTGATGCCTCGGGAAACTTGCTCAGGGCCCTGCTCGCGGCGGGCTCGGCGCAGACGCCTCCGGCGGCGAGCCTGTCCGAACTGCATCGCCGAAACTGCGTCTACGGATTGGGCTTGCCGGACGTTGATCGAGCGACGTCAAGCGATGCCAGACGAGTAACGATGACGTACGACGGCGCCATGCCAGTCGATACTGTGCAGATCCACCCGATGCCCATTCCCAATGCTTTCCGGCAAGGGAGTCGGCGCGATCGCGTGATCAGCGTTGCCCTCGCCTTCGACCCACCTGTTAGGCGTCAGAGGCGCGAGTATCTCGCCGGGACCATGAAGTTCAACGTGTACCGAGACATCGATGCCGATGAGCTTGCCGAGATTCTTCAGCGACAAGACCCCGACGATCCGAACGATCTGATCAACGATCGCCGAAGGCTGAATCTTCAACCGGGCGTGAACACCTTCACGCACAGCACCTTGCAGCTCCGTGCTTGGGTCGGGCGAAACTCGTTCGTGAACGATGATGAGACGTTCCTCATCGCCGTCACTCACAAGGCTCAGACCTGGGCTCGGGGCGATAAGACGTACGAGCAACAGGGCTATGCGCTCGCAGCAACGCTGGAAGACCGTGAACTGGCGACCGCTGATCTGCACCAAATCTTGCGGCAACAACTGCGCTTGCCGACCCGCGTGCGCCTCCGCGCCTGACTCCAGCCCGAACCCCGTCGCCCTGCGCGGCTTGCCAGAGGCCAAGACGTGGATCTTGCACGACCTCTCCCGCGCAGCCGCGTTGTGCAGAGTGCGCCGCGTACCCTCGTGCAGTCTTCGCTGCATCTCGACAGTGGAGATGCACTCAATCTTGTAATTTGTCGAGATGCACTCAATCTTGTAAGGACGGCCGTTGATTCTATGAATCAGCCGACGTTATGCATCTCGGGCGTGTCGCGCTCTCTGGTTATGGGCAAGCACAGCAACTGGTCAGGGGTGCGGCCTGGGCTCGTCGCTGAGGAGCTCGTCGAAGAACTTATCGAGCGCGTTCGCGATTCGCTGAGGCTCAGCGAACTCGGCTCCACCGAAGCGGTAGACCTCGTAGCCGGTGAGCCGAAGGCGGCGGTCCTCCGAGACCATCGTGGCGTAGCGCTGTGGGTCTGCCCGCCCGTCTTCAGTGGCGTAGTGGTGGCGACCGTCGACCTCGATGACGACCCGACGTCGGCCGGGCATCAGGAGCAGGAAGTCCATCCGTTGTCTGATGACCGAGCCGGGTCGGTGCTGGGGCAGAGCACGCAGGTATGGGTCGTAGTGCAGCCACACCTGGGGCAGTAGGGCAAGGACACTCGGGTCTTGCCCGTATCGCTTGGTGTACGTGGTGAACACGAGGTGTTCCGGATCGCTGTCCAGGCTGCGGTTGAGCCGCTGCCACAGGTGCCGACCAGCGGCGTCGAGGTTGGTTTCGCGCAAGTGGTCCTCCGCCCACCACTTGACGAGCGCCGACCAGGCGAGGCCCTGTTCGGGCAAGGGCCTGTCGTAGACCAGGCACCGGTCGGCCCACTGGGTGATCTCCACGACGTTGTTGACCGCGTCCCGGAGCACGATCTGTGGCTTGGGCCCGATCGTGGCGAAGATCAGGTTCTTGAGGTCACCGCGCACACCGCGGCACCGGCCATGGCCACGAGCTCCTGCAGCTGCTCGTCATCCCACTGCGCGAGCACCCGGTGCGCGACCTCGAGCATCGCGGGCAGCTCCCAGCCCTGCAGCAGGCCGGTGACGTAAACCGACTTGCTGTTCCAGGCGCTGTCGTCCTCGCCTGCCGGGAGGCCGACCTGGCGGCAGAATGTCGGCACGTTGTACGCCTTGACGTTCGCCGCGATCGACCCGGCGATGGCCTGGCGCAACGGCTCTGGCTTGAGCACCCTGTCCACGGCTCCAACCTTCTCAACAATGTCGACCCGGAGGGAGCCGACACCCGATGGGCCGGTTGGTGTGGCTCCCGGGCAAGACTCGGCTGCCGGACGACCTCAACGGCATGGCGGGAGCACCTGGCCTAGTCTGGTTCGGTGATCCGCAGACCGACCCTGAGGCCGATGCTCGGCCTGGTCGTGCTGCTGCTCGCCCTCGCGGTGGTCGCGATGCACCAGCTCGGTGGTGGCCACCATGCGATGTCAGCGGGTCATGGCGCACCGGCGGCCAGGCACGCGGAGACGTTCCCCGCGCAGGTCGGCGTGCCAGCACCGATGGTGGCGGAGATGACCGGGCCTGACTGCAGGGAGGGGTGCGCAGCTGGCGCCGCTCACGAGCTTGGCATGGGTGGTCTTGGCGCGTCGATGGTGTGCCTCGCCGTGCTGCCGCTGCTGTTGATCGTCGCGGGCAGCCGCCGAGGTCTGCTGACGCGACGGCGCGGCCGACTAGCCGCATCACGCGCGGGTCTGCGTGGCGTGCGGGCTCCCTCGGTGGTCGGGCTCGGCCCGCCGGGTCCTTCGCTGCTCGGGTTGTGCGTGTCTCGAACGTGACCTGGCCGGCGCTGCTGTCGGCCTCCTAGGCCGGCGGCTGCGCGACCACCTGACCGCCGCGATGTGTTGCGGCGACCGGGTGCTGGCCCACGACACGTTTCGACCACGGACAAGGACACCTTCATGATGAACAGCACGATCCGTCGTGCCGTCACGGCTGCCGTCAGTGTGGCCGCCGCTCTCGCGTTGGCGGGATGCGGCGGCTCGGACAGCGCCGGCGGCACCGACCACAACGGCATGCCCGGGATGGGCTCGAGCTCGACCTCTACCTCGGCGGCGCAGGACGCCGGCCACAACCAGGCGGACGTCACCTTCGCCACCAACATGATCCCGCACCACCAGCAGGCGGTGGAGATGGCCGACCTGGCCTTGAAGCAGGCCAGCAACGCCAAGGTCAAGGCACTGGCCACAGATGTGAAGGCCGCCCAGGACCCGGAGATCCAGACCATGACCGGCTGGCTCACCTCCTGGGGCCAGCCGGTCCCGACGCCGATGGCGGGCCACGACATGTCCGGCATGAGCGGGATGGACGGGATGATGAGCGCGCAGGAGATGAGCCGGCTCGAGGCGGCCACCGGCGCGGAGTTCGACCGGATGTGGCTGCAGATGATGACCAAGCACCACCAGGGTGCGGTCGCGATGGCCACCACCGAGAAGGCTCAGGGGCAGAGCGCCGACGCCACGGCGCTGGCCGGGCAGATCATCACCGCCCAGACCAAGGAGATCGCCACGATGGCGCAGCTCCTGACCACCATCACCGGCTGACTAAGCCCCTTGCGGTCCACCGCGCCGCTGACCCCTTTCGTGGTCGGCGGTGCGGCGGGCGGACGTTCGTGTTCTGCTCAGCCGGCTGCCGGGACCGGTTCCTGGACGACCCAGCCCGGTACACCGTCGGGGCGGACGCGGCGAACGATGACGCGGCGGGTGCCTGCGACTGCCACGACCACCAAGACGCCGATGCGAGCTCGTCGCACGCCGGTCTTGAGAACTCCCACCATGACTATGCGCACAAGCCACCTGGGCAGATCGCGGCCTCGACGGATTCAGGGGAGGCGATGGAGTACACCTGCCCGATGCACCCGCAGATCCGCCGACCCGGGCCCGGGTCGTGCCCGATCTGTGGGATGGCGTTGGAGCCGGTGGTGGTCACCGCTGACTCCGGGCCGAACCCGGAGCTGGTGGACATGACCCGCCGGTTCTGGGTCGGGGTGGCGCTCGCGGTGCCGGTGGTGCTGGTGGAGATGGGCACCGACCTGGTGCCCGCGTTCGCCGACCTGGTCTCGCACCGGGCCTCGGCCTGGATCCAGCTGCTGCTGGCGACGCCGGTGGTGCTGTGGGCCGGCTGGCCGTTCTTCGTCCGCGGCGTCAACTCGGTTCGGACCCGGAGCCTGAACATGTTCACCCTGATCGCGATGGGCACCGGGGTGGCGTGGGCGTTCAGCGTGGTCGCCACCCTGGCGCCGGGGATCTTCCCGGCCAGCTTCCGCGAGAACGGCGCGGTGGACGTCTACTTCGAACCGGCCGCGGTGATCACCGTGCTGGTGCTGCTCGGACAGGTCCTCGAGCTGCGCGCCCGGGAGCAGACGTCGGGGGCGATCAAGGCTCTGCTGGACCTGACCCCGAAGACCGCGACCCGGGTCGCCGCCGACGGCACCGAGGACCAGGTGCCGCTGGAGCAGGTCCAGCTCGGGGACCAGCTGCGGGTCCACCCCGGGGAGGCGATCCCGGTCGACGGGACCGTGCAGCAGGGCCGCTCCAGCGTCGACGAGTCCCTGGTCACCGGGGAGTCGATGCCGGTCACCAAGACCGACGGCGGCACCATCAACGGCTCCGGCGCCCTGCTCATGCGGGCCGACAAGATCGGTCGCGACACGATGCTGGCCCGGATCGTGGCCATGGTCGCCGAGGCGCAACGCTGGTGCCGCTCAGCGTCGATCCGACGCCGCCCCCACCGCCACCGCCCCCACCGCCTGCCCCGCCCCGGCGGGCGCCCTCGTCCGAGGTGGCCACCTGCAGCGCGCTGTATCCGAGCACGGCGTAGATCACCGCCTTGAGGCCCGCGGCGAATCGCGATCCCCAGGCCACCTCGTCGCGATCCTCCGACGTCGGCCCCAGCGCCACCTCGAGGAGCCGCCAGCCGACCAGTGTCAGCAACCCCAGCCCCATCACCCACAGCAGCACCACCCCGAACGGCTGCTGGGCGACCTGGGCGAGCGCCCCCGTGGAGGAGACGGAACCCTCCCGGTCGCCCAACGCGAGTCGGATCGCGAGGCAGGCGATGAGCAGGTGCACGAGGCCGTAGGCCACCATGCCGACCCGCACGCCGAGGTCGAGTGCCCGGCTGCCGCGCGCATCCTCGCCCGCGCTGCGGACCTGCTCGCCGGCCTCGGACCGATCCCCCACACCCGCACCCTAGGCGCACCGACACGCGCGCGCAGGGGTGTGGGCCAGATCACGGTCCGCTAGGGTCAGCGGACAAGTCCGATCCCCGAGCGGAGGTCCGCATGGACACGATCATCGTAGGCGTCGACGCCAGCGACGCCTCGACCCGGGCGGTGGAGTTCGCCGTCGACCGGGCCAAACACAATCACTGGCAGGTGGTGCTGGTCCACGTCATCCCGTGGTCCCCCTTCTCGTTCCAGACCCCGGAGGAGAACGCCACCCGGCACGCGGCCAAGGAGAAGGAACTGGCTGCCGCCACCGAGCACATCATGAAGCCGGCCGCCGAGCTGGCCGAGCAGGGCGGCGTGCCGCACGAGGAATACGTCCACCACGGGCGCCCGTCCGACACGGTCCTCGACCTCGCCCGCAACCACCAGGCCGTGCACATCATCATCGGCCGCACCGGTGACTCGGGATTGCGTGCGGTCTTCGGCAGCGTGGCCAGCCGTCTCGTCCAGTCCTCCGACGTCCCTGTAACGGTGGTGCCCTGATGAATCCTGTCGACTGGTTCAACTCGCTCTCGGACTGGATCACCAGCACGGTGTTCTTCTCCGTGAGCGTCGGCGGCGCGACGCTGCCGATCATCGTGGTCTGGCTGGTCATGGCCGGCCTCTTCTTCACCGTGTGGCTCGGGTTCATGCAGGTGCGCGGGCCGAAGCTGGCCATCAACCTGGTCCGGGGCATCTACTCCAAGCCCGACGACGCCGGGGAGGTCACCCACTTCCAGGCGCTGGCCACCGCGGTGTCCGGCACCGTGGGCCTGGGCAACATCGCGGGTGTCGCCGTGGCGATCTCGCTGGGCGGGCCCGGGGCCACCTTCTGGATGATCCTCGCCGGCCTGCTGGGCATGGCCACGAAGATGGCCGAGTGCATGCTCGGGGTGAAGTACCGCCACGAGCACGAGGACGGCAGCGTCTCGGGCGGGCCCATGTACTACCTCAAGGACGGCTTGGCCGAACGGGGGATGGGCGGCCTCGGCAAGGTGCTGGCCGTGATCTTCGCCGTCTGCATGGTCGGCGGCGCCGTCGGCGGCGGCAACATGTTCCAGTCCAACCAGGCGACCGTGCAGATCATCAACGTCACCGGCGGTGACGACGGTTTCCTGGCCGGCGCGCCGTGGGTCGTCGGCCTGATCTTCGCGGCGCTGGTGGGCGCGGTGATCATCGGGGGCATCAAGAGCATCGCCAAGGTCACCGAGAAGATCGTCCCCTTCATGGCGGTCCTCTACCTGTCCGCCTGCCTGATCGTCATCTTCGCCAACCTGGGCTCCCTCCCGTCGGCCATCGGCCAGATCTTCTCCGGGGCCTTCAGCCCGGAGGGTGTGGCCGGCGGCGCCATCGGCGCCCTGATCATCGGCTTCCAGCGGGCGGCGTTCTCCAACGAGGCGGGCCTCGGCTCGGCCTCGGTGGCCCACTCAGCCGTGAAGACCAAGGAGCCGGCCACCGAGGGCTTCGTGGCCATGCTCGAGCCGTTCATCGACACCGTGGTCATCTGCACGATGACGGCCCTGACGATCATCATCACCGGCGCGTGGAACGACCCGGACGCTCCCGAGATCAGCGGTGTGAGCCTCACCTCGCGGTCATTCGAGACGGTGCTGCCGTGGTTCCCGACCGTGCTGGCGATCGCGGTCGTGCTCTTCGCGTTCTCGACCATGATCAGCTGGTCCTACTACGGGATGAAGGCCACGGGGTACCTCTTCGGCGACTCCCCGGTGGCGGAGAACGGCTTCAAGGTGGTCTTCCTGATCTTCACCGTGATCGGGTCGGCCGCGGCGCTGGGGCCGGTCATCAACTTCTCGGACTCGATGATCTTCCTGATGTCGATCCCGAACATCATCGGGCTGTACCTGCTGGCCCAGGTCATCCGCAAGGAGATCCACGGCTACTTCGAGCGCGTGCAGAGCGGCGAGGTGGTCCCGGTCAATCAACAGGCCTGACCGCCCGTCCACCCTGCCGGCCGGCGTCGTCCCCTGGGGGGCGGCGCCGGTCCGCGCGTTCAAGGGTGGGAGGCCGGAGCCCAGCCTCAGGTGGCCGTCTCCCGGTCGCGCTGGATGGCGCCCAGGAGGCCGTTCACGAACGCCGGGGAGTCGTCGGGTGGAGAGCTCACGCACCAGCCCCACGGCCTCACTGACGGCCACGGTCGCCGGCACGTCCTCGGCATGGATCATCTCCCACAGGGCGATGCGCAGCACGTTGCGGTCCACCGCGGGCATCCGGGCCAGGCTCGAGTCACGGGAGTACCGCGCGAGCACCTCGTCGAGATCCTCGCGGTGCGCGACGACGCCCCGGACGATGACCTCGGTGTACGGGTTCGGGTGCCCGTGCCCGTCGGCCACCGCTCCGGTGAGCCGGTCCACGGGGCTCTCCCCGCGCAGCTCCGCGGCGTAGAGGTAGTCCAGGGCCCGCTTGCGGGCCTTCGTCCGGGCGCCCATCGGGACGGGTCAGCCCTTGACGCGGCCCAGGTACGAGGAGTCGCGGGTGTCGACCCGCACCCGCTCGCCCGTGTCCACGAACAGGGGGACCTGGATCTGGTGCCCGGTCTCCAGGGTCGCCGGCTTGGTCCGGCCGGTGGCCGAGTCACCGGCCACGCCCGGCTCGGTGAAGGAGATCTGGAGCTCCACGGCGGGGGGCATCTCGACGAAGAGCACCCGGCCCTCGTGGGTGGCCACCACGGCCTCCTGGTTCTCCAGGAGGAAGTTGCGGGCGTCGCCGAGAGTCTCGTCGTCGACCTCGAGCTGCTCGTAACTCTGGACGTCCATGAACACGAAGCTGGTGCCGTCGTGGTAGACGCGAGGAGCTCCTCGGCCGCCGCCGCATAGTCCGGCACGTCCTCGGGGAAGCGCCCCGGCTTCGGCGACACGCCCCCGCTCCGCTCGATCTCCCCGGGGTCGCGGCCGATCGCCCGGCAGTGCTCGTCGAGGATGGCGTTCTTGCGGGTCAGGGTGTCGACGCCACCGAAGCCGTGCCAGATGTCCGCGTGCTGGGCGGCGATGCGCAGGGTGACCTTCTCGCCGCCGCCTCCGACGAGGACGGGGATCCGGCGCGTCGGGGTCGGGTTGAGTCTGTCCCAGCGCTCGCGAATGCGGGTCAGGTCGGTGCGTAGTCGCCGTAGCCGGTCCGGGCCGGTCCCGAACTCGTAGCCGTACTCGTCGAAGTCGCGCTCGAACCACCCGGCGCCGATCCCGAGGACGAGCCGGCCGCCGCTGATGTGGTCGACGGTCCGCGCCATGTCGGCGAGGAGGTCGGGGTTGCGGTAGGCCGTGCACGTGACGAGGCAGCCGATCTCGACCCGATCGGTCGCCTCCGCCCAGGCGCCGAGCTGGGTCCACGCCTCGAAGTGCGCACCGTCGGGGTCGCCGTAGAGCGGGTAGAAGTGGTCCCAGGTGAGGACGAGGTCGGCGCCGATCTCCTCGGCCTCGGCGACGGCCCGCCGGATGTCCGGGTAGGACGCGTGCTGCGGCTGGAGCTGGACGCCGATCCGCACCGGCCGGTCGCCCGGCTCGGTCACTGCACGACCTCTTGCTCCTTGCCGACGACGGTGATCCCGGACTCGGTGACGACGAAGCCGCGCGCCAGGTCGTGCTCGTGGTCGATGCCGATCGTCGTGCCCTCGGGGACGACGACGTTCTTGTCGATGATCGCGCGGCGGATCGTGCAGTGCCGACCGATCTGCACGCCGTCGAGGACGACGCTCTCGTCGACGGCGGAGTAGCTGTGCACACGGACGCCGGGGGAGAGGACGGAACGGTGGACGCGAGCCCCCGAGACGATCGTGCCCGGGCAGACCATCGAGTTGAGGGCCTCCCCGAAGCGCCCGGCGTCCCCGTGGATGAACTTCGCCGGCGGGAAGAAGCCGTCGTCGGTGTAGATCGGCCAGTCGTAGTTGTAGAGGTTGAAGACCGGGTTGATCGAGATGAGGTCCATGTGGGCGTCGTAGTACGAGTCGAGGGTCCCGACGTCGCGCCAGTAGCCGCGGTCGCGATCGGTGGCGCCCGGCACGTCGTTGTCCTTGAAGTCGTAGACGTGGGCGGCGCCCTGACCGACGAATGCGGGGACGATGTCGCCGCCCATGTCGTGCTTGCTGCCCTCGAGATCGTGGTCCGCGATGACCGCCTCCGTGAGCAGGTCGGCGTCGAAGACGTAGTTGCCCATCGACGCGAGCACCTCGTCCGGGCTGTCGGGAAGCCCCTGAGGATCGGTCGGCTTCTCGAGGAACTCGCGGATCCGCCGCGGGTCGTCGGGCTGGACGTCGATGACACCGAACTGGTCGGCGAGCGAGATCGGCTGCCGGATCGCGGCGACGGTGCAGCCGCGACCGGTCTCGATGTGCTGCTCGACCATCTGCGAGAAGTCCATCCGGTAGACGTGGTCGGCACCGACGACGACGACGATGTCCGGCTTCTCGTCGCGGATCGTGTTGAGCGACTGGTAGATCGCATCGGCGCTGCCGAGGTACCACGACTTGCCGACCCTCAAGGAGCGGTACGACGACGTCCTCGGCGATCTGTTGATCATCGTTCTCGCGAGCCTGAAGTCCAAGCCGGACCACGTCGTCGCCGGGCTGCTCCGCAGCCATCTGGGCAGGACGCTTCGGCTGCTCTTCGACAAGGACGGCGACAGGGTCGAGTTGGGAGACGTTCTCGACCTCACCGGGCTGGACCTGTACCGACTCGACCTCTCCGGGCTCGTCGTGCCCGACAGGATCACGGTGGATCTCGCCTTCGCGAACCTCAGGGACGCAAACCTGCGCCAGACCAGGCTCTATCGCGCGCGCGGGGGTGAGGCTCAGCTCGACGGAGCGAGGTTCTCCCGGGCCATGCTCGATGAAGCCCGTTTCAACAAGGCCACTGCTGTTACGTCCCCCGTCATCCTCCACGCGACGTCGCTCGTCAGCGCGACGTTCAAGGACGCGGTCCTCCCGAGGGCGGACCTGCAGCAGGCTCGCCTGCAAGGCGCGCGCTTCGACAGGGCTGTTCTGACGGGCGCGCGATTCGAAGAAGCCGACCTCGCCGATACCTACTTTCCCGGGGCCACCTTCGATGATGGCGCTCTCCTCAGCATCGCCACCGGTGCGCGACGGTGGCGTCAGGCGCATTTCGACCGCGTGGTCGCCGATCGCCTCGAGCAGTTGTCCGCGGCGCGTCCCTGAAGCGCGAGGGCTATCGTGGACCCTGCCGCGTCAGTGGGTGTCCGATCGTCCGGCTTGCCGGGGGTGAGGCAATACCTGCTGGCGCGGTATCACGTTCTGCGGAGGCGCGTCCGAGACAGCGCTCAACCCGAGGCGGCCGGAACCGATGGTCGGCGCCCCGCCGATCACCCGAGCAGTCCGTCGACCAACACCCTGAGGGCTCCGAGCTGGCGGCGCATGTGGCTCGGGTCGTTCGTGGCCCGGCACAGGATGAACGCCCCCTCGAAGGTCACGAACACGTGGTCCGCCAGGGCGTCGACGTCCACTTCGGGCGCCGCAATCCCCTTCTCGGACAGCGCATCGCCGACCATGGCGGCGATGGCTGACCGCCAGGCGAGCACGACCTTCTCGATCGGGGCGGTCGTCCCGGTGTCGATGAGCTCCCGCTCGGTCAGGGCAGCGACATAGAGGCAGCTCGACTGCTCGGCCATCAGGTCGTCGGCCTCGTCCTCGAAGTGCTCGATGAAGGCCACCAGTCGCGGGCCCGCCCCCTCGACATCGGCGACCGCGGCCAGACCGCGGTCCAGCTGCGCGATGTCGCCCGCGGCATACCGCTGCACCAGCGCCCCGGCGAGGTCGGCCTTGGACGAGAAGTGGTGGAAGAAGGCACCCTTCGAGGTCGCCGACTCCTCGATGATCCGCTCGAGCGATGTGGCCGAGAAGCCGTGGTCGATGGCCAGCCGCTCGGCGGTGTCGAGGATCCGCGTGCGAGTGGCGCTTCCGTCCCGTGGCATGACAACCCTTGTACCAGACCGTACGGTCTGATACAACTATCTGGAACCAGACCAAACAGTCTGGATCCGAGCGGAAGGACACCACGATGACGACGAGCACCATTCCCACCGCCGGGGGACCATCCTTCGTGACCGACGGCGGCATGGAGACCGACCTGATCTTCAACCACGGCGTCGACCTCCCCGAGTTCGCCGCCTTCCCCTTGCTCGACGACGCGGTGGGTCGTCAGCTCCTCGCGAGCTACTACGACGGCTATGCCGCGATCGCCCTCGCCCACGCCGCCCACCCAAGCAGGCGTTCCGGGTCGCGACCGGGCTGACCGACGAACCGTTCATCTCCCACTTCGCGCTCCGCGTCTTCCAGCGTCTCGGCTTCCAAACCAGCCCCATCCCCGGGGCAGCGCAACCCGCCCGGGAACGGCGACCCTCAAAGTCGGCACCCATCCTCGACCCGCGCGTCGACGCAGACATGCCTCGGATGGACTCTACGGTCGCGTTCGCGACCCTCGACGCCTACCTGTCCAAGGGCTCCCTCACCGAGAGCATCGCCACCCTGGAAGCGTCCCTGAACGGATCCGGCCCCGAGGACGTGCAGCGCATCCTGCGGGAATCTGGCCTCGATGAGGATCTCGTGGACAGCGCGCTGGTCGTCCGGGAACGCATCGGCATGATCGACACCCTGATCCATGCGGCCGTCATCACCCAAGTCCTGCCGCTGATCCTTGAACCCGGCGAGGTGCTGACCAGACGACCCTCCCTCGGGGCCGGCAACGACCCCGACCGGAACTACGATCTTGAATCCTCTCACCGCGTCGCCGAGTTCAAGCTGTCCTCATGGAAGGGACGCGACGGCATGAGACAACGTGGCCTCTTCGCCGACGTCGTCGGGCTCTCGCTCGATGTGACCGGGCGACGCCGCCAGGTCTACGTCGTCGGCGACCTGCCGGTGCGCTTCCTGAAGAGCAGCAGACGCAACGCCACCAAGACTCTCTCCAAAGCGGCGCTCAAGCTGCGAGCTCCAGAAGGCATGGAGGAGGACACCACCGTCGCTGGGTTCACCAAGGCGGCGAACATCGAAGTGATCGACCTGAGGGTGCTGCTGCCGAGGCTCAGGTAGCGGGGCATCACACGCCCCAAGTTCCGTTGTCGCCGGACCCCACTGACATCCTTGACCCGACGATGTGGGACAGAGAGGGGATGGCAATGGCAAACGAAATCGAGCTGGTCAGCGACGGCGACGGTGTCCTGGTCGCCGGCGACAGTTCGGCCGTTGCCCGCTTCCTAGGCCACGTGGGACTTCTGGACCAAGCCCATGAGGTCGACTTGGCCAGAATCAACACGATCGCCAAGACAGGAGCCGATGCCTTCGCCACCGTCTCGGCAATCGTCGAGCAATCGGCGATGTACCTCAAGCTCACGCCCGATTGTGCGAGGCGGCTCAAGGACGGCGGAGGTCTCATGAAGACGAAGACCAAGGGCATCAGCCACGCCATGCTCGGAGAGAGCGGGAAGAAGTCCCTCAAGTGGCTGCAGGTCGAAGACGGCCCTGGGTCGATCGCGACGAACCCAGCCGTTCTCTCTGGTGTGGCGGGGCTTCTGAGCCAGTTCGCGCAGCAGAGCGAGGCACAGGAGCTGAAGGCGCTCCTCCTCAAGATCGACGGAAAGCTCGACGATGTTCGCAGGGCACAGCGTGACGCAGTCATCGCCAGGATGAGGAGCTCAGCCGTGGAGATCGATGAGGCGATGGTCATCCGCGCTCATGGCGGCGACCCCCAAACCCTGTGGGACAAGGTGAGCAGTTCATCCGGAGTGATCAAGGACGTTCAGGAAGAGGCACTGCTCGCGCTGGGTGCGCTGGCTGACAAGGTCGAAGGGAAGAGCAAGTCCGGTGAACTGAAGCGGACATTGCATGGCATCGAAGGCGAAGTTGCGGTGCAACTGGCGGTCCTCGCGCGCTGCTTCGAACTCCAGGACCAGTTCAAGGTGATCGAGCTCGACCACGTGCTAGCGACCGCTCCTCAGAACCTCGCGGGCCACCGCCGTGGAGTCGAGGTCGCACGACAGGAGCGCCGGGCCAGCGTGCTCGAGGTGACTGGGCGCCTTATGGGCCGCCTCGATGCCGCGGGTGAGATCGCCAACGAGAACATCCTCCTGCACGCACGGGCGGCCCGGTCCGTTGTCGGCTCGCTCAACGCCACGTCTGCGATCGTCGATGACTTCCACGCTCCGCTCGACATCGAGACAAGTCGACGCTCGGTCGATGTCACCCCTTGGCGTGAGGCCCTGCGCGATCCGGCGCAACGGCTGGTCGCAGGCAAGGAAGCCGGCCAAAAGGCGGCGATGGTTGGCGCTGCCGTCCTTGTCAGCGTCGCCACGGTGCGTCAGACCGGGGGCGCCAAGAGCGGTGGTAAGTCGTAGGTGAGCGTTCTGTGGTGCAAGTGTCCTGCTGGGCCACCACGCCCTGGAGCCACAGCCGCGAAGCGGATGATGCGTTGATGGAGACACGAGTGATCGCCGTCGACGTTGGCTCCGTTCTGACCAACTTTGCCTGGGCGGGACTTGACCTCCCAGGCCGTCGACTCGTGAGCGGGGGAGGCGCCCGGCCCGACGAGGCTGCCGTCTCAGTGCTCGCTGCGCTCACCAGTGGCATCCGGGTGGCGCTCGGGTTCGAGGCCCCCCCTGGTTCTCCCGGTTAGCACTGTCGACCAAGTCGACGGCTGGAAGACCTTGGGAAGGGCTCGGCAGGGCGAGACCGTCGATGGTCGCTCGCGGCCTTGGTCGGTGGGGCCGGCAGTGGCGCGTTGGCAAAGGGGCTGATGCAGATGGCCTGGGTTCTGGAGCGCGTTGGCTCTGAACTGCCGGGGATGGCCTGCACGACCCGGCCCGAGGTGTGGTTGTCCGGTGAGTCGGGCCTGCTCGTGTGGGAGGCGTTCGTGTCCGGAACCGGAAAGCCTGTACCCGCGGGGACCACGCAGCACGCCGCGGACGCGGCGGCTGCCGCGGACACCTTCGCCGACCGCCTGGAGGCGGGAACACTGGGCGAGTCGGATGTTGTGTGCGCCCCGATGTCATCGTTCAATCTTGCCGCCGCCGCGGCGGCATACGCGAACATGACGATCGGTGTTGACGAGTTGCGACTGCCTGTGCCGGTTTACCGTACGAGACCGGCCCTGCTTTATGGCGGGCTGGCGGGACCCTCGCTGAAGAGCCGACCCTGATCGTGCACGATCTCGCCCCGGGCGCCGATTCGTGCAAGGTACCCCGTACGCGATCGGGCAATCTTGGCTGCATCTCGACATTTGTCGAGATGCAGCTGTCGAGATGCACTCAATCTTGTAAGAACGGCCGCTGATTCTAATAATTAGCCGACGTTATGCACCCCGGGCGTGTTCGCTTCGCGTGTTATGTGAGGTGAAGCCACGCTCCGATGGATGCGGTTGGCCCCGAGCAGCTGCAGAAATACGGGCTTGCAGGTCGGGTTGAAAGGTACAACTGTCGAGTGGACCGACCCGTGCTTGACGGATGGCTTGCCGGCGCCAGAGCAGCCCATCCCCTTCGTGCCTTCGGAGACATGCCGGAATACCTCGATGACATCGAGCAGATGCTGGCGCCACTCCACGACGCCGAGGTACTGCGGTTAGA
>Ga0075163_10001302_pt1 | contig 33395 bp, 57 predicted proteins | sample JI1023141ADNA_FD_71478 | JGI IMG/M metagenome (GOLD analysis project Ga0075163, IMG submission 71478) | Wastewater effluent complex algal communities from Wisconsin, to seasonally profile nutrient transformation and Carbon sequestration -... | ecosystem: Engineered > WWTP > Effluent > Algae...
CCCGGACAACGTGAAGACGGCAGAGCGCCGTTCCAAGGAATCCGACCGAGGCAATATGACCGCGTACATAAACAGGCTCATCCGCGAAGACGGAGAACGTAACCCGAAGGCCCGAAACACTAAGAGCTAGAGCAAGATGGAAGCACCACGCCCCGACCTGAAGATGGGAGAAGCCGTCCGGATCAAAGGATGGCCCGTCACCTACTGGGTATCCGAGTACAATGGCAAGAAGTGCCTTCGCTATCCCGACGTGATGGGTTGGAGGCACGCCGAGCCGAACAACTGGGAGGACGTTGAATTGCTGAACCCACCCACCACAAAGATCTGATCCAATGGAAACGAAGACAACACCTGTTCACCCGATGCCGACCGGATTGCAGCGATATGATCCCATCCGCTGGAGCGACATGGGGGGCTGGGGTTACGATAGTGCGTCCATCAAAGAGGCCGACGATGGCGACTTCGTGAAGTTCGACGATGTGTCCTCCCTAGCCGCAGAGAACGCCTTACTGGCAGAGCAGAATGCCAAGATGAGGTCTGCGCTGGAGGTGTATTCGCAGTATCTCAATACGCTGATCGCCATGTTTGACAACGACGGCTGCGTTTATCCGGCTCAGGCACTGGAATCGGACCTGAAAAACGAGATCATCAACCACCTTGCAGCCATCAACCTTCCGAAGCTATGACCCCAACCTGTCAGAACTGCCAGCACTTGCACAGCCAGCCGTGGAACATGGTTCAGGCGGAGCACCACAGTTGCAAAAAGGGAAAGAGCTATGGTCAGATGTTCCGTCCGAAGTGCGACCTGTTCGAGCCTACATCGAAAGCCGTGGACACTGACTTCCTTCGGGAATTACATCTTCATGAAGTAGGACCAGCTCCGCACAAGGACGGAAGGCATCACGGTCACGTATGGAGGATAGTCGATGACGGCAATCGGCACAAGCGAATAAGCGGGAATCCGAACCATTGGCTTTGGTTCCACAGTGAAGAGCAGTTGGATTCATTCTACACGAAGAACAAGCACCTGATTCACCCCTCCAATCCATGATCACACCAAAGGACAAGGGACTTGCAATTACTGAAGGTCCATGGACTGTGAAGCTACATCTCAGCTATCCGGGATACGCATACGTTCCTGAATGTATGGGTAATGAGTGTTCGCTGATCACGGCCGAAGACGCTACTCTGTTTGCTGATGCCGGAAACACCTACAACTCCTGCCAGATGCTCCCGAGCCAGATGGTGGAGAAATTGAGGGAGGCGGAAAAGTTGCTTCGCCGTTACAACATGAACGGGCAGAGTAGTACGCTGGACGTAGATGTGTTCAACTTCCTTTCCAAACTTCCGAACCCATGAAGACCCCAGTAGAACAAGCGATCGAGGCGCTGGAAAGGTTCAGGCCGTGTGATCATCCGGAATACGAAGAATGCGGGTCGGCAGCCATTTGGCGCAAATGCAATGGATGCGGGCTGCAATTTGAATCAAAGCAGCACGAAGCCATCAAGTCTCGCGCTGCGGATTTCGACGCCGCCCTAGCCTCCCTGAAGTCCATGGAGCCGAGGCTGACCGTTGGGGATGCGAAAGACGTGATACACGCATGGATGACAGCGAATCACAACGGATGGAGCCAAGATGCCATCAACCAAGATCTGACAGACCGCCTCACCCAATCCGCCAAGCCATGAAGACAGAATCTCCAGCTCCAGCTCCTTTGGTGAGTGATGAGCAGATGCGCGACCATGTGAAAATCGGTTTCAGCGCAATGTTCGGGCCGTCTCACACAGACATCAAGGGCATGACGAAGGAGCAGATCCGCGACATCTACGAATCCGAGTTGACCAAGATGAGAGCCGAGCGGGACGAGTTGGTGGGGGGTATGGAATTGATTGCCTCAGCGAAGGACCGTGGATTTGGTATCGACTACGCCAGAGGTATGGCGGAATCCCTCCTCTCCAAGTACACGACCGAGTGACTAAATTAGCGGAGGCGTTCTTTGTGATGGTGGGCGGCGTTGTACGTAGAAACGCTAGTGTGACTGGACACGAAAAACCCAGCGGACCGCCTTGTTAGCGGCAACCAAAACTTTGGAGCCACGCCCCTCTATTGGGTGTAGTCGGAGTGACGCCCGGCACCCACCAACACACTGAACAGGCTCCGTGATCCGCAGGCCGTCGCAATAGGGCGGCGGCTTGCTCACCTCAAGCACGAAAATAGCAATGAACTTCAGGTGCATCTTAGGCCATAAGTGGTCCTATTACGGGAACTGGAAGTATCGTCTATGCGAACGGTGCGGAGCGTGGCACGAGTATGCTATCGCAGGCGGAACACCTTGAATCCAAAGCAGCATGAAAACCAAACCACACGCCGTACTATCCGAATGGATGTTTGATGACAGCGTTCCGTTCCCGCGCCTCAAAGGGATCGTCCGTAACCACGCGGCCCGACCCGACCTGCCAGACGGCACGAGCATTTACACCAGCCGCCTGCTACGGATCGACTTTGAGGCCAACACCGCCGAAACGCTGAACACCATCTACCACCTCTTGAATCGAGCAGCATGAAACCCGAAACGATGAGCAGCAAGACAGGACCGTACACGGTAGAGGAAGTCTACGCGGATGGTCGGAAGAACCCGACGTATCGGATAGTCGGACCAACCGATGACAATGGTTCATCGTGGAGCCTGCTTGCGATGGAGGGTGAGTGTCACAGGCTGAACGCCGCCTACATGGCCGGTCAGGAATCCTCCCGCTGGATCCCGGTCAGTGAGAGTCTACCGGAGGAAGATGACAAGGACTACTTGGTCATTCTGCTGGTTGGGAAATCTCACGAACCCATGGTGGCGATCGGGCGATACCTGAGTGCCAAGAATAAAATATGGTTTGACCCCTATGTCACCCACTGGCAATCCCTTCCAAAAGCCCCTAACACCTGATCCCATGAGCAGCACACCCACAGCAGAGGAGAGGGCCGAGGTCATTTACAGGGAACCGTCCGACGATGTTGGCTCGGCTGATCACGGAGCACTTGAAACCGAAAGAGAACGTCGCTTGATCTGGTATCGCAGGCGGAACACTGAAGGCTTGGATGCCATGCAAGGCGCCGTCAGCGACACACCTGATGAACAACGGATGGATCATAAAGGGGCGCAAGCCCGATAGTCATATGTCGGAGTGGTAGTCGCCTTGCTCACCTCAAATCAAACGAACATGGCAAAGGGCGAGCAGATAGACGGGCTTAGTAAGATGTACGTGAAGTTGTCCAAAGGCGCAAAGACCCACGCGAAGAAGCTCCACAAGAGACATCTCAGGCGGACAGCAAAACGCGACACTGACCTTGACCCTAAGCCGAACCGATACGATGGGTGGATTGGATGATCCGATCCTTTCCAAATCCACCGACGCATGAACCAAGTATCCCCGTCACTGTAAGCGAAGACCGCTGAAGTGATCACACCCTAACAATCGACCGAACATGGAAGCGAAGGGCAACTACATACCAGCTGGTAGCATGAGCGCGGCTGGAAAGCAAGCGTGTTCAAATACTGGCACGCGAAAGGCGGGAGGATGGGTAGCGCTGGTGCTAAGCACCGGTCAAGACACGGACTTCACGCTTTGGTGCGCAGGAATGGCACTGATCCTAATGGCACTAATTCTTACATGTGTCAGGTACCTCGACCGCCTCTTCCCAGGAGCCGACCTGTGGACCACCAAGCAGCGAGTCGTTTGGGGTGGCGCTTGGGTGCTGAATGTCTTTGGCATCATCGCCGGACTTCTGAGCATCGGCTTTTACCTGAGCCGAACTCGCCACTGACGGAGGATCGAACACTTGCCGATAGAAGATGTAAAGGTTGAGGCCAGAAACGACCAGTCCTGTGATCAGAAAGACAATGCCCCAGATGTTGATGCGGTACCCGCGCGCTGTAGCTCGATTTGCGCGGTGCTGCATCTCTTCGCGCGCGTGCCGCTGCTCCAGATACGCCCTCAGTCCCAGCTTCAAAGCATCATGCCCTAGTTCAGTAAGTTCCACTGCGCCGAAGTCGCCGTCTTTCCAGTCATCCGTTGATTCTCCAGCCCTTCTACCTGTTATCTGGACGAGCCTCATGGCTTCTAAGAAGTTGATAGCCCGCGTCCAAGGTTCCCGCTCAATCGGCTTCCCCTCAACGAACCATAAGTCCGCAGTAACGAGATCGACATGGTACGCATGCTTGTCCACGATCTTAAGCATGTGATCCGCTGCTGCTATGGCTTCATCGTTCATACTGCCAAGCTATCCGTCCAGGCCATCTACACACCGCCCATCCGCATACCAGCACTCCGGGAGTAGTCGCACGTCAATAGCCCCATCATGAACATCGAGACCCTTAACGCGTTGACTGAGCACTTCCGCGATGAGCAGGTGTGCCGGGATCACCTTGCTACCATGCGCTGGGGCGTGGACGGGGTGCCAGCGTGCCCCTATTGCGGTGTGATCGGTGCCTACAAGATCGACAAGGGCAAGCGCTACAAGTGCCGGGAGAAGCTGTGCAAGAAGAGCTTCAGCGTCACCGTGGGCACCGTGTTTGAGAACACGAAGCTCCCCCTGCGCGTCTGGTTCTCCGCTATGTACCTGGTGTGCAATAGCTCCAAGGGTGTTTCCTCCCTTCAGCTTCACCGCAACCTGGGCATAACCCAGAAAAGCGCGTGGTTCGTCCTGTGCCGCATTCGGGAAATGCTCAAAGACAAGTCACCGGCCTTGCTACAGGCGCCCGCACAGGTGGACGAGACCTACGTTGGGGGCAATGAGAAGAACAAGCACCCCAGCAAGCGCACAGCAGGCGCCCACGGACTAGGCGAGAAGGCCGTGGTTTTCGGCATGCTGGGAAGCGACAAGCGCGTGATCGTCCGTGCAGTGCCGGACAGCAAGAGCGCCACGATCCAGCCCATCATCCGCACCTATGTGGAAATCGGGGACATGATCCACTCAGACGACGGGGCAGCATACCGTGGGCTGAAGCGCGACTTTGAACACGAGCGCGTGATCCACAGCAGCGGGCAATACGTGCGCAACGTGGAGGACGAGGACGGGAAGAGGCAGAAGATCCACACCAACGGCATCGAGAACTTCTGGTCGCTTTTCAAGCGCGGGATCGATGGCATCTACCACCAAGTGAGCCCCAAGCACCTCGATCGCTACTGCCAGGAATACGCCTACCGGTTCAACAACAGGTCGCGCAAGCAGTCGGAGAAGTTCAACACGGCCGTCGAGCAGGCAGATGGGCGGAGGCTGACCTACAAGGCGCTGATCGCACCCAAACCCTGACACCAATGGAATCGAACTCTACGCCCGAGGCACTGGGCCCATTCGAGATCACCGACGTGACCGAGACCGACTTCGGCTACAGGGTGCTGGCGCTTGTCAACTTCGACGACAAGAGCGTTGTCGCGGTTTTTGAGCTTCGGCTACCCCTTGAACACCTTGCCACAGTTCAAGCATCGATCGCCGAACGGAACGGCCATCACCTGATCATGTCGGCCTGAATGGTCGGAATCGTGGGACAAGAGATCTCCCCCGGTGTGGAACCATCACCGGCCTCGGTGTTCCAGCCCATGGCCCATGAAAGAGCGGCAAGGGCAGCACAGCCGACCACAAGCCAGAAGAAGATGGACACTCCCAGCTCCCCGTGCTTTGGGTGCTGGTAGTTCACGGCTTGGCCTTCTTTGCCCGCTTCGCGGCCTTTTTCTTCGCCCGCTTCGGTGGCCTAGGATTGAGCATCGCCGCTCGCAGGATGTCATCCAGCGTGCCGTGAACCTTCAGCGGCTCCCCCCTCTTCATGGCACCAAGGTAAGCGTGCCGCCCAACCCCCTACATTCGTGACACATAAGGCGGCGAAAGCTGCCGGTCCCTTGAGGCGGAATTAGGACACCAACTCAAAGCAGGGGACACAAGTACGGGCTGTGCCTACATGGGCGCGGGCTGCTGCTGTGTCCATGCTTTAGGGCCGTCCTAAGCCCCGCCTCATGGGCTGGTGGTGGACCCGCGCTCACCAATTCACCCCATCCCCATGAGGAACTGGACTATCGCCCTGGCATTGCTTTCCGCTACCGTAGTTGCTGCTCAACAGTCCCAATACGTCTGGGTGGAGGGGCAACTCAACCCGGACGGCACATTCACCGCTGGTTATTGGACATTCCCCCAAGGCCCCGGCAACCCTAATGTGGTGATCGTGGACGGCCGCCCGTTCTCCGGTGCGCGGTTCGACATGCCGCAAATGCAGCGGCCTACATGGACCCCACGCTATACCCCTGAGGAGCGGGCAGCAAAGAGGGCGGCACGTAAGGAGCGCGTGGAAGATGCCCGGCGCAAGCGCAAGCAAGCCTACTACAGCAAGAAGATGAGGATTGACGCGGAACGCGAAGCCAAGCGCGCGGCTAAAGTGAAGTAGTGCCCGCACTACCTGAGCCCCATGTTCCTGAGATACGCGGGCGCAGTAGCCCTAGCTCTGGTGATCACCTATGTCACCAACGAATTGATGCCACTAGGACTTGTGTGGCTCGTTGGTGCATGGGGCGCCTTGGGGAAAATCCTCTTGCTCATTGCTTCGGTCTCGTTCCCATTCTTCAGCAGCATTGCAGCCTACATAGGTGGCGCTGCGGTCGCGCCGGATGGCAGGCACACGAGTAAGGTGATCGGAGCCTTCTTGGTGCCGTTGCGCATCCTGCACGTTGTGGGCGTGCACGAACTAGGTGGCTTGGGGCTGATAGGCGCATGGATCGGACTTCTTACAACCATCGCTTTTGCCCTGATGCCAAACAGGTATTGAAGAGCGGTGTGAGAGGGAGCCGTTTGCTCAACGAATCAGATCGCCTATACATTCGCCCCCAAATGACCATCGAAGAACTGCGCGTTGAAGCCCTTCGGGCAGCGGTGGCCATCGAGACCAAATGGCCCAACCCCAACGCGCAACAAGTCGCAATGTGGGCCAACGTCTACCTGAAGTTCATCTGCACCGGCGAAGTGCCGCGTGAAGCACTGGGCGGAGCTAAACCAGGAGCAGCGAATACCGCTGCGCTAGATCCCGCGCCACATCGCCCAGGTTCTCATACTCCCCCCACACCCTGATGTAGCCGTAATGCGTGGCGTTCAGTTGCCGCGCTACGTGTGTCCACTCGCCGTCGAGTTGTGCATTCCATGCGGCCAAGAAGTTCCGCATGGTCATTCCGTTGTCCAGTACACGGAGCAACACGAGACGTTCCGTATCGCCCTCCTTCTTCGCCATGGCCAAGATGCAGTCCGTCTCAACCTCCATGGGGAAATTGCCGAAGTGGTCTACGAGCTCACTGAGCACCAACGTGTATGCCCTTCCCTGACTACTGGTTAGCGTGAAGTCTGACATGCTCACAAGATCGTACATTCATCTGCTCTTTGCATAGCCGGGAGGCGGAGCACACCGGGACGGAGACCAGGGCAGGCACGCTAAGAACGGCCAGGAGCCCGGGACCCAGCCCCGCCGACCTCCCAGCCACACGACCCTTCAGGCGCTCGGGGAACAACCTCCAGTGAACGTCCAGGCAGCTAGCAAACCACCCCGGAGAAGGCTAGCAGAGCCCAGGCGGCCCGGCTGATGATGCCCCTTGCTTCCCAAGTGTCAAAAAAATAGGGAACCCCCTACCTTGCTGCCCCTTTTCACTACCGGTACCAACTGATATGTAGGTACCCGCCGGGACAAGTTCGTGAAGAAGCACGCCAAGCTGTGCGCCAAAGCCTACGCGGCGAACTGCTGCTGGCACAAAGGGCATCTGGACGATCACGGACAGCGCCTCGTGGAGAAGGGGCGCCGGGTCCTGGACTACTCCGATAAGACCACCAGCGGCGATGTGTACCACCTGATCATGTGCAGCTACCGTGACCTGTTCAAGCCAGGAGCCAGGAAAGGGTGCACGTGCGGGTACTGCAGGCGAGCATGAAGCGTCATCTGAGAAAAAGTGAGGCACCCCTTGCACGGATCGAAAAGAGTCCTTTCCTTTGGAGCGAGCATTGGTCCAATCATTGCTCGATCCACTTCACGAGACTTCGGTTGGTTGGCAACGGCCACCGACCAGAACAGAAGACCGGACACAGATTGGACCTGTGCTCCGGTCTTCGCCTTTCAGGGCTACCCTTCGATGCGGAAAGATCGGGCACAGTGAATTGACACTGGGCATCGGGATCATGGTTTCCATGGTTCCCTTGGGTGGTGGGTCCACCGGGCTGACGACACGACTGACCGACCGACCGACGCAGGTTGTACTTCAGAGCGTGGCGTCCCTTACACCTCACTGGTGCTCCTTAGAGCAGAAACAACCAGTGGGGGGTCTGGGGGGCCTCCTCTTCTCCTTCCCTCCCTCCCTCAGCAGAGTTGTAACTGACTCCTATGAGGAAAGAGTTCAACAGCAGGACAAGCCATGAGAAAGAAGTCAGAACTCATCAAGGGCGACTATGTGCTCGCCTCTAAGTACGATGACGGGCATCTAGGGGACCACTGGTTCGTTGGATGGTTCGCAGGCATGACCAACCATGTTGATCCCCGGTATGAAGTCGTGGACAATAATGGTGATCTAGCCAGGGGCAATGGGTTCAGGAGAGCGGAGCGTATCACACCATTTGTTGGCAAGACGCTGATCGAACGAGCCAAGGCGGAACACTGGGAGCAGATGACCCCCACCGGGTCCGTCTGGAGTAAGCGCAGTCTGATTGCCCTGGAAGACCCCGACCCCATGGCGATGATCCGTATGGTCGACAGCGTGTGGTACATCGTGGAGACCATGCGATACGACCAGCTGACGACCAAATTGCGCATGAAGTCCGGCATCGGACAGGTTCAGACGAAGATCATTGCGGACGAAACACTGGTGTCCGCCGTTCTGAGCATGGACTATCTGGTGGAGGGCTACTTCGGCGACTTCATCAAGGACTGTCGGGCAATGGCACCCCGCGCATGAGCAAGAAGGTAGACTCCATCGCCAAGAGAGCCAGGATGCTCGTTCGCACCTTCTCTGGCAGGCGACGTACAGGATCGGTCCTCACCACCTGTCAGAAGGAGAAGTGTGCATGGCCTGTCTGCATGTGTGTAACGTCGTCCTCCAAGACCCAGAACCAATGAAGCATACCGTCATCTTCCGCACCATCACGGGCTCACAGTCCTACGGGACGGCTACGCCCACTTCTGACACCGACTACAAGGGTGTGTACCTCCAACCGGTGCGTGATCTGGTCGGGTTCGGATATGTCGAACAGGTAGAGGTCGGAAAGGACGATTGCATGTGGGAGGGGCGCCGCTTCGTTCAGCTCTTGCAGAGCGCGAATCCGACCGTGCTGGAGTTGCTGTTCGCCCCAGAAGACTGTGTGATCACCAAGTCCCCCGCGTTCAGGTTCATACAGGAGAGGCGATATGACTTCTTAACCAAGCAGTGCGCGAAGTCGTTCGGCGGGTATGCTGTTGCGCAGATCCGCAAGGCACGCGGCCTGGATAAGAAGATGAACTGGGAGCGTGATCGCGTGACCCGTAAAACGCCACTGGACTTCTGTTTCGTGGTGCACAACGGAAGGAGCATGGCGCTAGCGGATGCCATGGACATGCACCGCATAGCGGACGCTTCTATGCTGGGTCTAGCAGCTATTGATCGGTTCAGGGACGCCTACGCGGTGTACGTTGACCGCGATGGCGAGTTGGGATACCGTGGCGTGTGTTCCGAGGATGGCAATGATGTTCACCTGAGCAGCATACCTAAAGGGAAGGCTCCGTGGATGATCATGTCCTTCAACAAGGACGCCTATTCGACACACTGCAAGGACTATCTGGAGTACGTGACGTGGGAGAAGAACCGGAACGTTCAGCGCTATGTGGACACCGTGAACCATGGTCAGATGGTGGATGGGAAGAACCTACTTCACTGCCGCCGCCTCATTGACATGGGCATGGAGATCGCACAGGATGGTGTGCTCACCGTGCGCCGACCAAATGCCAAACATCTTCTGGCCATCCGCCGGGGAGAAGTGAAGCTGGATGACATCCTATCCAAAGCGGAGGAAGACCTTCTCGCCATGGATGAAGCCTATGCCAAGTGCAGGCTTCCTGACTGCGTGGACAAGGACTGGGCGAACGAAGTGCTGATCAACATGCGAACCATCAACGGAGACCTATGAGCAAGATCCCTGCCATAGAGCAAATAGCCCGCTTTGAGCAAGAGGGCCTAGTGAGCGTTCGTCCCCATCGTCGGCTACCACTGCGCATAGTCAACTATACCCCAAAAGCTCAGTACGAGCGGGCATGGACGCCGGAGTTGTTGTCGTGCCGAGGACTCGTGTTCGACGAGACGACATCACGCCTTGTAGCCCGATCGCTGCCGAAGTTCTTCAACTACGAAGAACATGTCGGAGATGCTGTCGCTGGACCGCTTCCTTCTGGTGACTTCACCGTGACGGAGAAGTATGATGGCTCCCTGGGTATCGTGTTCAAGTACAACGACGAACTTGTTGTGGCCACCCGTGGCTCGTTCCATTCGGAGCAAGCTGACAAAGCCATGGAGATCATCCGTTCCCAGTGGAGCGATGACCTCATAGAGTCCCTCGACCACGAGCATACTCACTTGTTCGAGATCATCTACCCGGCCAATCGGATCGTGGTGGACTACGGCGATACCGAGTGCCTGCAATGGCTCACTTCCATAAGAACCCAGGACGGGTACGAAATAGAGGACTTCGGCACACTGTTCGGTGGCATTGATCGCTTACCAGCATCCTCGCCCGAGGAACTCAAGAAGCAGTCAAGGAACAACGCCGAGGGCTACGTACTTCGGTACGATAGCGGACAGCGCGTGAAGATCAAGTTCGCGGACTATGTTCGCCTCCACGCACTGGTAACCGGACTCAATACCGTATCTGTTTGGGAGCATCTCCGCTCCGGAGGAACCATGCAGCAGTTACTTGACCCGCTACCCGACGAGTGGATGAAGTGGGCGCGCAAAGAGGCGGAGACCCTTACTGATGCCCACAGAACCATGGAAGACGCGGCATACGCTGTATTCTCGAACATCGAATCGGGTCTCGGGTTTGACTACACGCGGAAGCAGTTCGCCGAGGTAGCCGTCGCCTGTGGGAACCCGCAACTTCAATTCATGCTGCTCGATGGCAACAAGGAGAGGCTCAGCGCAGCCATCTGGAAGATCATCAAACCCGAACGTCGAACGCCAATAACCGGAATCGAATGCTGACCATCACCATGACCAAGGGGCTGCCCGGCAGCGGAAAAAGCACCTGGGCCGAGCAAGAAGTGCTCAAGAGCAACTGCGGCACCGTGCGCGTGAATAAAGACGCCATACGCGCCATGATGCACGCCAGCAAGCATAGCAAAGGAAATGAGGAGATGGTGCTCCGCATAAGGGACGCCATCATCGGCTATGCGCTGGAGGACCACAAGCACGTCATTGTTGACGATACGAACTTTGAGCCCAAGCACCGCGCTCGGATCGACGAGATCGCCGATGCCATGCGACAACTGGGGCGCGATGTGCGCGTGGTGGAGAAGTTCTTTGACACTCCGCTCGAGGAGTGCTTGAAGCGTGACGCCAAGCGCGCTAATGGTGTCGGCGAAGCTGTGATCCGTGGTATGTATAACAAGTACCTCAAGCCGCCAGCGCCGGAATGGGTGCCAGTCAAACAGGACACGACACTGCCCAGGGCTATTATCGTGGACATAGACGGAACGCTGGCTAAGATGAGGAATCGCGGACCCTTCGAGTGGAGTAAGGTCGGACGAGATGGAGTCCACGAAGACGTTTCGCATCTCGCCACCGAGCTAAGCCAATCGCGGGCTGTTATATTGATGTCCGGGCGCGATGAAGTGTGTCGCTCCGAGACCGAGAAGTGGCTTTCGGACCATGGCATCGGATTCTGGAAGTTATACATGCGCCCCGCTGGCAACACCGAGAAGGACTCTATCATCAAGGAGCGCATCTACCTGGAGCACATAGAGGGCAGATACAACGTGGAGTACGTGCTCGATGACCGTAACCAGGTCGTGAAGATGTGGAGAAGCCTCGGCCTTCGATGCCTACAAGTAGCGGATGGAGACTTCTGAGACTTGTTCATAAGTTATTTATACATATCGGTATTCTTCATACATTCGCCCCATGAAGAAACCGGAACGTAAGCGCACGACCTACGACTGGCAGAAGGTGGTGGACGGCGGAAGGATTCGAGTGCCAGCACATAGCGCGGCTTCCGTAGCCAGGGGCTGGGCGCTGCGCAAGGGGCTCGACGTGAAGTTCACCACCCAGATGGACAAGAAGAGGGTGATCTGGATCTACAAGGCGTGAGGACCATAGAAAGCGATTCAACCATGAAGACGATTCTGTTCGCGTTGATACTGACATCAGCAGTCATCGCAGTCATTTCGATCTGCTCGATAGCGATCGATCTTGTATTGGCACCGATACCCACACCCTTGATCGTCGCCGGACTTGCGGTGTGTGTGATACTCCTGGCGGCCGTTGTCCTTGCGGCTATCAAGGGCATGCAGAAAACCTTCAAACCATAGACCAATGATCGGCATCTTCACATTCCTTCTCTTCCTCCTCATTGCTGGCGTATATGCCATGAGCGCCTACCGCTCGAACCGCGTTGAAACGACGGATCGGTACGGTCGCAAAGAATCGGCCACTAGGCCGAGGTACTTCATCATCGTCGGCGGTATCGTTCTCGCAGGAATCATCGCGGCTATCGTGCAGCCCTACGCCATCGAGAAGGTGGACGTGGCCCACATCGGCTTGCGCGTGAACCTGATCGGTGACGAGCGCGGCTTGAGTGACTACCGGTACAAGAGCGGTTGGGTGCCCTACAACACATACACCGAGGAGGTGGTGGAGATCCCCAGCTCACAGCAGCACGTTGACTACCCCGCCGTCACCGTGTACACAAAAGGCGGCTTCGCTGCCGAGATAGCCCCGTCGTTCAACTACGAGACCGTCCCCTCCCATGTGGGCGATATGTACGTGAGCCTGCGCAAGCCCCTGGACGAAGTGCGTGATACGTGGTTGAAGACGGCGGCCGTTGGTGCCATGAACGATGTCGTGAACCGCTGGAGCGTGGATGACATCTTCAACAAACGCGAGCAGTTCGAGCAGGAGGTGATGGCTGAGGTGAACAAACGAGTCGGTAAATGGTTCACGCTATCCCAAATCCGCACCAACATCACGCCCCCGAAAGCCCTTGCAGATGCCATCAATGGGAAGACCCGCGCCATTCAAGAGGCCCAGCAGATGGAGGCCAACAACCGAACCATCCAGATGAAGAACCTCAACCGCATCATGGAGGCTCGCGGGGACAGTGCGGAGAACGTGATCCGCGCCAAGGGTACGGCAGAAGCCATGCGTATCCAGAAGCAGGAGATCACAGCGGCCTACATCGAGTTCATCAAAGTGAAGGCGTGGGATGGCAAGAATCCGACGACTCTGGTCACGGATGGGTCATCCACGACCGTGATGGTGAAGTAGGCGTGAGGCCACTACTAAACGAGAATGCAGCATGACCGACAAAGAGCTTTTGACCACGGCCCGCTCATGGCGCAAGGGCGCTCTGAATGGAGGAGATCCTTCTGGCTGGTGCTGGATGATCTCGTATCCACTAGCTGGTTGGCTCGCCTTCCAAGGCGTGGAGTGCATGGTCGTGAAGGGCACTGTTCGCTTTGGTGATGATGAATGGGGGCACTACTGGATTGAACTTGCCGATGGCCGCGTACTCGACGCCACATGCAGCCAGTTCAATACGAAAGATCGTAAGCGCATGCCGGTGGTTTATCTGGGAAAGAAGCCTGACGCATACACCGCACTTGAACGCAGGGCTGCATACAACCCCTAAACGAGCAGAGAGCATTAGCACAGAGCGCCCCATTCTATTCTCCGGTCATATGGTCCGGGCCATTTTGAACGGCACCAAGACGCAGACGCGGAGGATCGTGAAGATCAACGATGCCGGACAATGGGTATGTCATGCGGTCCGATCATGCCTTGACCCTGCCCAAAGCTGGCAGCGCGATGTTATGGCCGCTGAATGTCCCTACGGCAAACCCGGCGACCGCCTGTTGTGTTACCTTTGCGCACATGAGCACTACACAACTACCGGAATTGCGACCGATACCAGTATCGCCGAACGACGATTACATGGCCGGGGCGGACGGACAGATATACAGCCGAACGAGATACGCGGGCTTTGGTCGGAAGGAGCGGGTGGATTGGTACCCACTGAAGGGTCACATCAGCAACAAGGGGTATCAGACGGTGAGTCTATCCCACCAGAGCAAGAAGGTGACAAAGGCGGTTCACAGGCTAGTGTGCATGGCCTTCCATGGAATGCCGGGCAAGAATCAGGAGACTCGACACATCAACGGGAACAAGGGGGACAACAGGCCGGAGAACTTGTGCTGGGGAACGGCGTCGGAGAACTGGCAGGACAAGCGAGTACACGGAACATCAACGACCGGAGAGAGGCATCATTCGTCCAAGTTCACGGACGCGGAGCGGCTGCACATTCAGTGGGCAATCAGCCATGGACTTTGCAGTCAGAGGCAGGCGGCGCGTGCGCTGGGTGTAACTCAGTCGTCGATAAGCGCTATCGTGTCGGCGGGACGCGCATCTGGGTAAGGGAAGAGCATTACCGATACGGACACTGGGAAGAAGTTCCCGGCGTTCGCACAAAGGGCGGAAGGCAGAAGTGGAAGTTCGTTGCAGACTCCGAAGAGGTGCTGTACGAAGCGCCTGCCTCATTCCGAAAGGGGCGCCACCACAAAGACCCGTTCACTCCGGCATGGCATAAGCGCCTAGCTCGATTCATGCCCCGCTGGGCCTCCCGCATCACCTTGGAGGTGGAGAGCGTGAGGGTGGAGAGGTTGCAGGAAATCGGCGAGGAGGATTGCATCGCCGAGGGTGTTGAGGTGTGGGAAGAGAAAGGGTACGATGACCGGCAAGACTATTACCGGGACTACATCACCAAAGGAGCCTTCTACACCGCGAAGGCGAGTTACGAGAGCCTATGGACCAAGATCAACGGCCCCGGAAGCTGGGACGCTAATCCTTTTGTGTGGGTCGTGACCTTCAAGCGCATTCAGCCATGAGCACAGAAAGATGGTGGCACGGTGGTCCGCATGTTCGGGGTCAGTGGATACTTCCTCCGTGCGAAACGGGTAATTGCCGAACGGGAGATGGTATACAGGACAAGGTGTTTATCACCCCGCTCAGGTCGCTTGCAATGACCTACGCAGCATCCTGTGATGGATGGGTGTACGAGGTAGAACCGGAGGGCGACATTCTGCCAGACCCCGATTCTGTCATCTACACGAGCAGGTCATCAATGTGTCGGCGCGCAAGGATCATCAAGCGGATCAAGCCATCAAGGGTGGACATAGCTCGATACGCTGCAACTGTTCGTTTTGCAACCAAGCTACTTCAGCCATGAGCACCCTTCCCAAGTTCTCCATCTTCCTGACCATCCTCCTAGTGGGCTGCGGTCCAGATGACACTCCCCGATACAGCAGCGGGTACGTATGCACCTGCGAGCAGCGCGAACTCGTCCGCCAGTACGTGGCAGACGCCAACCTGAGCGCCATGGGCGGAAGCGACCCGAACGACTACGTGAATGCCATCTTCGCCACGGCTGTGGTCACCATCTGTGATCACCGGGACAGTGTGCTCACGCGGGGATATGGGGCGCTCCGGATCGACCCCGAGGCCAAGCCGTGCGAATCCTGGTACGACGGCTTTAGACCCATTCATCCATAGCACATGATCAACGAGATAAAAGGCGACCTGCTTACTGCGAAGGGTATCATCCTCCATGGGGTCAACTGCCAGGGTGTGATGGGATCCGGTGTTGCGCTGGCCATCAAGAACAAGTGGCCGGAGGTGTTCGAGGCGTATCAGTACTATGTCAGGAACCAAGGGGGCTCCGCCTATGCTAACCACTACATCGGCACCGTGCAGTTCGTCGGCACGAAGGACGAGGATGTTATGGTGGCGAACTGCTTCACTCAGGACCGCTACGGCAATGACGGGGAGAAGTACGCCAGCTACGATGCCATTGACTTGGCGATGCAGCGCACGGCAGAACTCGCTACCATGTGGAACCTGGGTCACACAGGAACCATCAACTTCCCCCTCATCGGATGCGGCCTCGGTGGCCTTTACTGGCCGGTCGTTCGGGAGATCATTGATCACCGCATACCGGATACGTTCACCAAAAACCTGTATCGCCTGTGAGACATTCTAAGAAGGACGCCAAAGACCTGCACGACAAGTTCTTCAGGTCATTTGAGCGGGTTGCTAACAGCGGGCCGCTTGCATGGATGGCCATGGGCATGATCGTCCAGCGCATCCGCAAGAGCCTGGAAGGAGACGCCCACAAGGAGGCCCCGCGCGATGCCCGCATTCTGATGATAGGGGTGGACATCGTGGAGGCTGAGTTGCGCGGAAAGGCAGACGATGGGATCAGTGAGTGCATGAGCATGGCCGCAATGCACTACATGATTGCCGTTGAGCCGAATCTGTCCACAGAGAACAAGGACATCATGGAGAGACTTATGAAAACGCTTACATGATGTTCGCCACCCGCAAGGCGGCATGATCTCAACCACCACAACCGAAGATGAGCACCCGAGCTAAAAGGTACCTGAACAAGCGAGCGCGCGGCCATTGCCAACGGAGGTGCGTAGATGGGGGCGGGGCTTTCTCTTCAAATCAAACGGCCTTGGGCGGCCTTGTAAAACCCATACAGGATGAACGAGCCAGTGCAAGTTTTCAAGTGCCCATGCGAGGGCAAGAAGTACAAGATGGCAGGCGATCCGAACGATAAGCCCACCCTGAGGGAAAAGCGAGAGATCGGAGAGTTGATTGCAGCCGGGTGCACAGTGTTGACGATACCCATTGAACAGTTTCGTGAAGAGCAGTGGGAGTGGTGCCCGAAGCACTTTGAACACTTACATACCCGAAATGTCCGGTTCGCTTGATCGACTATCCGAGACCGAACGATGAGATATAGAAGCGCCCCCATGATCTGCATCGGCTGCGGAGAGCGAGCCTGGAGGCAGGAGACGTTCTTTGCCGTCCGCGGATACTCTTCCAGCGGAACAGAGTGCACTGCCAAGAATTGCCGGCGCCCGGAATGCAGGTCCATACACGTAAGCCTGTCCAAGTCCATGTCACCGGAAGAGCTACAGGCCATAAACGCACGGCGGATGGAGCTTTGTAGGGCCGCCGGTAATACCTTCCACCCCTACACCAACCAGGAGGACTGGTTCAAGCTGAAGATCAAATGAGCACCGCATCCCTCAAGAAGAAGTCCAGGCAGCCGATGGTGAACCTGTCATATCCGAACAAGTTCAAGGTCGGGCAGCTGGTGACGGATCAAGACCGTTCTTTCGTCGGGGAGGTGCTGCCGTCGTCGCAGTACAGCCCGGTATCGCAAATGATGGTGTACCACCTGGCAATCCAAGGGGATGGAGACGAGTGGAGATATGTGGAAGAGCAGCTTGAGCCCATCACACCCTGGCAGTTCTTCCTGCACAGAAACACCTCGGGCCCCGGCTGGATGATCGGGTACAACTCCGCATGGAGGTTCGTGGCCGTGCTGGTCGGGTGCTTCTTCGTGATCTACCAGGCCTATGCCGGTGGTTACTTCGGCGCTAGGCCACTCTTGGTCGCTGCATTCGCAGCACTACCGTTCGCCTACCTCTACGCCACGTGGCTCAACTACAAGTCCATCTGGAAATGAAACTCTCGATCATCTTGCTACTGCAGGGCCTTGTTGCTGGATACGCAATGGTCTTGACCTCCGGGAAGATCAAGGAGGGTGTGGAACATGAGTTCCGGGTCATCTGGGAGAACATCAGGGCTGATCGCCCGACAGATCATTCGAAGTTCTTGTGGCGCAGGATAAACACCCTGATGCCCACGTTCGCGATACTGTTCTCAGCGCTGCTCATCATCCGGATGTTCGCTGGCTGGTCCTGGTGGCCGGCCATCCCATCCAGCCTGCTCATGATCTGGAGCTTGGCCACCATACTGCATCGGCTGCGCCTGAACCGGAAGTTCGGGAACGGTGTTTTCTATGTGTCCAGCACCAGCTGGTATGACCGGAAGTTCATGCGCCTGACCAGATGGAGCGGGATACGCAACGCAGCCATAGCGGAGTATGTGTTTGAGCTAACGCTCTATCTCCTGTCATGGGCATTACTCTGTATACAGTAAGGGGGTTCTGCCGAGACTGTGGTATAAAGCGCCGCATTCGCCTCAACCCGGCGGTGCTGGAGTACTGGCAGCTGGGGCGATGTAATCTCTGTCACAAGGACACGCACGTCATAGACGAGTCCAACTGGTTGCCGGTGACCAGGGTCCGCGTGGCCATCCTGTTGGGGCTCCGTAGAAAAAGGAAGCATGGGATACACAAGCAGTAGGTCACTCATTGAGGCCATCGAGGAGTTCGGCTGGTCTGGTATCGTCTCGTTCGGGGACGACGTGGTGGCTGCGTATCAGTCCCCGGCACAGGAGCACATTGCCGAGGTGCTGGACAAAGGAGCTGGTCCGTACGTACTGATCATGGGAGCGTACATCGTACCGTCCCCCGGATACGGGGAAAGCTGCCTATGTCGTACTCCAAAAGAGGTGCGCGATGTCATCCGGATGATCACACCGCGCGGTCGTAACCGTCACTGGGGCACCCTGAAAGCCTTGCCACGAAAGGGAAAACCAACTTAGTTGTTTGTCAGACGGATCTCGCCAATGGCATGTATTACTCTTGCAAAGTCTACCAACACGATCACCACAGTGACCACAAGGAATGTGTTTCGGGGTAAGCGCGCGGTGCACTACACCAAGGGCGCAACCAACGTCGATGGCGTGCTGAAGAGTCCGACCGGATTCGACCTGCACCTACAGTACGTTGACCCCATCACCGGATGGGGGCGCCTCTGGCTCATCAAGGATGCGGTTCCCGTGGCCAGCGTGCATGCGTCCGGTCGCGTTGTCAAGTACCTCAACGCGATTGCCCAATGACGAACTGGAAGCCCGGAATGAAGGCGGTGTGCGTACTGGATGCTTGGTACAAATATCTCGGGGTGCGCGGTGTTGGCCCGGCTAAAAACGAAACAGTAGAGGTAAAGGATACATGGGTGCGATCGCATCCAACCAAGCCGGGAACCGTGCTCATGCTGCGCCTTGTTGGCTGGTCAGAATCCTACTCGGCCAACGGATTCCGCCCCCTACTAGGAGACGAGCAGGAGCATCTAGACGCCATCGAGGAAGAGGTGGGGCAACAGGAAGTCATCGCCGAACCGCAGCGCGCATGAAAAAGAGCATTCCCGAACGTCCCGGCAACGAGCACGATGTCCAGGGCATGGACGTGACCAAGCTCCTGAAGCGCACCCACTGGACAGCTTTTGCCCGTGTCTACCTGGTGAAAGACTTGACCGAGGTGATCCGGGACTCCTTCGAGGCCGACACAGAGCGAGCCCGCAGCATGAACGACAAGCTCTTCAGCATGAACTAATTTTGCCTCCGCAGCACTGGTTCGTGGACAGCGTGTTGGTAGCACTTGTCAGACCAGGCACCTCCCATCCTTCGGGGTGGGAGGTAGCGGGCGGAGGACCATAGCAACGATCTCACCAACACCAACACAACAATGCCAGCAGTTGATACCGAACGACCGAGAGTGATCTACCTGAGCTTCGAGAAGGGCCAGATTCAGTGCTACGACAGCGGGAACGCCAGCATACACAAGGCCTGGAAGGGCTACGTGATCGGGTTCAAGTACCGCACCACGGACGAAGGGGCCAAGTTCGGGAACGAGCTGCACATCCTCTTGGCCGAAGGCTCACAGGTCTACGACATGGGCATGATCCTCAAAAGCGGTGTGGCCCGGCAGTTCATGGCCTGCGCCGAGAACATCGACTTCCGCCTGCCCGTGACCTTCCGCCCTTGGAGGTACGAGGACGACGGCAAGGTCAAGACCGGGGGCCTGAACATCGAGCAGAACGGCGCCAATGTGGCTCCGGTATATACCACGAAGAACCCCGGTCCTATGCCTTTGGCCGAGGAGATCGATGATGGTGGGGGCACCTTGATGAAGAACTTTGGGAAGCAGGTCGCCTTCCTGCGATCCATCCTGGACGAAAAAATCGCTCCCAAGGTGGCAGAGATCGTCGAGAAGGGCGACTTCATGGAGGAGTCCACCATCCCGGTGAAGCAGTTCGCCCCCATGCTGAGCGGCGGACCCGCGCCCCTGCAGCTGGCGCCCAAGAGCGAAGCGCCGAGCACCGATGCACCCATGCCACCGCCGCACACCATGGCCGATGCACCTCCTGAGCCTATCCGCGGGGAGGACGACGACAACCTCCCGTTCTGAGCAACACATCACCGAGCGGGGGCGCTATAAGCCCCCGCTCACTACCACCCACCCATGAGCACGCGTATTCAAGAACTGACCGACATCGGAGCCGGCCCCCATCACCGCGAAGGGAAGTCTACCCTCTATGGGAGCAGCCCATTCCTCCTCACCGAGAACGACCTCGAGGAGATGAACGACGAGAGCTTCCAGGAATGGAAGGCCCTTGTGACCAACCATATCCGCCGCGCAGGCGATGACATGGACATCCTGCTGAAACAGGTGGACGAGGCCATCGGTGAACTGTCCGCCAACCTGGACATCATCCGTAAGAAGCCGTATTGCCGCCCCATCGTGGCACATGGCGTCAAGCGCATCATCGCCCATCTCGATGAGGCCCATACACGCCTTGCAGATGCCCGGGCAAACGTGAACGGCATCCTCACCAAAGACCAGTAGGACCATGGCTGACCCCCAAGAACCGGTCAGCATTTCAGCCAAGCTACAGGCACTGCGGGGGACCGCAATCGGGGATGTAGTGAGCATCCCGGTCCAGAAGCTGGATGAACTCATAGCTGAGGCGAAGGCAGAGGAGGATTACACCCTCCGCGGAGAGCAGGATGCAGAACGTAGGTACCAGAGGTTCAGGCTTGCGTGCCTTGAGATCTGGCACAAGTACAAGATCCTCGATGCTGACCAGGCGAAGGCGTTCTTCGAGTACTGGTCCGAGCGCAGTATAGGAGCTCGCAAGCACAAGTGGGAGTATCAGAAGAGCTTCGACATCAAGAAGCGTATGGAGCGCTGGAAGACCAACAATGGATAAACCCACCCCTTCGGCGATAAGCACGTCCCGGCAGGTTGCGGCAAACACGCTCTCTATGCTGGAGCGCGTACCGCCGCAGGCCACCGATATGGAGAAGGCGGTGCTCGGGGCAATGATGCTCCGGAGGGAGGCCATCTATGACGTGGTGGACATCTTGAAGGTGGAGAGCTTCTACACCCCCGCGCACGGGGCCATCTATGGCGCCATCAAGAGTTTGTACGAGAGCGATAAGCCGGTGGACCTCCTTACCGTGACCCGGGCACTCATGGGCAGCCAACGGCTGGATGAAGTCGGTGGTGCCTACTACCTGACGGAGCTCACCGGCAAGGTTTCAAACACGCAGAACGTTCAATACCATGCCCGGATCATTGAGCAGAAGTTCGTCTTGAGGGAACTGATCCGAATCAGCTCCGAGATCAACAGCGATGCTCACGATGCCGAGGCTGACCCGATGCCCATTGTTGATAGCATCGGCCTGAAGATCACTGAACTGCAGGTGGCTGTGCACGATGGCGGCCATATCAGCACCGCGGCCGACCACATCCAGTCGCTGGGGGACAAGGACTCCAAGGCCACGTTCACCTCCTGGGGCATCCCCCAGATCGACAGCTTCTGTGGTCTGTACCACGGTCGTATACACGTGGTGGCCGCCCGCCCGGGCATAGGTAAGAGCGCCGTGCTCGCCCACACCGCTTGGCACCATGCGTCAGCGAATCGCAAGTGCATGCTCTTCTCCCTGGAAATGCCCCCCGAGGAATGGACCGCCCGGTGCATGGCCATTGAGACCGGGATACCCTACGGGACCATCCTACGCAAGCAGATGGACGAGCAGCAGCTCAGTATCTACTGGCAGGCGTTCGAGAGGGTCGGGGACCTCATGCAGAACATCATCATCGATGACACGGGCGGCATCACATGGGGGAAGGTGAGGGCCAGGACCGAGCGGCAGCTACGCAAGCATTCCCTCGCCTTTGTCGGGGTGGACTACCTCCAGTTGATGACCACCGGGGACAAGCACCTGGACCGGCAGCGGATAGACCGGGTGTCGAAGTGCTCCAACTCGGTCAGGGACCTTGCCAAGGAGTTCAACGTCCCGACCATCGCGCTGTCCCAGTTCTCCCGGGAGATAGAGAAGCGGGGAGACCCCAGGCCCTTTCTGTCCGATCTTCGTGAGTCCGGGGAGATTGAACAGGATATGTCCGTAGGCGTGCTCATGTACAGGCTCAAGCAGGCCGGAGGTGTAGCTACCCCCGATACGGATGTCCTGTACATGGACATCGCCAAACACCGCGGCGGAAGCACCGGTACCGTTGAGGTGGCCTATACCCCGGCAACCAATAGGATCGGCTTCGAGGCTATCCCTGTTCCGACCAGGGAGCCGGTAGCAGACCCTCACGATAAAAATACCAACCCATTTTGATCATGGACCTTCAGGGCTACGCACAGATCACCGCAGAACCCAAAGGCTTCTTCCCCATGGGCGTTGATGTGTTCAAGGGGGCCATTGTCCGGGTCCTGGAGTTCACCTACAATGGCGACGTGCTGTGCGTGTCACCAAATGGACAGGCAATAGCGGACATCCAGAGCGCCTCAGTGCTGCGCTCTTTCCGATGCTGCGAGCACGGAGAAGTGCTATGCCCGCCTAACATGGGCCTTCCGAATCAGATGATGTACTCCATGGCCTGCATGAGTCGAAAGGGCGGCTATCCGCCGATTGCCCGACAAATGGTCATCGTCGCCAGCCTGAGCACGGGCAAGTTCACCGATTCTTTCCTGTGGCAAAAACAAGACTGACCATGATCCACGACCTATTCAATCAGCCTCCCATGCCGGGCCCCAGGGACACCAGCCGGATGGCCTACAAGCAGCACAAGCAGGAAGGGAAGGCTGCCATCCAGGCCGATGCCATACTGGACCTCCTCAAGGCAGCGGGGCACGGGATGACCCGCAATGAGATAGGGCGCGACCTGAAGATCCCCCTCTCCTCAGTGTGCGGAAGAGTGAACGAGCTGATGAAGGCTGGCAGCGTTACCGACGAACCCCGCCGCAAGTGTTCGGTGACCGGGAGGAACTCACATGAAGTGAAGGCTGTGTGATGGAGAAGCCCCTGACATACATGAGTGTTTGCGACGGCATCGGCGCCGCACATGAGGCTGCCAAGCCACTGAACTGGACCTGTGTTGGTGCCAGCGAGATCGAACCATTCCCAATCGCCGTGGTGAAGGCCCGCCACCCGGACGTACTTCATTTGGGCGATATGACCAAGCACCATGAGTGGAACATCGAACACCCCGACCTTATTTGCGGAGGAACCCCTTGCCAGGCCTTCAGTGTCGCCGGCCTCAGAGCTGGACTGGCTGACCCGCGTGGTAACCTGGCCCTCGTCTTTCTTGGAATTGTTGACCAGTACAGGCCCAAGTGGGTGGTATGGGAGAACGTCCCCGGAGTGCTTTCATCCACTTCCCACGAGGCTGCCGATCCGGGTCTCCCGGACCTGGACGGCAACAACAGACCCGCAGACGGGGAAACGTTCGTGGACACTTACGACGCAGACGAAGACCATGCGTACGCCTGCTTCCTGGCCGGACTTCAAGAGCTCGGTTATGGTGCATTCGGGAGGGTGCTGGACGCTCAATACGCTGGAGTTCCGCAACGACGCCGCCGTGTGTTCGTTGTCGGACATCTTGGAGACTGGCGACCTGCCGCAGCGGTACTATTTGAGCCCCACAGCTTGTCGGGGGATTCTGCGCCGAGCAGAGAAGCGGGGAAAGGAGTTGCCGGAACCCTTGCGCCTCGCTCTTCAGGCGGTGGCGGCCTTGGAACCGACTTCGACCTTGCCGGAGGAGTTTTAAGCGTTCCGGAGATAGCCGGAACCATGAAGGCGCAGAACGAATCGGGTGGGTGGTCTAACAGTGCCGATCACGTTGCTGCTGGATATATGCTACCTATTGTGATGGCGCACGGCCAATCGAACGCCGAGGTGGTCAGCGACGGCGAGCCGTCGCTGACCTGTAACCACGAGGCTCCCATCATTGCCCATGCTTTCAAGGTACGCGGTGGCGGGAACAGCACTGGTGAACGCGGAGGCAACACCGGTGCAACGGGTGGGGTGGGATACATGGGTCAAGACGAATGCGCCTTTACATTGAGCACGGATCAGGACCAGCACGTGATGGTGCCATCTGGATTTCAGTCTAAGGCGTCCATCACCCAGAGCATGAATCCATCCAATGTCATGCCGACGGTAGATGCGTCAAAGGCCGAGGGGCTGGCGGTTCTTACCCGCTACGCCGTCCGCCGCCTCACTCCGCTAGAGTGTGAGCGACTGCAAGCGTTTCCGGACAACTATACCCGTATTCCTTGGCGCGGTAAGCCGGAGGAAGAGTGCCCGGACGGCCCGCGCTACAAAGCCATCGGAAACAGCTGGTGTGTGAAAGAGGCAAAGAAGCTGTTCCGGAAGATCGATCTGGTTGAGCAGATAATGAAGTGACCACCATGAAAGCATCCAACGCCAATATCCACGCCCTCTGCGACTGTGGGCGCCACGCAAGGCACATGGTCCGCGTGGAGGAGTACGGACCCGTATACTACCTCTGTGACCACCACGAGTGCATCAACCGATTCTGGTTCAACACCCTTTAACCCACATGGCCGAGAACTCTAACATCGAATGGACGGACCACACCTTCAACCCGTGGGTTGGCTGCGCTAAAGTTTCCGCCGGCTGTAAGAACTGCTATGCCGAGACACTCATGGATACGCGCTACGGCCGCGTGAAGTGGGGTGTGAATGGAACACGAAGCAAAACAGCACCGGGGAACTGGAAGCAGCCATTGAAGTGGAACAAGGATGCCGCGGCCAAGGGCATCCGCTACCGCGTGTTCTGCTCCAGCCTCGCAGACGTATGTGAGGATCGCCAAGAGTTGGTGCCATGGCGCGAGGATCTGAAGGCGTTGATCCGCATCACGCCTCACCTGCAGTGGCTCATCCTTACCAAGCGGCCGGAGAACCTGGTGCGCATGTTCGGCGGCGAGCACTGGCCAAACGTAGACTTTGGAACCAGTGTTGAGGATCAGTCCGCTGCCAATGCCCGAATCCCGGAACTGCTCAAGGCTGCGCACCTGTGCCGGTTCACCTTCCTGAGCTGTGAGCCGCTGTTGGGACCGGTAAAGCTGAACCATGTGTATTGGTTCGGTGGCGGGGCAGCCGTGTCGGCTCATCCGCTCACCGGCCACAGGAACAACGGCCCTGGCATGCGAGTGTTGATGGGCGGCCCCTCTGCTTACCCGCACATCAACTGGGTGATCGCCGGCGGAGAGAGCGGCCCAGGAGCGCGCCCCATGCACCCCGACTGGGCGCGATCACTGCGGGACCAGTGTGAACAGGCCGGTGTTCCCTTCCTATTCAAGCAGTGGGGGGAATGGATGCCAGCGGACGAGCCATGGAAGCAGGAATCGCCAAGATCCTGTGCCGACAATGAATGTTGGCTAAACCTCGAAGGGGGTGCTGGGTTCCACGGAACGAACGTGTGGCGCATGCGCAAGGTCGGAAAACACAAGGCAGGTCGCATGCTGGATGGCGTTGAGCACAATGGGTTTCCTACCAGATCAGCTGCGACCTGATGCCTAGCGAAGATGAGCTCCGCAAGAAGGGCTACCCCAAGGAGTGCCCCGGGCCAAAGAAGTGCCATGGATACGGCCTCTACTGGATACGGCCTGGCGCGTCCACCGCCCCCTATCCCATCAGCAAGGAAGGTGCTATTTTCGGGTTCCGCACGGTTCCCTGCCTAAGCTGTGGGGCGAACGCCAACCCGAAGGGGAAAACTTAGTCGTTTGTCAACCGAGTAGTACCTTCCCAGCCCATTGATTTGCAACCTCACAACCACATACCATGAAACAGGTAGTAACAAAGGAAGAGCTGGAGAAAGCCAGCGAAGTGGTCAGCGGAAAGACCTACAGCCGCAAGCTCACGGCGGATGAGTCCGGGGCCCTGGCCGATGACATCGCGGACAACGAGGAGAAGCTGGACAACCTCGCCGAAGAGATCGCCGGCTACAAGGCCGTCTGGAAGGAGACGAGCAAAACGCTCAAGGCAACCCGCAAGAGCCTCATCAACCAGCGCAAGACCGGCCACGTGGAGGAGATGGGGAATGTGTACATCATCCTGGATCCGGAGAACAAGACCGCCGGTGAGTACACCTCCAAGGGCCTCCTGATCAAAGAGCGCCGCATGCGCCCCGAGGAGTATCAACTCAGTATCGATGGGCCGCAAGTACGCATCCTGCCACTCCAAGCCGAAGGATAACACCCACGCACCATGATGAAACAGCCAGGCACATACGTCTACCACACTGCGGTAGGAGAAGCATCCATCCACCTAAAGGACCTCAACCTTCAGGTGAGCTACCGCGGCCTCGAGGCCTTCGTTCTCGCCCGTCACAAGGACATCCTCGCGAAGAACAACCCATCAGTCCACATGGGCGTGCAGATCACCCACTGCCTACGGGAGAACAAGGTGGAGCTCACCATCTACGAGAACGGGGGCATGAAAGGGGAGGGCTCATCCTACCGCACCACCACGACCGACAAAGAAGGGGTGACCACTCACAGCGAGGGCCAGTACGTCCGGGACTACTTCCCCCAGACCATCATCACCGGGGTGGCCAAGTTCTCCGAAGATCACCTGCTGGTGAAGAACATGCTCACCGGTTCATACAGCCACGCGGAGCTGGCCAAGAAGATCCGCACGCTGCGCCATTTGTTCGCCACGCGTGACGAATGGGAGAAGGTGTACCTCGCGCTCCGGAACACCAAGCTGAAGATCGAGGGCATCCAGGAAAGCACCGGAAACGACGTGACCGGCGAACGGAAGAAGCTCCTGCAGGCGCGCGTTGTGGACGAAAGCTCCAACGCGCCGCTGGAGTGGAACTTCCGCTACAGCATCTTCGAAGGGGAAGACCCCGTTGATGTACTGGTGCAGGAGAACCGGGAACTCAACAACACGGAGGTCATCGTGAAGCTCGCTGCCTTCGACTTCGTGCAGATCGAGCGCGACATGGCCCGCTCCATGATGGAGCGGACCATCGGGAGCCTGCAGGCGCTCCTGCCCATGGATGTGATCCCGTACGTGCACCTGAACTGATCGTTCACTCGGGGGTTGATAAGGGCCATCACCCAGGACACTGGGCAATACAGGTTCGACTCCTGTCCTCCGAGCCATGAAATCCAGCCCGCTACAGCGCAAGACCGCGCTGAAGAAATCCGTCAAGTGGGGACAGCGGCACAGCTTCGGGAAGAAGTGGAAGCCCGCTGCCAAGCGCAAGGATAAGCGCGTCCGGGAAGAAGCAAGCGCCGAGACGAAGGCCGACCTCGAGAAGGAGCTGGACACCATCTTCAGCAAGTACATGCGCCTGGCGGCCGCCAATCACGAGGGCTATCTCAAGTGCTACATCTGCCAGCAACCGATCCACTGGGAGGAGGCGCACTTGATGCACTTCCAGCCCCGGCAGGAGCGCACCACCCGCTGGAACGAGAAGGCCTGCAAGCCCGGGTGCCCGGGATGCAACGGGAAGGACCTCGGCGATAGGGCGAACTTTGCCAAACGGCTAGATGAGGAGTACGGTGAAGGCACGGCCGAAAGCCTCACCATCCTGAGCAAGCAGTACGCGGGCTTCACCGTGGAGTACATCAAGGGGCGCATCGCCTGGTATCGGAACCATTACGAGCAACTGCAAAAAAGGGCCAATGGGGTTCTCTTCGAAAGATATTGAGCTCATGCAGGAGCGAGTTGCCGCGAATGCAAAGGGCGTTCAGCGGCCGGAGTCCACGCTCATGGATGTGGTGCTATACCCTGAGCTTCCAGAGCTCAAGCCGTTCGGGGTGATCCACATCAACCCCATCGGTGCGCCACGCATGACACAATCGGACCAATGGAGGGTAGATCCCGACCATCCAGACCCGGCGAAGCGGCAGCGCCCGTGTGTGACCCGGTACTATGCCTGGAAGGACGCCTTCGTGAAGGGGTGTGCCGCCATTGGATGGAAGCTGGACGAACGCGTGCGCGTCGAGTTCCGTATCGCGATGCCCGAGTCCTGGAGCAAGAAGAAGAAGGCTGAGATGCTGGGCAAGTTCCACCAGCAGAAACCCGATCACGACAACTGTGCGAAAGCTGTTGGAGATGCTTTCGGCATTGATGACGGGTTCATCGCGGACGGACGTTATACCAAGCGCTGGGCCGAGGCCGGGTGCATCATCCTCTATAAATAGATGATCGAACTGCTTCACACGGACTGCATGGAACTACTCAGGCAGACACCTGACAAGTTCTACGACCTCTGCATCTGCGATCCGCCGTATGGAATAGGGGAGCACGGTGGCAAGGATCGCGGCAATAACGTTCGGCAGCGTAATGGCTCCGTGTTGAGGGTGCGCCATTCTGGGCATATCAACAAGGGATGGGATAATGAGCCTCCGTCGATAGAATACTTCGCCGAATTGCAGCGCGTGTCCGTGAATCAGATCCTATGGGGCGCAAACCATTACAGCGATCGTCTGCCATTCGCCTCCAGCGCATGGGTGATATGGGACAAGGTGAATGGGTCGAACGACTTCGCGGACGTGGAAATGGCCTGGACCTCTTTCGGTTCGGCAGCACGCCTATTCCCATTCATGTGGAACGGCATGTGTCAAGGTTCGCCGGAGGATGGCAGAAAGCAGCAAGAGAACAAGGCGCTGAATGAGCGCCGCATCCACCCCACGCAAAAGCCCGTCGCCCTCTACCGATGGCTCCTGAAGAACTACGCCAAGCCTGGCCAGAAGATCCTCGACACACACGGCGGCTCCATGTCCATCGCGATTGCATGCGACATCGAAGGCTTTGACCTAACACTGTGCGAGATTGACAAGGACTACTTCGAGGCGGGGAAGAAGCGGCTAGATCAGCACCAAGCGCAGCCCCGGCTATTCGCGCCGAATACGAGCCCCGCTGAAGAACAACATTTGCTTCCGCTATGACCATCACCCAGATCATCGCAGACCTCTCGAAGGTCGAGTCCATCAAGCCGTTCCAGACGGTGCGCGTCGGATACGTAGAGGTCTACCGCGGCCAGGAGAACCCTAGCACGTACAGCATCTCACTCAATAACACCCAGGTGGGCGGCGGAAGGATACCGGCCAAGGCGGATCCTGCTACCTTTCCCCTCGCGATGGCCAAGGCGATCTTGGCCCAAATGAAGTAACACCACTACCAAGTAGAATCTATTGCTTGCTCTTGTCTTTGTTTGCCTGATAGTAGTCCTTTAAGTACTGCTTCATATAGGCCTTGTGTTCTGGCGTGGATGCCCTATTGCGAACACACTGCAAGCACTCTCGTCCATCCTTACGAATACGTGTATTCTCTGGAGTGAACTCATGTCCGTGCTTGCAACTGGACTTCCTAGAATTGAAGCCCTGCGGACTCATTCCACGAAACGTGTTTACCTTCGGAGTAACTGGCTCTAGGTGTAGAGGATTGCAGCATGGCCTGTTCCTGCATAGGTGATCCATTTCAAGGCCATTGGGGATGGGCATGACCAATTCCTCGTATACGACACGATGACTTTTTTTGAGGGAGCCGCGCCACCTTATCACGCCATATCCATTGCGCCCAATGTGAGCGGTCCATATCCAACACCCGGTGGTAGGGCACGGCTCTATCTTAGACTGGACGCGTTCTGGCAGGTCAAATAAGCTCTTCATGTTCCAAGTCGGTAGAGCGCAAACGTATATCTTGGCAGCATGCCATTCACCAACGGAACCATCGACCTGCAATCCGCCTTCGGAGTAAAATGGGATCGAGACGATACGCTAACGGCGCTCGGGTACACCCTATCATCGGCAAGATCCAAATTCCCCCTCTTCTATGGGTACTGGGCCTTCAAGGGATATGCGGATGCCGACTTCATGGCGCTGTACGAGTTCGAGGTCGCTTGGAATGAGGCGTTCTTCATAACCTGGGGCTATGCAACGGAGAGCCCGAACTACGTTGACATGCGCAGCAGGGGTTCGATCCTGGCCCCGGACGGCGCATATCGGGTAAAGTACGGGTGCTGGGTTGGATACGGTCGATACGCTGGGAAGGGATCGAATTGCTACTACGTCACCAAGGGCCAACCAAACGCCGGGGCAACAGCGGGCACGGCCATTGTAATCGACCATGCGAATTGGATGACGCGGTATGCGCCAGAGCGCTTTTGCCTGCGCGGGTGCACATGGGGCAAGAACGATGGCAACGCCTATCTTCAAGGCACCATCATCGAGGGGTTCTACTTCGACGGGGGATACGAGAGCAAGACATACGACCCTTCGTTCATTTCTGCCGGGATCGGCATGAACGACTTCGGCGAGGCATCAACCGTGCGTAACTGCTACGCCAACGGCTTCAACACGTATGGCTTTCAGTCCAACAAGGGAACACCCTCCTTGTTCATTGCGTGCTCTGCCTTCTCGAATCGAAAGGCCGGTTTCGGCATACTCAGCAATAATGGCCTAAACACCACCACCATCATCGACCCCTCTGGAGATGACAACCCGAAGTTGATCGAGGCCATTGGGGAGCCGGGTGGAGTGGGCGGTGGGAGCATCACTGTGGTTGGAGGGAAGTCCGAGACGGGTAAGCGTACCCCTCTTCAGTATCAGCAGTTCTTCTATGGCGTTGGTGCGCTGAATGTGACGATAACAGGCGCCAGTGTTGACGCTCAGGGCGGAGATGTCCAGAATGCCATCGAGGTAGACTTCCAGAGCTACGGAGGACTACTTGATGTTCGTGGCATCCGCCTGAACGGATATAAGAACCTTGTGAAGTGGACCGCCAAGGGCGTTTCTTCAACCGTGGCATCTCCGGGGAGCGTCGTCCCGACCTCCTTCGTTCTGACAGAGGCAGGAATGATGTTCAATGCACGCGGCACCGCGCCCACCATCCCCACGGACCCCACGACGCCGACCAATCCGACCGGACCGTACGTGGATCGCGCCCTGTGGGTGGTCTCCGCCTACAACACCGCGCCCGCTGACAACTTCGGCACGCACGAGGCCAGCAAGATGAAGGACGGGAACGCCAACACCTGGTGGCACAGCGGGAAGCCCCAGTCGGCAACCGGTACGGACTATGTGTCGGTGGTGTTCAGTGCGCAAACGGCCATCAAGGGCATCGTCCTGGACCTCCCGGCCAATGACTTCCCGAACGACTACCCGGACGGCCTCGTGGTGCAGGTAATGGTTAACGGATTCTGGAAAGCCGTGGAGAATCCTGTGGCCACCTATGGCAAGAAGACCACCGTGAATTTCAAGTCCGTGGTAGCACAGCGCTTCCGCTTCGCGACCAACAAGGCCAAGGGGCCCTGGCTGTGCATCGCTGAGCTGAATGCCATTGCGGGGTAAGTACCTGTCTCACTCCAGCCGATGAGTGAGTGGTGGAGTCATCTGCCCAAGGTCGGGGGCTTCTGCTTTTAACTTACCTGTCCAGCAAACGAATCGGAACCAGTGCGTCCCATAAATTTGCATGAAGGAAAGAGAGTCGTATGTTCGTGCCGTCATGTACCAACTGACGGTTCCTATCGTAATGCTGGGCCGCGTTCCCCCGAACGCAATGCCTACAAGGGGTGCTATCACTTGGTACATGGTGCACCCCTTGTTCTTTCCGCCAGCACCATACGCCGGTCCACAGGTTTGACTTCCCCACCTAAGCGGGGGAGACCTCGTGGAAAAATGGGAGTAGGACACCGGCACACGCCAGTCCCAGCAGTGGGAAATGCCGATCAACGGTCGCACCAACTACCGAATCGCAACTGAAAGCGGGGTCACGCCTGCGGATGAAACCACTGTCTCCACGCGGAGTAAAAAGCCCCGGCGCTGATGAGGCGCCTGAATCCATAATAGAGGTCGGAAGGTGGGATGTAGTGATGAAGGCTCCTTAACGGAAGCCGGAACCCTCTAACTTCAGGAAGGAAAAGGGGTGGTGTATCCAGCCATGAACAAGATCCGCGTACTGCTCACCGACGAATGCAAGGGACTTCCTCTTGATGATCCGGACATGGAGCTGATCGGTGTATGTGCCGCAGGTGACGCCATTCGCGTGGCCGCCAGGCTGAGACCCGACCTGATCATCGGCTTGCATCCGGAACTCCTCCCTGCGGACATCCCATCAGCCATGCCAGATGGCATTGAGGAGGGCAAGGCGCGCGCCGTTCAGGCGGTGAACCGGAAGATGACCGGCCGGCTGCTGGAGCTTATCCAGGAGCACATGGCGGGGAAGTACCCGGCACACTTCACCTCGAGCAAGGGCAAGTGGCCGGCGATAGAGGTGAGTGTGATCCGTGGCAGGGGCGACCAGAGCGTGTTCTTCCATGGAGGGAAGAGGGCCAGCTTCCACGCGCGACTGAAGGACATGAATGCCGACCCGGACATCTTCACCCAAGTGCGGATCGGCACTCTGGTGAACCGGCACCACATTTTACGGTGCACACCCATGGGGCGCGGTAACTACCTGTTCGAAATGGCGGACGGGGACCGGGTGGTCAGTGAGAAGCGCTATCTGGAGAACGTATTGGGCCTTTTGGCCAGTATCACTTCCGCGGCACCTTCTCCAGGTTGTCTAAGCGGTAGTTCTGCAGGTTGTCCGACTTGCTGATGTCGTCCACCTTTTCGAGGATCTTGTCCACCTTCTCCGGCACGTGCTCCATACGGATGGCCTGCTGCTCGAAATTGTTCCACTTGTTGGACCACGACGTAGCGAAGATCCCCAGCACCAACATGCCAACGGCGCCTGTTGCATTGACTATCCGGTCAACGGTCAGAAAGCCCTGTGGCTTGGCGATTGTTTCGCTCATGGGTGTAAAGATAGAATGTGACCGCCCCGATGTAGAAGAACAGTATCGCGTACTCCCACTGCACGCCTAGCCTGAAGAAGTTCCCCGACACCCATTCGTCCATCGCCTGCAATAGGTACCAGACCATGGCTGCGAACAAGGCGACCGATAGTGTGTAAGAGCGGGGAAGCCAGATGGCCATGGCGCACATGCCAGCCAGGGATAGCTGTACCCCCGAGAGATAGACCGCCCACTTCATGCCCATCTGTGCTCCGGCCACCGTGATGGTCCATGAGGCGGGGATCAGGTGATTGCTCTCCGGCAGCATGAGAAGTGCCAGTA
>Ga0075163_10001303_pt1 | contig 33392 bp, 56 predicted proteins | sample JI1023141ADNA_FD_71478 | JGI IMG/M metagenome (GOLD analysis project Ga0075163, IMG submission 71478) | Wastewater effluent complex algal communities from Wisconsin, to seasonally profile nutrient transformation and Carbon sequestration -... | ecosystem: Engineered > WWTP > Effluent > Algae...
TTCAAAACTGGATGCTTATGGGTTTCGTGAAGAATAGCCTGGTATAGCGGCAATCCAAGACCAGTCTTATCTAGGGCAAAAGACTGCGGCTTGTACGTCTCAAGAACCCACAAGATGACTTCAACCTGATCCTGATGAGCAACGCGCTCCAATGAGAATCTGGAAAGAAGTCTAAGAACCCTCTTCTTTCCAACCATTTCCTCACCAAAAACCATGATTTCAGACGGATCATTGATGTAACCAACGTCCATGCCAATCCAAAACTTTTCGTACTGGAAATGAGTTCTTGGAATATCAAGCAGATTCAACACTCCGCCATGCTCAGCAATTCTTTCAGGGTTAATCCTGATAGAAGTGTAAATCTTCTCGTTGTAATCGCTTGCCTCGTTCTGATCCACGTTAGCCATAAGTCTGCTCAGGACGAACAGAACGTTCTCAGAATCACCATGATCACCAAGTACGTTACGTCGGTAATCTGGATGATCGCGGCTACCGTACAGCTCGATCTTGGCTTGCCGTTCCTCATCCGTCCAAGTTGGACGCATCATCGCTACGATGCGGTGAACCTTCCACCCAGAATCAGGCTGCGTGAACTTGTAGAAATGGTCCCGAACACCAGTGGTCACACCATGACAATTAGAAACAATCATTCCTTCAACTACATACGAATGATCATCTTCAACTTCTAGATCATAAACATGCCGAACGCCAACACTTTGAGAAAGACCCTTAGACGGCGACCACGCCAACCCATCTTCCATGAATAAAGTGCTGGGTTTAAGCATTTCTTCTAGCTTTGTCATTTGCACTGACCAAGAACCATTACTACTTATTGTTCTAGATTGTCCACTATAATCAATGATTTCACTTGCCCGTGGAGCGACATATCTGACATTTGATACATAACCCAAAGATTGCCCCAAAAGCTTCATGCTAAAAGCTAAATGCTTGGAAGATGTAACATACTCCCATCGGTTCCTGTCTTCATTCCAACTACCATCACCATAATTGGCAGCCTCAAAGATCAATCGTCGATTTTCTTCACTAAGACCAAACACCCATTGAGCTAGTCTTTTGTTGTTGGCACCCTCACCAGCGTTCTCCTTTAGCCATTTATGAAGAGTTGCATTAGCAACAACAACCTTAACGCTATGGTCACCCTGTCTGTAAAAGTGATATTTCAAGCCAAGACTTCTCAGCTTCTCAGCTACTTCGTCACATTCGGAATCGTTTACACACCAATGGACTCTACGATACATAGAACGTCCATACTTAAATTCACATCCATAACCTTCAGCTATATACAGGCCATACAACCATAGCCAAGTTGGATCAGTTGGTTCAAAACTAACCTTCTTCCAGCCTTTCTCCCTTTCAAAAGGAGGAACAGGATCACTCGAAGTGATGCCGCAAGGACTAGCCCAATGAGTGTATGGATACTCGTTAGTAAAATCACCGGCCATCAACCATGACGGCTCCATCAACGATTTAACATTCTTCTTCCTGAGACTAGAGCGCGCATATACTTTGTGATTACTGGTTACTTCTAAGCCTGGATGACCATTTCCATCCATCTTGAAACATTCTCTAAATCCATTGTCATAAACTCGGACAACTGGCTTCCAACGATTCTTGTGAGTGAAAACAAAATCACCTACCCGAACGTCTTCAATGGGCTTCCAGCCAGTTTGAGTTAGAACTAATTGCCCCCCGGCGACACACCGCCAAACGGCATTATCGGAACCCATCTTGAGAGTCTCGATAATCTCCATCCAGCCCTGATACGGATAGTTCTGACTCTCATCCATCTCAAGAACAACTGGGTGAACACCCTTCACAGCTTTACCATCATGCTGTGGAATACGACCCATGATTCTTGAGCCATTGTTGAAGTTGATGTGGAATGGGCGATGCTTAACTTTTGATCTATCGTTAGCAAGCATGTACCTAGACAATTTGTTGTTCATGAACGCAGTCTCAACAACATCCGTGATAGCGTCCAAGTGAACGCCCTCAGGAGCAGTAATGACCATTTCCTGGTTTGGGTAGTTGAATGGAAAAGCGTATGCACGAATCTTCACACTCAAAGACTTACCAACGCTTCGACAGGCCGAATCAATCTGACGCGGAGAATCATCTCTCCACCATTTCCACTGGAAAGGCCACGCCCTGAAGCAATAGTCTTCCTGCTCGGCATCGTTCATTGTGAACTCAGCCAAATCAAGACCACTACGATCAGAAATGATAGCGTAAAGGTAGCATTCCTCTTCAGTTAAGCCTTCAAGAATGCTCATCGCTTACTCTCATTCCATCCAGCAATCTTTTTGTATTGGACAACTGAAGCCTCGGGGGCACTTAAAAGTCTATTAGCCATAATCCCAGTGATGTAAGCAACTCTATATTCAAGAAAGAACGATGGATGTTTTCCGAAGGCATCAGCAACCAACTTCATTTCATCAACTGTAGGTTCACTGTTTGCCTTCAAGAGATTAAACAGTCTGCTGTAATGGATGGAACATTTGGTTGCCATATGACGGACAGACCTTGACCCTTTCAGGATCGTGAGAATCTCATTGAACGGCAACATCGTGTATGCTTCATCAAGATATCGACTTAGATGTTCACGCGTCTTCTCGTATGGAGCAGCAGTTCGTTTACCTGGCCTGCCTTTCTCGGCAAAGTCAAGTCTAAGAATATCGTTGACAATTCTCCCAAGTATGGTAGGGTCTTGTTTGAAAACTTCAGCCCAATCAAGTGATACGGTGGAGGGGAATTGTTGCCTAATTCTGGATGCGCGTTCAGGCCAAGGCATCTTGCCTTCGAATACCTGCTTATCGTACTCTGGTTTAGACTTGATCATATTTCCTGAATCCAATACTTCTGCGAAGTCTCACGGAACTTAGCGTCAATATCATTGAATTCTGGGATGGCAACCTCAATAATCCAATTGATGATGTCGTGCTGATCGCACCGCTGCTCCTTACGTTCAATGTCATCAGTGTTTAGATACAACTGAATGAATGCAGAAAGTTCCTGAAACAGCTCAATGGATTTAGCGGCTTGATCATTCCGCATTACACCAAACTCTTTGGCGCGCTGACGAAGATTCTCGATATAGTCAGCTACAGTCTGACCTTCACCTTCACGACTCTTCTTGTCGATACCCAACATCTTCTTTGTCTGTCGGATTTCGTTACCGTAGTCACGAATTTGGTTCTTGTACTCTTGGGGATCAATCCGGTCACCGGAGTAATCTACCTCAGCAAGCATCCAAGAACTCCAACGATACACCAATAGCTCCATCATCAGGACCCTATCAAGATCCTGACGGTCTGCTACATTGGAAAGTACGTTGTCTGAGTAATACTGGGAAGCAATACGATCAAAGTATTCTGCTTCCTCTTCGGTCATCACCTCAAACTTTGCGCCAGAGGGTGACTCTATCTGAATTGTTCCGTATTCATCTGCCATAACACTATTCTATATCGTCAGAAAGTGTTTTGCAATTGAAAACAGTAGTTTTTTACAGTTCAGAAGTCATCCATCTTGGTAAGATGTATATTGACTGCCCCTCGCATCCAGATGCACCCCATAACTGAGTAAAATCTGGGTAAAAATCTACCCTTTCGAAACCAGTGTTTTGTAGATTTAGCCCATAACCAAGAATCACGAATTGAGTATACGCACCATTACTCCAGTGTCTATTCGACACCGTACGCAACGGCAATCCTCCATACACATATTTATTCATCAGTTTAGATCAGTTCCAATCATTCTAAGCCACAATGGAAAGAATTCCGTTGGTTCGGCAGTTGCCTCTTCTATGTACTGATAGACAGTATATCCTTCGATATGGCAATACATTAAGCCAAACATTGAGCCAGAAGTTAACTCATGCTTCCTGCGTATGTCAAGACCGTTCGTGATTCCCATTAACTTCATGAATATCTCATCCATGATTCCCATTAACTTCATGAATATCTCATCCAGTTAGGCAAATTTGTACCATAGGATTTTTGCGTATTCCTGTTGAAAGCAGACCAGATTACTTGACGACCGCCACGACCAAAATCTAATCTGTTTTCATTGTGACTAGAACGACCTATTGCGTAGATATCAGTGAAACTATAGTAGTGACTTCTCAACCTGCTTGCAGACCCATCCATAAAGCCTCTCCAAACCAGTCTTCAAAGAAGTTGAAGGTTGCCACCCCCCTAGCTTCTCCTGAATCAATGTGTTATCACTGTTCCGACCCATCACGCCAATCGGAGCAGAAAGATCATATGTACGCTCAAGCGTAACATCAGCGATACCCTCAACAATCGACACAAGCTCGTTAACGGTGACAAGCTCTGAGCTGCCAAGGTTCAATGGACCATGATAGTCAGAGTTGATGATGCGCTCAAAACCTTCAAGACAATCATCAATCCACATAAAGCTACGCGTCTGGTTGCCATCACCCCAAATGTCGATCTCATGTCTACCAGTAAGCACAGCCTCAGCAACCTTCCGACAAATGGCAGCGGGTGCCTTCTCGCGACCACCGTTCCAAGTGCAATGGGTTGAGTAGACATTGTGGAGACGTGGAGCATACGTGAGCATATCGCTCTCTTGTCCAGCCTGCAAAACTAGGGACTCACTAAACAGCTTCTCTTCACCGTAACCAGGCTCAGGCTCAGCGGGATAAGCCATGTCTTCTGTTAGAGCAGGTAGATCGGTTGAGTTCTGCGCCCCCGCAGCGTACACGCAAGCTGAGCTAGTGTACAGGTAACGAGAGACACCACCATTGAGAGAAGCCTTCAACATCCCAGCAGAAATCAGAGCACTCATCATGCAATCCAGCTTGTGATGCTCGATGAAGCCAATACCACCCATATCGGCAGCAAGCATATACACATCATCAGGCTGAGCGTCATCAACAACCTCTACACAATTCTGCGTGTCAGACAGATCCAAAACGCAAGAATAGGCTTGGTCGTTGTACCTATACCAATCATCAAAATCCTTGATGTCAACAGCATAAACCTCTTCACCGGAAGCAACAAGCTTCTCGACAAGAGCGCCGCCAATCATTCCACCAGCACCACAAACCAATGACGTCATGTCAACTCCTAAACTCTCCAGATGAAAAGGTTACCATCAATAACCCTCACATGGCAATCACTACCAACCTTACGACGCACGCGAGGTGGGATATCATCCTCGTCGGCGTTTGGGACAACTATCATTGGGGACTTTGCACTCTTCAAAATGTCTATCATCAGATAGCTGTCGTCACAGTTTAGAACCCAAGTTGATTTACCTTCAACGATCTTCAAGAAATCTTGAATAGTAAACAACAACTGCTCTGAATACACGGGCAGGCAATTAGACACATTCCAGCTAGCAGCCAACCTGTCCCTGTACTGAGGATAGTATGACTCAATGTCAACCACATCAGAAAACCAAACAGAAGCCCATTGGGTGAAATCCGAACTCAAGGCTCCAACGTTGAACAAAAGCTTTCTGTCACCGCGTCGCGCAAGAATCTCGTCTTGAATACTCGCTTCATCAATCATTTGTAGTACCTGTGAATGAAGGTTGCATACGGCACTGAGACTGGCTGCTTACTCTGAGAGAAATACTCATCAACAGTTAGGGCAGTTACATCACCAGTTATAGACCCATAAACTTCAAGCATCTTGTCGATCCTCGTAAGTGCATCCACACTAATGAAACGCTGGTCATTGCCAAGAAAAACCACACCATCGGCAGAACTAATGGATATCCACGACTCAATGTCAAAACCAACCATTTCAGTGTGGTCCCAATGCTTGTTGAGGCAAAACTCTTCAACAAACTTCAAAGTTTCCTCATCTGGATTCTGGCTAATAATCAATACACTGAAATCTGGATGATCCTGCATGTCGATGCCTACGAGGCAAGCTGGAAGATAATCCATCCTGCTGCACGTAACGATCAATTCAATCTTCATAGCTCATTGCTTTCAAGGATGAAATCATCGTACTTGAACGAGAAACTGTAGTTGTTGTCCTGAGCCCACTTAACGAGCGTTGCAACAGGTGGGTAATCAGCGAAATCATCACTGTGATATGGCATACCACCAAAGAGTCTAGCATCATCAATGATGATGACATTTGGACCCTTGCCAATAGTGTTCAGTTCCTCCATGATCGGAGTATCCACATCACCCTGAGCTGTTCCAGGGCCAGAATAATGAGCATCAAGGAAGTAAACAACACTCGCATCACCAAGCTCTGCCACAATCTTTGGCAAAACATCACTACTGTTTCCAAGGTGGCAAAACACATAAGGGAAACGCGATAGCTTCGCCTTGGCGAAATCGTAATACTCCTGCTGCATTTCAATCGTATGCACTAAGTCATAGTGGTTAGAGGCTGCGTGCTGCGTAAGATCACCGTGAGCCGTGCCAGTCTCAACGAAATTGTAGATGTCGTATCTCTCACCGTAGTCTACAACAAGTTTCTTCTTGAGTTCATGGTCAACCCCAGTTGGTCCGTTGATCTCAGCTTGCTCATACCATTCAGCGTTCATTTTGTCTCCGTTCCGTTCCTATCACTTCTAACACACAATGCCTATTCAGTCAAGCCAAGATTTCTTGGCTCCGTCATCCCGTAAGGCCACTTACCAACCATACTATATCTTCCATGATAGTCCGTAACCACATAGTTGAGACAACTATAGTCAAACAGATTCTCAAGATCCTGCTGATAGCCTTCAACGTCAAGCTGATAAGTGAAGATTAAATTACTTGTGGTTGCGGCAACAAGAGAGTATCCCATCCCAACACAGAGATCAGTCAAAGACAAAGCCGACGAACCCTGCATTGTATCCAACTCGTTCACCATGCGTACGTGTGGTGGGACGGTTGGATTATGCTCAACAACCAAGATAGTATGCTTTGTTTTCAGGTTCTCGAGAATTTGGTACTCGTTTCCATCAACATCAATAGAGCAAACATCGGCCACCTCTGAAGTGAAATCCTCCAGGTCATCGACCTTCGCTTGCACTGTTCGCACGCGTGAGTTCTTGAACTTCTCAAGCTTAGCGTAATGCACAGGATCACTCTCGATCAACAGCGCCTCATAACCAGAAAGCCAAAGACGCGCAGTGTTAGAGCAAAACAAACCATCAGCAGCACCAAACTCAATCACTCTACCAGTACGTCTCTCTGGTGGAATAAGGTCTAGAAAATGCTGTATGATTCCATCCTCACCAAACTGTGAATACACATTTTTCTTGTAGTCATTACCAGAAAGCATAGAAGCTCTCCTGATGTGGTGATTCAAGTATGTTCACATTCTCCAATAGTCTAATACTCCGATCAAAACGCTTACTCTGAGGAAACCCCTCTTTGATTGGTTGCCACGCCAACAGACCGTGTTCAGCTAGAAAGAACTCCCTCATCATTATGTTCTGGGCATTAAACGATGGAGCCTCAGACAATGCCCATGTCGAAATGAACAAGTCAGGCTTACCAACATAATGTGAAGTATCCACCCAACCTACATCCATCCCAGGAGCAGTCTCGTTCAAATACCATCTTTGAAAAGCGGTGGGACCAGGAAGATCGCATATCTCGTAATGGATATCAGGATTTATGATGCTGAAAATCCTAGCCATATTGCCATATCCTGCACCAAACTCAAAGACAGAATCTATATCGTTCAAGCTGACCTTGGCATTAGTTTCAAACAAAGCAAGGTGATAAAGGTGATGCATTGTGGTTCCAATAGCGTGTTCCCCACCAAGCTCATTCATGAAGTCAGACACGTCGAACCGGGAGTAAACGACTGGGCTTTCAATGTGCATCATCTCAGATTCACTCATCCAAGCCCCACAGGCACAAGTGTAGTTGATCACGCCAGTATCTAGAAAGTCCGTGGTTCCAATTCGTGATGGAAACTGCACTTGCAGTTCATCCCACTCATTCATTCATCCACCTATCAACCTTCTCATTGGGCAGTGCAACCATGTTCTTCATCTCGTAGTCATTGGTCTGTGCCCCAATATCTGGAACAACCGTAAAGCTGGCGTCAACTTCATTAACTCGCAACACGCTATAGTTTATGGCAGCAAAAACACCATAAGCATCGGCCCAAGTCTTACGATGTGCAGCCCACTGACCACCATACTCGAACTGGATAACTGGACGATGCTTCGCAATCGTTGAAGTGGCACCAACAATGATATCCAGCTCTGAACCCTCAGCATCAATCTTGATTAGATTCGGATATGCCTGGGTGTAGTTTGAATAGTCATCCAAGGTGACGGCTGGAACAATCTTTCTAACACCAGAAACAAATTCATCACTCAAGACGATTGAACTATGTTCACCGTTAAGGGCATTGAGGTCAAAACTTACAAACCCACGAGAAGCTCTGACTGGAGCCGTTACAGCACAATGGATCAGTTCCCAAGTGGGCTTATCACACACCGGAATCAACTCAGCGGCATGATTGATGTTCCCTTCAAAGAGATGGAACCTCAACTCCCGACCATACATCAACTCCTCAGCCAACATCGACCAATGACCATGAGCAGCGCCCACATCATAGATGGTAATGAGAGGGTCATTTAAGAACCTCTTAGCTCTGTCAAGGATGATTCGCTCATCCATATCCAGTCTCAGCATTAGACCTTCCTCTTTAGTGTGCCCAGAATATACTCATGGGTCATGTTGATCGTGTCCGCCCGCTCGCGCCAGTCAGAGATTGGGTTCTCTGAGTTGTAGATGTAGAGCTTCTTCGTCAAGTGACGCCAGCGCCCACGCGAGAGTTCAAGGGCTGGGATCATGATTGCCGTATCAGCGCACGCCTCAAACCAGTCACCATTAGGGTACTTGAAATCCACATCCTCATCCATCTGCCGGAACAGCTTGTACTTGAACGTACGTAGATGGTTGAACAGGATGCCATGCTTACGAGTCCAAGCCCTATAGTTGCCAGCAGCAACTACCTCTTGCGGGTAGTCGCGAGGCATTGGACAAGTCTTAGACGGAGGATCAGGAGTATATGACCCATAGGTCATGTCAATAGTACCATTGCGGTAAACGACATCAAGATAGGTGAGCACGCCAGCGCCAGCGAGACGATCATCCCCATCAACAACCACAATGACGTCATCATCGTTCTCGCAGATTTCGTTGATAGCAGCAACCTGATTAGCCATAGCGCCAACATGCTTGTCGCGTAGAATGTAGCTCCAGTCATGATCCTTGCAATACTTCTCTACAAACTCTGGCTGACGCTCATCCGTAGACGCGTCGTCCACTACGCAAACAGTGTAGTTAGAGTAGTCCTGATTAGAGATCGAGTCTAGAGTGCCCTTCAACCACTTCATAGAGTTGTAGGCTGCAACGACTACACAGAATCTTGTCGAATCCACAATGCATCACCCCATCCATGCTGAGTCCACTCAACCTGCACTCGCTTGAATCCAAGTTCTCTTAGGTAGTTGTCTAGATCGGAGATGATTGCACACCCGACGTAGAGTTCCTTGCGATTCACTTCACTGTAGATGTAATCCACGTTCTCAAGGTACCAACGTCCACCCTGCAAGGCTAAGAGTTCAGCACCCTGGATATCAAGGTTCACGAAGTTGCAAACACCAACTGCCTGATCAGACCACAGATCGTCAATCGTAGTGGTAGTTGCGTTGAACGCGTCCACGTACTTGACTTCCGGGTGCTCCTGCTTGTGCGTTCCAAACTCTAGAATTGAACTTGACTGTCCATTGTTAGCAACATTGAAGTTGACTTCACCAACAGAATCAGAGACAACAGCAGCTACGCAATCCTGGTTTGGAAAACGCTTCAATACTGATCTGAGCTTACGAAATGCCTTTGGATTGCCTTCGACCCACCATACCGGGACTCCAATTCGGTCGTAGACTGGAGCCTCCTCACCATAATGAGCACCAATATGGAGAATACCATCCACCTTCATATCGTACTTCTCGATGGCTTCCTCAATGTCAATCAGCAATAGAATTTCCTCCATCCAGGGACAATGATCTTTTCCCATGTCTTATGTTCAGGCACTGCTGATCCAAACCAACGGTTCGGGTAGATAGCCTGCTTGTTACCAGCTAGAAATGCGCCCCACCAACTGAAGGTAGAGTTACTAATGATGTGCTCATTCATATGAATGTCACCCATCTTGAAAAGGTCCCACTGATCCTGAGGCTCATGAGTTCTATCGTGAATCTCAACAGGACGAACAACACCTTCAACGAAAGTTACTAGATCAGATTTACTTAGACCGAAATACGAGAGATTGCTTTTACACCACTCTAGATCGTCTGAGAAGATGAAGAATCTAGTGTTAGGACCGCGCCTGTCTTTCACATCATTCACGGCAGAAGTGAAGTATCTACTCGTCATGATCGGAAAATGCTTGGGATGCTTCAGATAGTCTCCACGCCTGACATGGATGCTACAATTAGCTCCACCAATGGCGTTATAGGCCCAAAGATCAGAAGTGAAAGCCTGGACGTCCTTAGAGAGATGATCAAAAGAAGGTTGGAACCAGTTCCAAATCTCATCCTTCACTGGATCAATGTATCCCCACTGCTGGAAATAGTTTGTCTCACCATCGACAATGTTGTACCCGTGAGGAATCTCGTCAAACAATTCATCTGGCACATTGAAATAGTCCCGGTACTCCCAGTCTGGATTGAATCTGCAAATACCATCGTTCTGTTTCGCCAGACAATAGGTAGCAGCAATCTGAAAAAGCTGGTTTCCCAATCTACCGTTATACCAAAGATTGTCATATGTGTAACAGTTACGTCTCATCGCTTAAGTCTTTCGTCTCTCCAATTATACCTTCTCTTATACTCTCGATCAAATAGCTTACGGTTAGCCAACTCTTCGGCGGTATTGAAATCCGCTTCTTCCCTTGGGTGCCATAGGTGATAGGCTGCCCCAGTAGTGGGTCTACGATGAGGAGAGAACTCATTGTCGTACTTCAATCTAAACGCCACGTCTTCATGGCCCCACCCGATAAAACGTTCGTCATATCCACCATAACGAAGAAACGTCTCACGTCTCATTACAAGCATTCCAGCCCAAGATGTTAACTGGTGTTCAATCTCATTCCCCTGGGCCAGCAGAACGGCTTCTGGGGGGTTCTGAAGGGTCTTGTGGGTAAACTCTCTTGTTAGGTTGTAATAGTGACCCTCTGGATATGCTACATACCAACAATCATCCTTGATGACATTGATGTAAGATTCAAGTAAACCGTAACCAACCGGAGTTGTATCGGCATCAGCCAAAATCACAATGTCAGCATCAGAATCCCTAACACCCTGATTTCTACTAGCACCCCTAGAGAAGACTTCATCACCAGTGTCACTTACGATCACACCAAAGCTTTCGTAATGTGCCTTCCAACGACTCAAAACCCAGTCGAAAATCTCCTGCCTTGGACCATTATCTGTTCTCCAAGGAATAATCACATCACAACTAGCGACCGGCCCCATTGGCTCTCCTTATCTGATTGTAAACACGACCATGAAGTTTAGTGTCGCTGTTTCGCGAACCTTCTAAAACGTTAACGATATAAATAGCCTCTGGGCAAACCCCAACAATAGCACCCTTTTTGTGCATTCTCATCCAAAGATCCCAGTCTTCAAGGATTGGATAATCCTTAAAGCCTCCTACAGCGTGAAACATCGAAGCTCGACACATTGTCCCTATTACGAGATAGTTAGCCTTGTAAATGTCTCTTTTAGAAATGAGCACTGGGGCGTCATCCATCAAACCGTTAGGATATTTTCCAATAGTTGATGGTTGCCATAGATCGGCCAGAGGATGTTCTACAGCTCTCTTCATGTGGTATAGGTAATTCTCGTCCAGCCTATCATCGGCATCAAGGAAAATCAGCCAGTCAACATCTAACGCTTCAGCACCAGCATTCCTGGCTTCGTGAAGAGAGTCAGCGTGGATATGCACCATTCTGTCAGGCGCAACAAATTGATCTTCAAGACTTTCAAAGGCAAGATTACCCCGATCGTTCCATTCTTGAGAACCGAACGTCCCTATTACAACACCTATGTCAGACACGATAGCCTCTCCACACGAAACACCCAACAGTTGTATCAATCTGAGCGCATCTCGGCTTATCCAGGATAGAGTTTACATGAGAATTTGAATGTCCATGAGAAATGGAAGAGTACCTACTGTACTTGTCTTTTCGATCATCATAGTTAGCATAGCCAAAATGATAGATTTCAGCATCGTCCATGTGAATAACTGGCAAACCAAGACTAGGCAAAGAGCCACAACCCATCTTCTTGTTTGAGAAATCCCCAATGTCCAGATCAGGGGTAACTCTCATGGCTCGTACCTGCTTGATGGAACCCCAATACCCATCCATTCTCTGTGAAAGTCTATTGGGACTGTAGCTCCAAATCTCACGCACAGGGAAAGAAACCCTGTCGAAAGATTCTGGAACACTAGATAGTTTCGATCTAATTGACTTGCAATGGAAAAATTCGTCTGCGTCCAATGACACAATCCAATCTCCATACTCTGGAAGCATCTTCTCGAAGAAATGAGCTAAAGCATCTGAGCGAAACTTGCTCTCTGATTCTAGAAACGAAGCATTACCATCAGGTCTAACATCGACAGTCGAATATGACTTTGCAATCTGCACAGACGCGTCAGTTGACTGATCGTCGTAAACATGGATACCGTCAAAATGAGCCGAATTCCAACTCAAACTAGAATGAAGATACCGAGAAGCCTCATTCTTCATCACCATATGCATGTAGACCTTCAAAACGATCCTCCGATCCATCTAGGCATATCGAAATAACCCATTTCTTCCCTGACTGTAAGAAGGCGACAAGACAAATCAATGAAATAATCACCAAACATACTTATCGCTACGCAACAATCATCATTAACGGTGTCAAGTTTAATCATGGTCTACGCCAAAATAGTCCAGACTCGATCTGAATGTTTCCCTAGACTCTTTAGCCCACTTGGCAATCGGCATGTATTTCCCAGACTGGTTCCACTCATGAGACATCATAGTGTTCCCAGCGTAAACGACCTTGTATCCAAGATGTCTAACCATATAAGAAACAAATGTCTCCTCGTAGTAGTGCTGAGTCGGAAGCATTGCACCTTCAACGTCTGGGTAAATCTGCTTGAGCAGACCTTCAACCTTATCCCACACAGAACGCTTGATGAAATACGCTGAACCACTAACACTTACAGCGTCATCACGAACATCAGTGTATCTGTCTAGATTGCGTGACATCCAGCCACGGAGACTCGGATTAGAGTTTGTTCCAAAGATACCAGCATGAGTGATTCTCCCATCGCTATTTACCTGCATCGGTCCAACAACTCCATAAGATTCGTCTGAATGTAGGAGGTCATAACAATCTTGCAGTGTCGTAGCGTGAAGCTCAGTGTCAGCGTTGAAAAACGCAATTGTATCGTGAATCGCTGACGCCGAGGCAAAGTTACAAGCGGTAGCGTAACCGCAGTTGTAGCTGATGGGCCAATACTGCATCAAAAATGGATACTCTGGCAGAAATTCTCTTACCGCATCATCAGTAGCGTCATCTGGATCGACGTCCACTACTAAAAGCTCAGTATCAATCTTGGACTCTTGAAAAAAGTACGAATCACAAAACTTCTTCAACAAGCTTGGGGTTCTATAGTTAACTACTACAACGTCTAGTCCTTCTTTATACATCTAAAAACCACATCTGGGATCAACCTTTTCCAATAATTGCTGTCGCATCACATGCTTGGATGCTACCTCTCCAGTATAGCCTATCGTGTACCGCTTTGCAGCAGCCTCGATACAGAATCCTGGGTCTTCGCCGTTCTTATTGTAGACGTATCTAACGTTAGTGTAAACGTCCTTGTTCATCAGCTTAATAGCCATCACGACATCAACCTTATGGACCCCTTTAGAGTCACCACGCCTAAGTCTCATGTCTTTAGTGAACATGGCGTACGAGTTATGATGCTTACCTCTCTCAGTCATGAATGTTTTACCACCAATGAGGTCAAATCTATCTGTTTTTTCAAGCAAAACAGATACTTGATCCTCATGCGCCAGGATATCTGAATCGAAACTGAGGAAGAAATCGGGATCAATGCTAACAACAGAGTCAAGCAATGCATTACGGATCAAAACCATGTGGTCAAATCTTCCATTAATCCTAGACCAATCCCTTTGATCCTCACGCAAAGGCTCATCGTAAGAAATCCAAGTATGTTCAACGTCAATAACATCCCGCGACGGGTCATTTTCGTTTCCGAGAAAGACAAAAGCAGGCTCAACGCCTGCCTTGTCGGAAGAATGAATTAAATGATCAAGATACTTAGGTAGTATCCACGCACGATTTGAAACTGGGCAACCAATCAACAACTTCATAACTACATTGTATCAAGTTCCTTAAGCATTTTCAACTTATCAAGATAATCTAGATCAACTAGAATATCACGAAACTGCCCCAAAGGCATGATAACGTAGCAATCCTTGATGTTCCTGTTTCGGCGTTTCGCAACAACTGCCCAGAATCGAGAACCAGCATTCTCTGATTCCTTCTTTGCTTCATCACAAAAACCAGCAAGATCAATTTGCTTGTGGTTCTTCAACTCAAGAACCCAATCCTTCAACCCTGCAACATCACCCTTGTCGTTGATCCCACCCATCACACGTCTCTCGACGGATGGGAACTTTTCGACAAGAAACTCACATACTTGATTCTCAAAGTATGTGCCAATCCTCTTAGCCCTGCTCACCTGCTGCTTCTCGAATCTTCTCATCACGCTCAGCGGCAGTAAGCACACCAGCATCAACCAATACGTTCAAAGCCTTGAGCACACGACCATCAAGACCACTAGTGATAGCGTCCATGAAGCCATCAAGCTCATCGAGGGCGTTGTCAAGCTCAAGCTCGGTAGCCTCAGCAGAACGCTTGACCTCACCGTCAATATCGGTGCAGAAAAGCTGGAACCGTGCCGTAATCACATCACCAGCCTTGTGCTCAAAACCCTCAGGAACCCACTCGTCTGCACTCTGATGCATACGGCCAAGTGCCCGACGAATAAGAGTAAGTGCTGCTTCTCTATGCTGCTCATCCATGATGTCCCAAATTTCCTCTCGGCTAACGCGAGAAACTCTCGCGATCTCATCCTTTGCGTCCCAAACATCCTTGGGCGTGATAAACTCAAAATCAACCTTGAACTCGGGAACCAGCGGCTCCTCGATCGTAACGCTGTCAGTCATCCAATCCTCCAATGAAACTTACGATGTCATCATCATCGCTCATCTCAGACAATTTGTCAACAAGCATTTCTGCCTGCGTCGGCATGATCGCCTTGAAACGAGCTTCCTCTGACCACTTCTCAGGTTCAAGAACCTTATTCGTAAAAGCCCTATTACCCACCATGAAGGTTGCCACCAGCATTACGGGGGCGTCCCCATCAGCAATACGAGCTGCAAGATCGAAGGCATCATTCTCAACAGCGTCGGGGTCAGACCGAGTGTCAAGGATCTTTGCGCCCTCGATGTAGAGTCCGACTTTCTTGAAGTCTTTCTCAACTTTTTCCATTAGCATGTTCGCTTCGTTCATCATGACTAAGTTGTAACACAGCCCAAGAGTTGTGTCAACCCCCCTTTTTCCCTAGGGTCAATGCGCCAGCAACAGCACCCGCTGAAAGGTTGCTAAGACCAAACACAGCAAGCGCAGCCTCAGCAGAAACACCAACAGCTAGAAGCCATGTGGTTGCCCCAAGACCGCATAGAGCTAGGACGCCTAGAATGATTAGGGCAATAACCTGGAATCGCTCGCGCTCCTTAGCGTCTTCCTGCTGCTTGAGTAACATCTCCTCAAGCCTAAGCACCATCGCTAGCACATCAACGCCAGCATCACTTTTGTCTAGCGTAACAGTGTTACTAGTAGTAGTGCGCCAACCACCAACCGTGTCGATGTTCTCCCAATCACCTGGGACATCAATGTCACTCATCTTCATCCTCCAAAATAGGCATACCGTTATGGTCCATATCATACCACACGAACTTGTCTGGATCAACAAGCTTGGTCTTCTTGCCAACTCCTTGACCACCTGGAATAACCATTCCGGCTTTAGCCATCTGAGCAAAAATCTTCTTCACGTACACCCAATCCATGTCTAGAAGTTCAGCAACCTGTTTCATGTTGATGTGCATGTAGTCACCACGAAGACGATTTTCCCACAGATAAAGCAACAGTTCATATCTGTTAACCTTGCTTAATCGTTTAGGTTTCCGCTTCATCACTAATTCCATGTCCAGAAAGTGTCGATACTTGTATCATGGATGAAAGACTCATAAACATTCCAACCAAGATAAAGTCCATTATATCACCTTGGATGGATGACGTCCATCTATGGTTGGAAATTTACGAGAAAAACGGTGGATGTATGATAATCCACTACAACTATATCATAGTGAATCAAGCACCAATGCCATACTGGATGCAAGGGTCACACAAAATAGAGAACTGGAAGACGTTCTAGGTATTGAACGAGCCAGCCATCCACCGCGGCATAACCTCGTACTCAGCATACAATACAGTCCAAACCAACTCATGATCCATCTTTAACTCATGATGGGCACCGTCAGGTGATGTTATGTGTGACCAACTGTATGCTTTCCTTCCATAGTCGGTAGATTTCCACTTCATGAGTAACCCATCCATAGAGGAATATGAGTTAAGATACCACGACTCCACATCCTACGCCAAGTAGTGCCATATGTCTCGAAATCTAAATGGATGTACTCGTCCATATTGTCACAAGAATACCATATCGAAGAAGCGTATGACTTAGATAGAATTTGTTCAGACATCAGAACAACCCACTCATGAATATCCAATCCAATGCGCCAAATGAAATTCACCAATACTATTAATGGATATTCCGTTATACTCAATGAGTGGCGGATCACTCTTACCACCGCTACGATATCTTTCAAGATCCAAATGGTATCGTAGTCTGTCGGCACGATAAGTGTCATAGTCTTCCTGATAGAAGATAGATGGATCGTACTCCTCATATCGTCTAGTGATCAAACAAGCCATATCAAGAATACCCAATCCAATGTGGAAAAAAGACGACTGAAGAATCATACCCATAAATCCTGGGCGAAAGCCCATCGTAGCTCTCTAAATCCAAATGGATGTACTCGTGATACTCGTCAAATGGTCCATCCCCATCCTGGTATAGAATCGACGGGGCATATTGGGCGTAGTGTCTAGTAATCAAAGACATATCCACGACCATAGTGCAACCAATCAATAAAGTCAAGAAGAACATGAGTGGAGCGAAGCGACACTAGGGGGGTGTGGGGGGCGAAGCCCAAAGCGAAGCGGGCGAGCACTCCCCCACGTTCATTTGGCTGCTCATAGTGCTTCGCCGCTACGCTTACGCTTCGCACACTCGTCGCTGCGCTCCTCGCGTACAATGTGTGTTTGTGTTCATTTAGCCATGACTAACGGTGACTCTCCTTCCGCCCCCTAGGAAGCGCCACCCTGTTTCCCAGATTTACCGCCCCATGCCCCGCTAACCGAAAAGCAAAGGGTTCTTGCTAACCGGGTCGCGAAATCACAATCTCGTTTAAAGCATGGGGACTAATGCCCTGCAACGGGATACGATCATGGCTGTCACGTTACCATAGCCCCAGCTTGGTCAATCCGATATTCCACTGAGGTCATTACGCCTAGATTCGTTCTAGGTGACGTATGTTGTAGAACCATCCTAGCGCGTGGCTGAGTATGGTTGCAAATTGCTACAGGTAGAGTTCCATCCCGATACCTTCGCGACAGTTGCTTTCAGCAACGTAAACAGTCGTGCCAGAACCAGAGAACGGATCAAGAACAACGTCACCAATGTCGGTAGACGGAATGATACATCTGGCTGCTAGCTCGTCAGGGAAAGGAGCGTATCCTTTGTCACCAGTTGCGTTTGTGTCGAAATGCCACACAGACCCAGGCTCGGTTAGTCTGTCGAAATAGAACTTGTAGTCATCATTTTTGGCGAACATGAAAATCTTCTCATGCGAAACCTTCGGTCTGCGAACATGGTCACCAGAGCATCGCTCCACCTTAGGACTCTTGTCCCAAATGATCTCTGATCGAAGAAGCCACATCGGGGTCTTCTTTGGATCTGAAGTGCCGGGAGCAGACTGTGCCTGCATCGCTGAGACAAGCATTGATGGGATGTTCCCCCACTGGTGTCTGCGTAGCCATGAATCCCCTTGCTTATACTTGGGGATGTGTGATTTTCCGCCAGACTTGTTGTGATCACCACCAGCACCACCGGAACCTATAGCAGTATCGCCCATATTGAGCCAGAAGGTACCGTCGCGTGCGAGCACACGCCAAAGTTCACTTGACAAAACCAACCAGTCTGATAGATACTCCTCTAGCGAGCCGCAACCAAACTCATTAGAGTTTAGACCGTAACGTCTAAGACCCCAATATGGTGGCGAAGTAACAATGCAGTTGATAGACTCGTCTGCTAATGGGAGAAAGTTTCCTCTCGGAATGGAATCTGCTTTAATGAACAAAACACGTCCTAAATCTGTAGAATGGATGGATGCACCTGCCCTACATGTAGGCGTAGGTGAAAATGGTTATCTAGAATGTCTACTATACACTGATAATCTAGGTGAATCCAGAACAAACATTTTTCCACCTAGAGATAAGCGGGATGGTGGTTTGCTTAGACTTCCAATATGGATGGTTGTGATATGAGTTTCAACCTGCGGAAACCAAAACGTGTTACTAGACAGAGACGCATCGAAGAACTCATCGTTTTGAGGCGAAGGCCGACCGTTCATTCTACTAAGGATGGTGAAATTTCGTTCGTTGATGCATCTACCTATAAGGCAGTAAGATTCGACAACAAAAACATCCCCAGACTATGGAAGTATGGGGATGCTGGAAAACTACCTTTGTGGATATCGGTTTCTTACTGAGGGATCAGACAAACGTCACCATCACAGAACTTGTCGCCCTGAGCATGTGTCCCTAGAGTTCCATCGTATACTGAAGACCAGTCGATCGGCTTCACCGTCGATCTCATCTTCTCGAAAGAATCCTCATCTACAGACTCGTATGGCATCTGTGGATAAACATTGTTGTCGATCTTTAGGAAACTCATTGTCTTCAACTGGTCGAAGTATGCCTTGATGACTGGACCAACCTGTGAAGTCTCTGATTCTGGATCGAACGTCAAAGTAACAGAGACAGCATTGTCTGCCCAATACCGTGCGAGCAGGGCAGCAAGAGCCGCTTTCTCCCATAGTGAGACATTGGTCTGGTCACGCATCACGGGACCGGAAGTTGGGAACTCCACAACAACAGTAAACTCAGAGTCCATGTAGTCTGGCTCAACCTTGTAGCCAGCGTCAATGAAGATTGGAACCATCGGGTCACTGATCGAGAAACGCTGACGACGAACATAGTTACCGCTGGCAACAGGCCAGTGAACACCAGGCGTAATACCTGAAATGATCGAAACCGTGCCAGAAGGCTTCACACTAGTGTGCTTGATGGATTCTCTGACGCCAAGCCAAGACGAGTACGTTCTGTCCCAAGACAGAATCTCGGCATAACCAAGATCAAGCCACTCTGTTAGCACAGACCAGTCGTGGTCTTCAAGGAACTGTGTTACTCCACTGACAGAAGTGCCAATGCGACGGTTGCGAACAACGACGTTGTTCACTTCAACCCACGGGGTAGGCAGAAGGGTGACTGCCTTAGAGTAGAGGTAAGCAAACTTCATGACGCGCTTGAACTCTTCAAGATTAGCTACATGTGGCATGTGGACTTCGGAAAGGTTGCATACTTCGTAAGATTCAAGTGTAACCTCAGCACATGGGTTTACACCAAGAACATCGAAATCACTCTTGTTTACACCATCCTTGAGTCGACCATAGTTTCTCGCTAGGCCAAGGTTGATGATACCAGGTTCTCCGTTGTCGGCAACGCGATCCAGTAGTCCTTCAAGGCCGTAGTTGCCTGACTCAAACACGACAGAGTTGTTTGAAAGGTGTGCCCAACCATCTGCGCCGTTACGCTCAGGGTTGATCTCCCAGTTCTTGAGGTTCAGAAACTCTTTGTCGTCAGCAAAACCAAGAGCGATCTCTGCACTCCTGCGGGCACCACCGGAAACAACCGCTTTACCAATAAGGTTGCAGATGTCAACGATGTCTGTTGACGTGATCTTTTCACCCTCTCGGCCGTCAAGGAGATACCTGATCTTCTCGTGGAGTTGACGAAGCGGCTCTGGACCTGAGGCCGTGCCACCGAATCTACCTAGCGGCGATCCTGCTGGCCGCACAAGCGAGTAGTCGAACTCTACAGTCTTCTTATGTGGTAGGAAATAGCTCTCAAGTAGGTGACCAACTGACTCTGCCCATGATTCACGGGTATCTTCGATCACGAAAACGGTTGACTCTTCTCTTGGCGTGAAAATCGTGAGCTTACCTGCACCACGCGTATCGAAACCAACACCAATCCCATTCATTGACTGCTCCATAAGCAGCACAAATGGTCGAGTTGCTAGATACGTTGAGAACGGTGAAAGCTTCTCCGTGGAAATGAAGCTACAGTTGAGCAGCGGGGCAGAGTTGCGGTCGAGGTTGACCATCTCCTTGCCCATGTTCTGTAGACCACGACCAGGAGGAGTCCACTTGAACTCAAACATGAGAGTGTAGGCTTCTTTGGCGCTGTGAAGCGCCTTGTTCTCGTTCCAGTAGGTGCCGTTCATCTTGGCATGATCCTTCAGGATCGAATAGGTACCGTTGATGACACGTTCGCAAGTCTCAAACCAGCGTTCCTTCGTGCCATCTTCCTTCTTCATCGAATACTTCGTGATGTAGGTTAACTCGCTGAGACTGTTTCCAGCACCAATATCAAAACCCCAAATTGGCTTGACGTCCTTGAACTCTTCAATGAACGAATCGGGTAACTGGAATGACAAATGATTCATCTTTAGACCTTTCGATAAGCGTTCTTTAATGATCGGTACATTCACGACCACTAAAAAGGGCTACCTACAGTATATCACATGCAGGGAGCCCTTGAAATCAGTGGGTCTAAGAGATTTTGTTTTACCCAGTAGAACACTTCCTTGATTGTCTTGGCTGAGGCTTGTGTTTCGGGTTCTTTCCGTACCTTCTACCGTACCATCCAGAAACCTTACGTCTCGCTAGATATATGTTGCGCCTGTGGTCTTTCAAGTGAAAGCCCTCTAATCGGTTCGACATGCTCGGAATAAAACTGCTCAAAAGGAATATCGACAACTTCCACACCAACATCAAGTAGATATGGTTTCGAAATCTCATCCCAAGAAGAGTAGGCTGGATCATTCAAACAAACCAGTCTACCAACCTTCGAACCAGCGATCAGCTTAGCGCAGTCATGACACGGGCTGCCGTTGACGTACAGTGTTGCGCCAACCGTTCGATGAGGGTCTGAGCGCATAAGGCAGTTGCTCTCAGCGTGGACGGCAAAGCAGTTGTTGTAGGAAGTGCCACTCTGTACGCCCATCAAGGCACGCGGACACCCCCCATCCGTGCAATGAACAGTTCCGCTAGCGGAACCATTGTACCCGTCAGAAATCTGGAAGCCGTTTGCATCTACCATGATTGCCATGTAGAATCGTTTAGCACAGGTGGAAAAAAGCCTTGCCCCGCACTCGGCTTTCAAAAGCCATCTAATGTCTTTACTGGTGTAGTTCATGGTGAAGATTGTACTCTCTCGGAGGATGTGATGCAAAATGTCGATGTTAGACGACATTGAAAACGAAATTCCAGAGGTCAAACGGCCGAAAATAGAAGAAATGAAAAACTTCTTTGATGCCGACGTATGGTCGGACTTGCAAAAAGCGTTAGCTAATCCAGCTTACACTACTGCCGCAATTCATCGCGCTATCATTAAGAACGGTTTTCAAGTCGGTGAGACAACTATAAGAAGGTATCGGGAATTCACTTATGGACTCTGACATTCTAGCGGCTGTAGAAGCCGAACAGTATAAGGTTGCAGACAGCAAGCCTAAGAGGGAATATCCAAACGGATGGACGCCTGGAGTAACTTGTGACGGTTATTCTGGGACTATCACGACTGAACCGCTTGAATCGGCACCAAATGATTGGGCTGAAATTCTTGACGTCTGGGGACTAGATCCAGACAAGTACGAGATTCAAGAGCCAGTATCGTTTTCGGCTTGGGACTCACAGCGCGGTGGTGAAACGGTACGCCTGTTTTCGTACAAGGCTTCGATTAGGCTACGTTCCAAGTATACCATTGGCTTCGACTATGATGATCTTGTCAAAGAGATCAAGAAGTTCAAGCCGAAAGCCAACAAGCCAACAGGTGGAGAGTCTTTCGTTGTGTGTCTTGCTGATCTACAGCTAGGCAAGAAGGACGGTGACGGAACCATCGGGACCATCAACGCTTTCCAGCAGTCGATTGCAAACATCAAGGAACGCGTCAAGGAGCTTCGCAAGATCGGTAGAGAGATCGGCACTCTGTACATTGGTGGTCTTGGTGATATCATTGAGGCTTGCTCGGATAACTATGCTCAGCAGCTTTTCACGGTTGAACTCAACTTGAGGGACCAGTTGAAGGTTGCTCGTAGAGTGATCCGTGACGCCATCGTGGAGCTTGCTCCAATGTTTGAGAACGTCGTTGTGTTCGCCGTTCCAGGTAATCACGGTGAGGCATCACGCAGGTCTGGAAAGAACGTTACGGATGATGCAGACAACCATGACGTAGCATTGTTTGAAACTCTAGCTGAAGTTTTCTCAATGAACAATGCTTTCGATCATGTTCGATTCATGCTACCAGATGACGAGATGTTCATGATGTTCAACATCTCCGGCGTAAACGTGTGTTTCGCTCACGGCCACAGAACTAAGGGTGGATCGAACCCTTCACAGAAGCAGAAGAATTGGTGGGCCGACATGGCTTTCACCGAGCAGCCTCCCGGTGATGCTTCTATCCTTGTTACGGCTCACTATCATCATCTGATTGTCGTTGATCATGGACCTAAGACCCATATCCAATGCCCTGCTTTGGATGGTGGCAGTAAGTGGTGGGCAGATATGGGTGGTGGCGTATCTAAGCGTGGTATCCTTACGTTCGTTGTTGATGAACGTGGACATAAAGACCTTGAGGTTCTGTGATGGATGACAATATTCAAAACGAAGACAGCAATAGTGAAGCGGAGGATCACTACCATAATCTTCTAATGCCAGAAGACGACATGAACATCATAACAATTGTTGTTGAAAATGGAAAAACAAGAGTTGATCTTGCTGATGTTCACCCGTCCGTTGCCCTTACGGTTCTTTCAAACATCGTAAGACACATCGAGTCTATTTTGATCACTCCAACCATTACCTACGATGGAACAGTGATCCTTGACCCTAGTTGGTACAATGAGTGACCCAACCGGGTAGATGTTGTTCATAAGGTATGGAAATTGGTAGGTTTGTCATGAACAGGCAACAAAAAGAATCTATCAAAACGACACTATCAGAAATCATCATCGTGACAGTAGGGTTCGCAGTATCATAACTCCTACATACAGAGTCAGTGATGATCATTTCTTCTTATCCATGTGAAGTTTGATTGGCTGAGCTGACTGTTGTTGTCCTAGATTCCTGAGCCGCATAGTTCCAACTGAGCTGGACTTCTTTGTTGGCTTGGGAACAGACTTTTTACCGCCGCGTCCACGGTACTTGTTGTATCTGGGTCGCGGCTTTTCCGCGCCCACAGCGTCCCAACCTTTATCAGTTAGATGCCACACCTGTCCACAAGACTTGCATTCAGCTTTCTTGTCTCCCCAATCCATGTGACCGACGTGATCATGTTTACTGACCGCCATAATGCATCCATTCTGGAAGTTTTGGAATCATACCGTTACCATCAACTATTGTCTTGAATTTTAGATATCAACATAAATCCACCCAGGAAGCCTGCGATTCTCTTTATCCATCCATTTACGAACGCTAAAAGGTAACGTATTGTCGTAGTATTTCATTGTATATGATGCAATAAGGTTGTCGCCATACATCAAACCGAGGTTAATCGAAACCCTGACTTGAGGGTCTTCGATTATCCGCGCTGGATGCACGAACTTCGTAACGACAAGTATCATTGCTCTAAGATAAAAGCCGCTTTTGTTGAAATGAATACAGCGTAAGATGGCATTGCTACGGCAGTCGAGCAAGCCAAGCAACCGATTACCCAGTCAGAAGTTTTACTGCTCCAACCGCGAACGTTCGCTATCATCATCCAATGATGCTCGCATTCCCGTATAGGAATCTTCTGAGCATTGTGAACAGAGTCCAGGGACTCGGCTCCACTTAACATTGGAACTTCCGCACGAAAGACACCCGTTGTCGTCGTCTTCCATCCAAAAATCGTTTCTCACAGTTATCCTTTTGTGTCATTCCGGCCCTTCTTGGGCTGGCTGTTTACCGATACTAACAGAAATGCACGGTATGTCAACCCCATACGTCTCTATCGGTATACTTGTTACTTTTTAGAAATCAGATCGACAACTATCTCAGTGTAGTCTGAGAGGTGCCTACCGTAGCCTCTGATGGCCTTGTCGACTTTAGATAGAGAACACGGCATGTAGGGCCATTCAAGCTCTCTCATGGCAATATAGCGGTGGTTGCCATCCTTGAGACGTATCTTACCGTCTGGATCATGAATGAGTAGTAAAGGAACTCTTAAACCTTCCTCCTCTATCGAAACTTTCAAAGAGTCGATCCTGTGCCTATCGGTAGAGATACGTTGCTGAATGTAAGAGTTCTCAACAAACAAATCAATGATGGTTTTGGGAACCAGAAAAGCGCCCTCAGTTGAGCGCCAAGGCTCAGGAGGGCGAACCGGATATTCCCTGACGGTCCAGTCAGAGAATCTTCTACGAATACCTATTCGTCGTTCCATGAGAAATGACACCAAGAAGGACAAACCATCCAAACCCAAAGCAACTGCTCATTAGGTGGGCTGTTAGCCCACCATTTATCATCTTGCATCCATGACGGATCACCGTTTAAGATACTCTTCATGACACACCAAGATAAGACGGAACAAGAGCAACACCAACATTGCCTTCAACGTCGATTATCTGCATCATCTTGATGCCCTTGACATAATCACGAATTGTGATAGATTCAACAGTCTCCCAACCGTCAAGAACAGCAACGAAAGAGGCATAGATATCCCAAGCGCGCAAAAACGACTCAAGATAATCCTCATCGGCTAACGCTGCTTTTAGACGTTGTGGTATCGCTCCACCAAAACGCTCTTGGATTGTACGAAACTGGTTCTGTGCCAGTGTAGACGTAGACGAATTCGTCGTCTGGTGACCTGACATAAGACATCCATTCTGGGATTGCAAACCGTAGATGCCCAAGAATCCGAACAACCTCAAAAGTCTCCCCATCTTTAGGGCCACCTTTCAAGGTTATTTCGTAAAACCTCTGCTTCTCGTTTGGTGTAGCTGCTTTTTTCTTTCTACCCATCGCAATCCGATACTAAACAATACTTCGGCAGTGAGTAGTACACTGCTCTGTGTAACATCTTATTGTACCTCACTGTTTCCTGTGGTTGCAAGGAGTTAGCGAAGTTGTTTAGCACCTGACAGAACTCGTAGCATTCCTCAGATCCTTCTTCGATATCTAGTTGGGCTAGCATGGATTGCCAGAGGATCTTCATTTCTTTGTGCTTGAGCGGCAACCCTAAGACGGACCTGAAAGTTGAGAATCGAAACAGTTCGCGGTTCTTCATGACCATGATATCCAGGTAGGCATCCAATATGACCCACTTATGGCCTTGGATGATACGACGAGCAGTATTCTCATGTTCACTCTTGCGAGTTTAGCATGGGCTATAGCGTCAAGTAGCGAAGTTGGAACCTGGGAGAAAAGCCCGGACATTCTCAGGTCTATCCAGTCGATCGGATAGTGTGTCCCTATATCGAAAATGTCCATGCCACCTGATCGGCATGGACATTCTTTACATTAACCTACTCGGCTATATGTGATGTTCAGCTATTCGCATCCTCTGGTGGTGAGTCTACAACAATATCAAATCCGTAGCCGTAGTAGAACGGATTACCACAGCTCCATCCAACATCGAGTCTCATGATGTCACCGAAGTCGGCATAGATGTGCCACGTCGTGTAGCCATCTGTAGTACCGACGCCAAGAATCGCATGGTCGACGGCTGATGGGTCAAGGAAGAACGAGTCTAGTGACGTGTAGGCACAACAGTCGTCCGTGTCTACCAGTGTGACACGTTTTCCATTGTCAAGCGTGAGCACTAGACATTCCCTGGCTCTATACCAATTATGACTGTATGGTTCTTTATTTGCAGATACAATCCGTCGACCAATGACATGCTTAGACAGTTCAGCAACATTGTCTGGCATTACGCCGCAATCTTCATCAGGACTTAGCGTCTCTTCTGGATACATGGTCATAGCAGTAGATCCTCTTCTTCTAGATCAATTTGCCCTTCACTTGAAACGATTTGACGCAAGTCTAGGCAAAAATCCATCACTGAACCGGCCTCAACCAAACGTACGTTTGAAATGTCGGTCAAAAACGAGTCGATTGTCTCAAAAAGCAGGGTGGTGTTCACTTTGACTCCCGAAGTAGATACTTGTACTCGTTCTGAACTGCGCGTTCGAAGTTTCGAATGATCTCCCTGCGCTGCTTGGGGTCAAGAGAGCTTGCATCTAGAGCCTGACGCAGCAGATAGCCTGATTCACCAATTAGTTCGTCAACCGTATACTTCATTGTTCTCCTTATCGAGATTTGATGTCGTCCTTTGGCCCTTGCCTGAGGAAGTCCCTTAATTCTATCAGATGAGATAAATCTGTCAAGGGTTTCTTTTGACCCCTTGACAACTGTGCTACTATCCCTATGACGTCTTCCCTTTTTGCGTAAGGCCCCAGATAGCGTTTCCACTGGTGCGAAATGGAAGCCATTTCATCTTCCCAGTCGGGAACCCGATCCATTGATATGTAAATCCATTTCATGAGGCAAACTATAGCACTCATGTCAAGTCCCAGAAAGAGGTTTGAACGTGAAGCAAGTAATGTCAAGTAGGGTTTACTACGATCAATTCCTAAGTCCAGACATCGAAGTCTTCGAAAATAACAACATTTTCTGGATGGATTTTGAAGCGTTTTACATTGGGGTTGAACCAATAGAATGCGGCACAAGGAACTTTGAAGAGTTCTCTGGATGGATGAACTGGTCATGAAACCAACATATCTGTCTCTGTACAAGTATGTAGAAACACCCAATCAGCGTAGAGGTTTGTTTCTGTCTTGGACAAAAGGTGATGAACGCATATATCTAAATCTCCCGTACTGGATGTATTGTTCAGTACATAACAAGGTTTGGATATCTCATCAGGATGATATCTCATGATACACACATTCAAGGTTAGGCCGTGGGGAAAAACCAATGTCAGGAGTATAGTGTTTGTTGATTTCTTTACTGACACGTCCATGAACTTTGATGACGCGTGGACTTCAAGTGCCAACAATGGATTTTACCTGCCTAGCTGGATCTCTTATTCTTCATCTGAATTCGTCACTGAACCAGGATACAACTATATGAAACATGGACATGATCATACCATGAGGTACAGGGGATTACGCTGATGTTGGGCATTAGGGTCTATCGTACTGATGATATTGGGATGTCTAGTGGATTCTATCCTTGGAGACTACGCGAATCTTGGGATGGTGGTTATATATTTGTACTTGGAGTAAGTCCTACTGGTTGCAAATGGATGCACTACTGCACTCAACACCATGACCCCGAATTTTCTAAATAGACTAAGGTATGTATTATGATATACACACACAGCTTCAATGTGAATGGGGTTGCCTCCAAGGCTAGCCTTAGCAGGTCTTACGCTGTCATTATGGATGTTGACTGTTATGAGCTTTGTTCGTATTATGAGCTTTGTTCGTATTTTTATTTTTGTAAGGTTAGGCACGGGATCTATTCTTATACCCTTTCTAGATGGATGAGTTTTTCGTGAGTGAACGCGTGAGGTTTCAGCATTACGCTCCTCTTGGTTGTGTTTGGAATTGCAGCAACTATGAGATTAGGAGTTACAGTAGTCAGAAAGGCAAGATGAGAGTCATGTATGTGTTCTTGTCTAGCTCCTATATTCTACCTGGATGGATGCGTTGGTCATGACTTGTAGGCTAAAATGTAGCTCGTTTCAAACGCAGTCACATGTGTTCCTGACGTGCGTAAATGAGAAATATGTTGTTGCTTTCCCAGGGGAAAAGGCTTGGACAAAATTCACTCATGTTCATTCTGGTGGGGATGCAGTGAGAATGAGTGGCTGGATGGGTGTCAGTGTTTGACAAACGTGGTCTACGTAGTATACAAGTAATGAGTGAAGCATTCGTTATCACCGATAACGACTATCATCTCGTTAAGACTAGCGGCAAAATAGGTATTGCTCCAGTTGAGTCGGACCTAGTAGATGTTTTACCTCGATGGATGGGGGCATGAAACAGCATGATACTACATCTAAACATACGAAGAGTGTATCAAGAGTACACAACAACCATGCCGAGGATCTCTGACAATGGACTTGAACTATACGAACCCCCAAATATTGGCACCTACCCGTACTCTAACAGGTTGCCGTTCTGGATGCAGTTGACGTGACGGAACTTTCAGTACAACGATGGATTGGACACGCCGCTATTTTTGACGGTAAATGCGCCTTAAGGCTTTTTGCTACGTCATGGACAGTCGCGATATCATCAACTGGTGCTCCCATAAATCTTGAGTTTCTTCCGCTTTGGATTCATCCCTCAATGAGAGAGATTGAAGCAATATGAGCATAGAAATCAAGATACGCCGGTACTGGTACTGGGTTGACTTGCGAACCAGTGGCAATGTGCTTTACATTCCAAGCTATCAAAACAATGTAGCAAAAAAAGCAATAGTTACTGAAATCATAGATGTTGAGAAAGGCGGAATTCTTTTAGCGGGGTGGATAGGTTACTCATGAACCCAGCGGCAATGTCTTATTTCGTCAGGGAAAATACAGTGTTCATGTCAGGGAAAAACGCTTTAACAGTAGAGACGCGGCTTCCAAAATGGATTAGCTGTAGCTGTCAACAAAACTATCTAGCTGCCATAAGGATTAAGCCATGAGTAAGCTTTTCCACGAATACACATTGTACGTTTCGTCCTCCGACTATCGCAGCAACATGTTTGTATTCGTTTACAAAGCCGAGTTGAATCATGGTGTTTATGATCTGCCACTGTGGATGATGCACTCCGCAACCATCACCAAGATAATGATGTCGAAGGTGCTTGATTATGAAATCAACTAGAAGTCGAAATTTCGAAAAGATTTATGATTCCAGACAAGCCCCAACGACATATGATGCATTGTGGTTCTACACTACGTCATACTACATTGAAGAATGGATGATATATAATCTAGTTGAACTACCAAGATGGATTAGTTGCTCGTCAATGCTAGAAGAACAATTCATTCACGCGTTCTCAGGTGGCGGCCAATTTACGCTTGGACAAAATCATGGTAAATAAAAGTAGGGTTTGGTCAGGCCATAACACAATAGAGATCCTTGACGACAAAGGTCAGATTGTTACATCAAACCCCTATATAGGCTTCTGGAATGAGCACCCACAAATCATACGTGAACCCGCAGTTATTGGATTGCCATATTGGATTATGATATTGAGATCAGTATAATGCTACACGGCACAAACTTTCTTCAAAAGAATACAGAAAGCGTTGGAGAGGTGGTAACGAACCGCTTCCGACGCTACGACAACTATGGATTTGACGTCCACCTTTCACTAAATACAGTTGACACGCGGTATACTATATGGTCGAATATTAGCTGGATGGCTACAGATGACGAAGATTATTGGCTGTGCCCGTGGATGGAATTGGTATAAGGTATGTTTTGTCAGTTTGAACGCATGTTCACCTACATCTTCGACGAAGAGTATGTGTTGTGGTTTCCGACAGCGTATCAATACTTCACATATGGAACATTTAGACCATTTGTTAACATAAGCATCATGTCCAATAACGGCCACATGACGTCAGGATGGATGGGGTACTCGTAGATGATCACTTTGCACACCTCTAACAAGTACGAGCTGTACGGCAGCATGGAATACAAAGTTGGAAACTGGTTCCCAAAATGGATGACTGCAACCCAACCCGTAAAGAAAATAGGTAGAAGCGAATGACTTACAGCTCTAACTACAGCTACATGCTTGATTTCTTTTGTGGCTCCGACAACAACCTGTATATGCTTAGGAAGTTCGGCAATGTTGATTTGCCAGGAGATTTCAAAAGTTTCCCTTTGTGGATGATTGCCACACAGACATACAACCATGAACCCAGAGACATAGGTAGGGTTTACATATGATCAAAATGTTCGGTGGCTACAGCTTACGTATTGCTCTCTTCATATACAAAGACGACTCAAAACTAGCGTTCGATGACTATTGGTCCCCTAAATGGATGGCTGCAAGTAGTCCCAAAAGTGGAGCAGTGATAAGCACTTATGACGATCTTCTCTCTCTATAGATACATTGACGACTCGCGACTGTTTTGGTGTACGCGAACAATAGGCCAAAGTAAATCAGGATACAAGGTGGATGATCTGCCTAAATGGATGAGTGGCTGCAACCAACATGTTGGTGTTGTGATAATAAATGAGATGATGGTATGAAGTACCTTTACTTTTGGTATGGACCTGTTATGCTATCCAATACAGAAGGTGGCAATGATAGACGTATGCCTGGATGGATGTATCACAGTGTTGGAAACAGCGAATTTGTGCGCCAAGGTGACTGCGAGAAGAGATGTTTGAAAACGAAGTAAACTACACCATTCACCGGATTATGTGCAGCCTATACGTAAGGCAAGGAATCATGATTGCTTCACATAGACCCATTGAAGGCCAAACGCAGTACAGTGACCTTCCTCGTTGGGCGCATTACTCGACTGACCATTTATCGTTTGTGATAGGTCAATAAATGGAGAACTACAACAGAACAGAGTTTTTCACCAACAAGAAAATCGTAAGGATGAGATCATTTCAGGTACACATCGGTAAATCGTGTATCATACATTACACATTGGACTGCGACATGAAGTTCTTCACGGACGGCAAAGTGTACATTTTCCCAAGCTCAGGTCAGCCACTTCCACAATGGATTCATGGGAGTGTTAGCTGATGGCCGTTGAATGGATGCCAGCGAGAGCTAAACTGGCTAGACCAATGGTCTACAGGGCCATGTTCTACACTGAACTGTATGACTTTGTTAATGTTCTCAGCGCGTTCGATGATGGCGAAATGGCAACCTATCTCAGCAATATGCCACAAGATGATACAGCTTTACCGAAATGGATGCATGGAATACATGTCGCAACTAATATCATCTAGACGAATGGGCTACGTGGAAATGTACACGGACTATGACAAGAGAATAGTCGTATACAAAAACACCAAGTTGCAAATGTACATCGTGGAAACCAACAGTAAGATTCATGCTCTACCAAGATGGATGAAGGGTATATGACCAGGATCATCAATAGACGTAGAGTCAGGTTCATTGAACTGCAAGATAGTTTCTACACCACTGTAACAATGCACATCAACGCTTCACCCAAGTATAGCTCCGTGTGGATTGGCTGCCCTAATCCAATAACATGCTTACCGTCATGGATGCAAGGATCGAGACTAGAGGTCGTAGAGGCTTGACATGTTGCAATCTGATGTTAGTGTGTTTAGTATCCCGAAATGGATGAAGCCGTGCATGAACGGCACTAGTAAGAAGCCGTTTTGATGTTGTCTTTCGTTGGCGCCTATTGGGCGAACATAACCGGAGCAGCAGTAACCCTAAGTTTACCAACCACGAATGCTACAACTTACCCTCCCACTCTACCCATGATTCACGACTCAGACACGATGGGTACCGTGATGCTTCCAAGATGGATGAAATACTCATGACTGACGTAATCACTAGTGTCGGACTAACTGTTACGTATCTACGAAAAGACGATGTGGGTATGACGTTCGACATGTTCCACAATTCCTCATGGATCGTTTCTGCACCCACAACTGGATACATGGCAACCAAACTCCCAAATTGGGTTCATTACTCATGAACCTAACTACTAGAAATTACCTGTCATGGGTCTATTTGAAAGACGACTCTAAGCCAGAGGGGCCGTACCTAGCTATCCCAACATCACCAACCAACAAGTCATTCAAGAACACAAGGATCGTTTCATTGAGCGATACCTCATCCACCACTTCAAGGATGCTCAGTAGATGGGTACACTACTCATGATCCGTTCCTACTGTGGTACAGTGTGGGTCTACATCCATGATGAAAAAGGGTTGCATTTGATTTTCCCACTACCAACAAACATGTATTGGCGCAAAGCAAGATTTCTGGGTGTAGATAAAACACGGGAAATCGAAATGCCACAATGGATGGCCTACTCATGAAAGCGCCACGGCTAACACATGTACTTTGGGGCAAGTGGGGCGAATCTGGCTTGGGGTACCTGATGATAATGTCCATGATAGGTGGGTCAGAGGACATGCCCGCATGGGTACAGTTCTCCACCCGCACCCCCGAATACTCTTACATCGACCAGCACGACAGGCCGCTACAAGGAAAAGCATTTTGAAAAGACCACAGGTATTCAGGGGACACAGGAACATCAGAATGTACAACGACCGGATCACTGACCTGTCGGTGTTTTCAGATGGAAGCATGATGATAGACCAAGTGTCACATATCCAAGTCCTCCCAAGGTGGATATACGGTGTCTACACCAATCTTTGACCGCCCAACCGTCAACAAGCGTTCTGCATACACAGACCTAGTACACGGCGTTTACAAGCTTGCAATATTCACTAGTAACAGCGCAATACATTATGCGGCTGGAGGATACGTGTATGAACCACTCCCCTATTGGATGAAAGCCTCACTAGGATGACGCAATACATTCTCTCAGGTGGAACCCTATACGAAGGTCTAGGCATCTCCATGTACGCGTGGAGTAATAGTGAACGAAACGACCTCCCACGATGGGTAGCGTTCTCAACCTTGACGCCAACATACAGTCAGATCACCAAATACTGCGATACCCCACTAACCACCACAAGCCCCTCTAAGCCTCTAAAACACTCCTGCGGTAAAACCACCCTCAAACGGTATTTTAGGGCCGTACAGAGCATCCTAGGGGGCAATGGTGGGCAATGAGGGGACACTTCT
>Ga0075163_10001304_pt1 | contig 33392 bp, 21 predicted proteins | sample JI1023141ADNA_FD_71478 | JGI IMG/M metagenome (GOLD analysis project Ga0075163, IMG submission 71478) | Wastewater effluent complex algal communities from Wisconsin, to seasonally profile nutrient transformation and Carbon sequestration -... | ecosystem: Engineered > WWTP > Effluent > Algae...
TTGAGCGCGATGTCGTGGTCGATGATGACCTCGCCGACCTCGCTGCCCAGGCCATCACGCAGCGAGCGCACGAGCAGGTCGCTCTCCGAATAGAGCAATCGGGGCTTGTCGCCCGTCTTGAGACGCCGCTCCATGTCCTTCCACAATCGCTGCAAGTACGCGAGGTCACGCTTGAGTTCGACCTTGCTGCAGTCGAGACCAGCCGTACGCACGATAAACCCGAACCCGTCGGGCAGTTCGAGTTGATCGAGGATCTCGCGCATGCGCCGGCGCTGGTCTTCGTCCTCGACCTTGCGCGACACGCCCGTGCGATCCATGTAGGGCATCATCACGAGGAAGCGCCCGGGGATCGAGAGGTAACTGGTGACGGTCGGGCCCTTGGTGCCCACGCCTTCCTTGAGGACCTGGACAATCACCTCGTCGCCTCGGCGCAGGCATGCCTGGATCGGCGGGCGCTCACGGCGGGGCGTCTTGAAGCCCACACGCTCCGTTGTGTCCGCTTCTTCGCCAGGGAAATAGCGGGGGTGCAGATCGCTCATGTGGAGGAACCCGTTGTCCCCCACGCCAAAGTCCACGAACGCCGCCTGGATCGCAGGCTCCACGTTCATCACCTTGCCGACATAGATGTTGCCCACGCGCGACGCTGATGCGAACTTCTCGACGTGGTATTCTTCGAGTTTTCCATCCTCAACCACGGCGACGCGGCACTCTTCGCCGGGCACGTAGTTGATGAGCATCTGCGACCTGACCTGTGATTCTGAAGCACTCTCCGACATACAACCGCCCTTCCAAGGCCGGCACGCTTCGCGCGCTTGCGCGGCGAACGCCAACCCACCAAGCATCCAGCCGCGAGACGCACGCGCGTCCACACGCTGGCCCGGCTCGGACCATCGGAAGAACTTCACACTCCAATCACGGGGCGAACGCCCACCTCTAAACTGCCCGACGCCAGCACGGTGCGCACAAGGCGAGACTTCGCCCGGCGCGGTGCCAGATCGGATTGTCGCGGCCCGAAGGGCTCTCGTGATCGTCGGGGCACGCCCAAAGGGCAAGCCATGACGATCGGAGCGCTCGTCGGACACGCCTCGCGCGGCTCGCTCACCCGAGGCCAAACGGGTCCAAGGACCACATCAGGCGCCAGCGGGGCGAATCGTCGCGACAGGAGGCTGCCGTCCGGCCCGACGTGGAGCGGGAATCCCGCCAACGCCAAACCGAAAATCTACTGTCCCGATCGCGCGTCGAAGGAACGACCATCGAACGCCTCGGGAACCGTCTTTCGTGCCCTATCCCGCAGCAGCGCTGCGATCTGGACATCCGAATCGAGCGCGAGGGCCTGTTTGGCCACCCGCTCGCACTGCTGAATCGTCACACTTCGTACGAATCGCTTCAAGGGAAGGATCGATGATGCGGACACAGAAAGCGTACGCACCCCTAACCCAACCAGCAACATCGCATATTCCGGGTCTGACGCGGTTTCGCCGCAGCAGGAGACTGGAATCTTGAACTTGTTGGCCGCCCGAGCGGTTTCCCGGATCAGGTGGATGACGGCAGGATGTGTTGGTTGGTACATGTTCGCCACGCGCTCGTTCGTGCGATCGACCGCGAGCGTGTACTGGACAAGGTCGTTCGTGCCGATCGAAAAGAAATCGGCATCCTGCGCGAACGACTCGGCCATGATGGCGGCCGAGGGAACCTCGACCATCATTCCTATCTTGATCTTCGGGTCAAAGGGCACCCCCTCTTCGACCAAATCCTCCATCACGTCGTTGATCAGCATCTTTCCGTGGCGGAACTCCGCGAGGGACGTGATCAAAGGGAACATCACTTTGACGGTGCCCAACGCGCTCGCGCGGAGGATCGCACGCAACTGCCGCTTGAACATCGGGATGTCCCGCAGGCAATACCGCATGCTGCGGCAGCCCAGGAACGGATTGCGCTCGGGCGTTTCTTCCATTGCCTGTGTGTACTTGTCGGCGCCAAGGTCCACCGTTCGAATGACCAGTTCACGATCCGGCGCACCGAGGGGCTTCTTTGCGTTGAGCAGTTCGATGCAGCGCTTGTACGACGCAAAGTGGCTCTCTTCGGTGGGCGTCACCTTGCTCGTGAGATAGAGGAACTCGGTGCGGTACAGGCCGATGCCCTCGCCACCATTGTCGAGTACCGCTTGCGTCTCATCGGGGAACTCGATGTTGCCCAGGATGTGCACTGCCTCGCCGTCGGCGGTGATGGAGGGCGTCGTCGCCTCACTGCTCAGCACCTTCACAAAGCGCTGGCGGGCCTCCATTTTCTGCTGATATTCTGCCAGAACGTCGGCAGAAGGATTGATGACCACGATACCCGCGTCGGCGTCGAGGATCACTGGCGTCCAATCCGCGACATTCTGCATCAGATACTGGCAACCCACGACGGCGGGGATATTCAGCGCCTTCGCGACAATCGCGGTGTGGCTCGTCTTGCCGCCAAGGTCCGTCGCGAAGCCCACGACCTTGGTCCGATCAAACTCGGCGGTCTGCGACGGCGTGAGGTCTTCTGCAACGATGATGATCCCCACGGGCAGATCATCCATCAGTTCGCCCGCGATACGCAGCGGGGCCGAGCCGCCCCCTTCCATCAAGTGTCGCAGCAGTCGCTTCGCGAGGTCCTCGATGTCATTGACCTTGGTGCTGAAGACGGGATCGGGGTTGCTGCGGAACTTCTGGATGAGTTGCCCGAAGACCTGGCTGACGGCGTACTCCGCCGCCACGTGTTCGACCTCGATCAGTTTGCGGATGGGAAGGATGAGCGCCCGATCACGCAGCATGCCGACATGGAAGAGGAAGATCTTGGCGGCTTCCTCGCCCATCTCCTGCTCGGCCCGCTTGTGAACGCTGGTGATCTCCTCGATCGACGCCTTGATCGACGCATCAAACCGCGCCAGCTCCGCCGTCGCCTGCGTTGGCTCGATCGGCCGGCGAGAAACCTTGCGCAGATTGTCTTCTAGGATCAATACCCGTCCGATAACTATTCCGGGGGACACAGCAATTCCACGGACTTGGTCTGGTCGCTCGCGCGAGGTCGCCGTCGGCGTGGCCGGGGGAGTGGTGGGCGGAGATGGGGGAGTGCGCTTTGCCAAGGAACCGGGATTCTAACTCCTTCGAGGCGGCTTGACTTTGCGCGAGAGATTCGCTCTGATGTTCACCGAAGCCCGCATCAACCGCCGACGAATCCTGTCGGTCGGGGCTTCCGACCCTGCCTTACGACGATGGACGATGTGTGTTCGCGATGCCGGCGTGGCATGTCCATGTCAAAAAGGGGGATCTCGAAACTCGGGCCGATTCGGCGATGCCGATGTCGTGCCAGCGTTGGAATCGCGAGGGGGAACCCACCGCCGCCGCACGGCTTTCGTGTGAGCGTGCGCTTGGGGGTGTGTTTGAGGGGAGGGCCTTGTGCCGATCGGACATCGCAGGCGCGGACGCCGCAGAGGACGTGGCGGATCTGGTGGCGGACAGCCGCCCAACGGACCACAGCAGGGTGGGCAGTTTCAGAATGGTCAATCTCCCAACGGGCAGCATGGGCAACCGCAGGGGGGCCAGCCATCGCACAACCAGAATCAGCGCCCGCAAGGTGGGCATAGTGGCCACAATCACCACGGGGGCGGGCATCAAGGCCCGAGCGCGTCGGCGCTGACGGGCATCCCCGAGCCGACGCAGCCCGCGCGCCGGCTTTGGGAAGATCTGACCTCGATCGATCCGCAGCCTCGCCTCACGCTCGAGTATCCGGGGTGTCCCGCGTCGTGCCGGCTGATCGACTTGTTCTGCCCGATCGGTCGCGGGCAACGCGGCCTCATCGTGTCGCCTCCCAAGGCTGGCAAGACGACGCTGCTGAAAGACATCGGCACCGCATTGCTACGAAATCACCCCGATATTCAACTGATTATCCTGTTGGTGGATGAGCGCCCGGAAGAAGTCACGGACTTCAAGCGCACGTTCGCGAGCATCGGGCGCGATGCGGCGGCTCTCGCGGCCGAGATCGCGAGCACTCTGCCGCCGGACCTCGCTACGGGCGTGAATCCGCAGGGCGTGGCGAAAGCCGCGGGCGCGTCGCGTGTGCATGTGGTGGCGTCTAGCAATGACCATCCGGTCGAGCGGCACATCGAGATTTCCATCAAGACGATGGAGATCTGCAAGCGCAAGATTGCGGCGGGGGAGCACGTGGTGATCCTGCTCGATTCGCTGACGCGACTGGGACGCGCGTTCAATCAGAGCCGCAAGCACGCGGGCAGCGGGAGAACGATGACCGGCGGTCTCGACAGCAAGGCGCTGGAAGTGCCGCGCCAGATCTTCGGCAGCGCCCGCAATACCGAGGAGGCCGGCAGCCTCACCATCATCGCGAGTTGTCTTGTCGACACGGGGTCGGCGGCGGACCAGGTGATCTTCGAAGAGTTCAAGGGCTCGGGCAACATGGAACTCATCCTCGATCGCAAGATCGCGGAGCGCAGGCTCTTCCCGGCGATCAACCTCGCCGAGTCGGGCACCCGCAAAGAGGAGTATCTCATGGGTGCCGACGAGATGAAGACCATGACCGCGCTTCGGCGGCGGCTCCTGTCTATGCCGCCACCACAACAGGTGGAGCAGTTGTTGGCGGCTCTCAAGCGATTCCCGACGAATGCGGCACTGGTCGGGGGCGCGGCGGGCGGGGCGTGATCGAACGGACTAGTTGACTCTGTGTCTCAACTGCTCCCGCGGCGCCTATGCTGTTTCTCGCGTCCTGCCGATTTGTGGATAGCCTTATCGTTTACTCGGCGTCGAGGGGCTTTGACCGCGGAGGCTTTGTGGGAGACGGGTGTTGTGGAGATGGAAAGGGGCACGTGGCTCGGCCCGTTGAGGCCGCCGCGGCATGTGCGCATCCCCACCGCCTGAGACCCGATGGCAAGCCTTGCGAGTGTGCCGGGGGTGCTGTGCTCGTCGGGGCGGCAGCGTTCACGGGCGTCCAACTGCCTCCCGTCTCGCTCTTTGCGCTTGGAACTGGTCGGCTGGCCAAGGTTTGCGAGCACTGCCTCAATGAGAGTGACGCCGCGATGCTTCGGGCGATGGGGATGAAACCCGGCGCGTCGGTGCGAGTCTGTCGAGCCGGCGAGCCATGCATCGTGGAAGTGCTGCCTCCGAGTGGCGGCGGTCCTTGCGGGTGTGACTGCTCCACGCGGATCGGTCTTGCGAAGGATCTGGCGATGCGGGTGATGGTGGTGCCGCTGGTGACGAGTGCGTCGGCCTCGTGATGTCGGGCCGCGCTCTGGAGCGATGATGTCATCGACGCCACAGACCATTCAAGGCACGCTTCGGGTCGCGGTGCTTGGCAACCCTAACACGGGGAAGACCACGCTCTTCAACCGCCTCTGCGGCTTGCGACACAAGACGAGCAACTTTCCGGGAACGACGCAAGAGGCACGCGTCGGCGTGATGCGATCGGTAGACGCCCTCGAGATCGAACTCATCGACCTGCCCGGTATCTACTCGCTCGAACTGGCGCAGCACGAGGCGGAGATCTGCCGCGATGTACTGGCGGGGATTGTGGCGCCAAAGGGGGAGAAGGCGGCATTGCCCGAGGCGGTGCTCGTCGTGCTCGACGCGACGAATCTGGCGCGGAACCTCGTCCTCGCCGGCGAAGTGCTGCGGCGGCGCTTGCCGACGCTCGTCGTCCTGAACATGGTGGACCTCTCGCGAAAACAGGGTCTGCACATCGAAGTTCCGGCGCTTGAAGAGTTGCTTGGATGCAAGGTCCTCGCGATCAGCGCGCGGACGGGCGAAGGATGCGAGGGGCTTGCGAGCGCACTTGTGGCCGCGACGATACCAAATCGCACGCCGCCCGGCACTCAGGAGGGGCTCGAGCACTGGGCCGACGAGGCCGCCGTGAAGGCGACGGCGCGCCCGGATGCTTCCGCGGCGTCTGATGCTGCCGCGACCGTCTTCCCGACGCTCCCCCCGACATCTCTCACCGATCGCCTCGACCGTGTGTTCACGCATCCGGTGTTGGGCGTGATCTCTTTCGTGATCGTGATGGCCGGGATGTTCTGGGCGATCTTCAGCCTCGCGACGTACCCAATGGCCTGGATCGAGGCGGTCTTCACGCATCTGGGCGGCGGCGTGCGGCAGTTGCTTCCCAAGGGTGTGTTGCAGGAGTTTCTGGCCGAGGGCGTGGTGCAGGGCGTGAGCGGCGTGGTGGTGTTCCTGCCACAGATCTGCCTGCTCTTCTTCATCATCTCGCTGCTGGAAGACACTGGGTACCTTGCGCGTGCGTCGTTCGTGATGGACCGCGTGCTCAGGCCGTTTGGCTTGCCGGGGCACGCGTTCGTGCCGCTGCTCTCGTCGCACGCGTGTGCGCTACCGGGGATCATGGCGTGCCGCGGGATTCCGGATCGCAAGCAGCGAATCGCGACAATTCTCATCGCGCCGTTCATGACGTGCAGCGCCCGCATCCCGGTGTATGCGCTGATGACGGGGATTTTGTTCCCGAAGCAGCCTTTGCAGGCGGCGCTCGCGTTCATCGGGTGTTACGCAGTAGGGATGTGTGCGGGCGTGTTCACTGCGCTGGTGGTGCGAAGGACGATCCTGCGCGGGCGGCATCCGTCGATGATGATGGAGTTGCCGACGTACAAACTGCCGAGCGTGCGCACGGCACTTGTCACAACCTTTGATCGTGGCGTGGGATTCATCAAGAACGCGGGGACGAACATCCTCGCGATCTGCGTGGTTCTGTGGTGGCTGGGCGCGTATCCGAAGGTGGAGCCGCCGGCACGCGTGACGGAACTGCGTGAGATCGCGGCGGGCATGCCCGACGATTCGAGCGTGCAGATCGACGATACAACGTGGGCTCGTGATGATGTTGAAGCGGAGGCCGACCATCTTGAGGCAAAGAACGCGATGGCCCGGTCGTTCATTGGGCGCCTAGGCAGGTTTGTGCAGCCAGCCTTTGAGCCACTTGGGTATGACTGGCGGCTCACGGTCGGCGTGCTGACGAGTTTCGCGGCACGAGAAGTGTTTGTGAGCACGATGGCAGTAGTGATCGCGGGCAGCGACGACGTAGAAAACAAGAGCGTGCGAGACACAATAGCGCATGCCACGCGAGACGACGGCAAGACTCTTGTGTTCACTCCACCTGTGGCGTGGTCGTTGCTGGTGTTCTTTGTGCTCGCGATGCAATGCCTGCCGACGCTTGTGCTGACGGCGAAAGAAGCGGGCGGGGCGAGGTGGGCGTTCCTGCAGTTGGGCTGGATGACGCTCGTGGCGTATCTGGCGGCGTGGCTCGCGTTCACGATCGCGTCGTAATGGAGTGTGGCTGTTCGCGTGTTGACGCTCTTGTTCACATTCCCGGTGGATGACTGGCAGTTCTGGGCCGTGAGCGCCTGCGCGCTTGGGGCGGGGCTGTACTTGTTTCGTGGGTTCCTGCCCTGGCGAAAGAAGAAGCAGGGGCGCGAGAAACGCGTGACGCTCACGATCGATCGCAAGCGGGCGGAGAAGTGAGTGTTCACTCGCGATGTGTCCGCGGTCACACCCACGACGAGCCTTCGAATCGTAGGGCCTGCCCAAAAGAGCGCCACGATTCGGCGGACCTTATCGTGGGCGTGCGAAGCACGGAAGTCTGCCGGCGCGCACTACCGCTTCGCGCGCGAATCGCTCACGAAACTGATTGACTGGGGCTCCATCTGTACCACGAGCCAGCGGCCGTCGTCGGTGCGGCGGTAGTCGAGCAGCCACCAGGAGAAGACTGGAACGTTGCCCATCGCGGAGATGGCTCGCACCTTGACGAGCGATCTACCCACGCGCGTGCCGTCGCGCGAGGAGGAGAGTTCGATGGTGTCGTGCTCTTTGATGGCGTACTCGCCACCGGTTCTGAAGCGGCTCTCGACCTCGGCCAGGATGTCGTCTTTGCCGACGCCGCTGTTGTGCCAGTGGCTGAAGAGCCGGGCCGAGGAGTCGAGTTCGGTGCCCACGGCATTGACATTCATGCCCACGACCGCGGCCACGAGGCGGCGCGTGGAGGCGCGAATGTGCTCGTTCGCGGTCGTGACCATCTCGCTCGCGGCGTAAACACCAACCGCGACGAGCAACAGGAGCGCCGGCGCGATCCCCCGTGCTCGGCCCCTGGCCTTAAGGAACACCACGATCGCGGCCAACCCCAGGATCGCGACCGCGGGCCAGGGTTGTTCGAGGATGAATCGCTCCCAAACCGGTGCCGAAGGCAGGGGCTGTGGCGATGGGATGGAAAGCCCGCCAAACGCACCCTGCGCGAGCGTCGCGGAGAGTGTGGACAGGGCCGTGTGTGAAAGGTCCAGAACGATGGGGAGCGTGGTGCTCATAAGTGCAGTGTCTGCGCTGGTTCCGCCGATCTCAAGTTGACCGGGCTGTCCATGCGCGCCGGCCGAACTATGCCCAACGAAACCACAACCTTGATCTCCGGCCCCTTTGGTGGCGAAGGCGTCACGATCGCCGAGCCGCGACCATCAACTTCTACTCCAGACCCTTCGGCTGGTTTGCCCGCAGGGATCCTCGAAAGAAATCTGCTCCTGCTCTCGCTTCGGAACGCCACGCTCGCACGTGAACTGGGGGTGGCGACACCCACGCCGGACCTCTGGACGGAACCGACGCCCGAGGGGCCGCTCGGGGGCGGGCTTCGAGGTGAGGACGCGCTGGCCGCCATCCTCGGAACGTCGAGCGCGACGGGCGTGCAACTCGCCAGCCTGCATCGACCTCTTGAAGAGGCGAAAGCGCTGGTCGAGACTGTGGACGTCGTCAACAACGCGACGGCGGTCGTGCTGGGGTTTGGACTCGGACACCACGTCCGCGTGCTGAGTGAACGGCTGAAGGAACAGGGGCTCGTGGTCGTGTTCGAGCCCGATCTCGGTCTGCTGCGTGCGATGATGGAACGCATCGACATGACGCAGTGGCTGGTGCGGGCGAACGTGGTGTTCGTGACGCGAGAGGACGACTCGCCTGCCATCGCGGAGGCGACTCGCGGCTTTGAGACAATGCTGACGCTGGGCACGCAACTGGTGGCGCACCCGCCGAGTGCGGCGCGCCTGGGTGAGCGATCGAAGGTGTTTGTGGACACGTTCATGGGCGTGCTGAAAGCGGCTCGCACCCACATCGTGACGTCGCTCGTGCAGACCGAGATCACGCTGCGGAACTTGCTGCAGAATCTGGATCACTACACGGGCTCGCCGGGAATCGAAGACCTGAAGGACCGCTGCTTGGGCAAGCCCGCGATCGTGGTGTCGGCGGGACCGAGTTTGGCGCGGACGATCGACCAACTGGCCGCGCCGGGCGTGCGAGATCGCTTCGTGATCGTCGCGGCTCAGACGGTGCTCAAGCCGCTCCTCGCGCGGGGGATCAAGCCACACTTCGTGACGGCGCTCGACCACCATGAGATAAGCCGACGGTTCTATGAAGGGTTGACGCCAGCGGACGTTGAGGGCGTGACGCTGATCGCGGAGGCGAAGGCGAACGCGGCGATCCTTGGTTCTTTTCCGGGGTTGATTCGTTGCTGCGCTGACGAGGTGCTCGACCGGGTGCTGGGCCCGCAGTTCGCCAGGACGCGTGGCAAATTGCCGCCGGGCGCGACCGTCGCGCACCTCGCGTACTACGTCGCGCGTCATCTTGGCTGCGATCCGGTGATCATGACCGGGCAGGACCTGGGATTCACGGATGGACAGTACTACGCCGCGGGCGCGACGATCCACAATGTCTGGGGTTGCGAACTCAATGAGTTCAACACGCTTGAGATGATGGAATGGGAGCGCATCGCGCGCATGAAGAGCACGCTCCGCAAGGTGGCCGACCAGTTGGGGCGGCCCATCTACACCGACGAGCAGATGCACACCTACCTCGTGCAGTTTGAGCGCGACTTTGCCCGCGACGAGGCGAGCGGCCTGACGACCATCGACGCGACCGAGGGCGGCGTTGCGAAGCGGCACACCATCATCCGCACGATGATGGAATCTCTCGCGGCTCATCATGCACCACGCGGACTCGAGCCCGATCCGCTACAGCCGACGCGACCCACGCGCCTCGACGCAAAGACCTCCGGCAATATCGTTGCGCGGCTCCGATCCATCCAAGGCGATGTCACCAAACTCGGCGAGCGATCGCGCCAGACGGCTGGCCTCCTCAAAGCGATGCTCGACGCCAAGGGCGACCAGCGTGCCATCGCCGGCCTCATCAAGAAGGTCTACGACCACCGCGATCAGGTGCAGAAACTCGAGACCGCAAACTGGCTCGTGCACTTCCTGAACCAGTGTGGCACGTTCCGTCGCCTTCGTGCCGATCGCGCGATCGCTCTGGCGGAGAACCTGGCGCCCCTCGAAGTGCAAGCCCGCCAGATCGAACGCGACATCTCAAACGTTGAGTGGCTCGCCGACGCCGCAAACCAAGCGGGGCAACTGCTCACGGATGCGATGCGCGCCTTGACAGACCACGTCAAAGTGACGCGCGACAATCCGGGGCGCGAGGAAGACATCGACGCGGATCGCAAGGCCGAGACGAAAAAACGCGTGCTCGCGACCGTGCTCGCCGACCCAACTCACAGCGCGCTGGGCGTTGCGAGAGAACTTTCTGCCGAGGTCGCGCCCGGTGTCACAATCCTCCGCGCGACGCTCGATCGTCTCGCGCTGTGCCGCGAACTCGATGGCATCGTGGTGGTGACGCTCGACATTGACACGTGCAAGAGAATGGTCGGACGCTGGAACGTCAAGACGCCGCTCGACTTTGCGGCTGTGGACGCGGGCGCGTTGCGTGAACACCAGAGGTCAATGCTCGCGGGTCGCGCGTGGTCGCGGCACGCTTGGCGTGGCGGCGTGGCTTCGCTCACGTGCTTTGATGAAGTCTGCCCTGCGGCACTGCTCGTGCCGATTCTTCGAGAGCGAGGGGCGGACGCCGCGTGCGTGGTGGGTGGGGACTGGACGGGCATCGATCCTTCCATCGCCGACGAAACGATCGGCCGCTATCGCGAATCGCCTTCGCGCCATCGCCTGACGTTCTCGCAAGCCGTGCCCGGGGCGGCTCCTGCAGTGCTCGCGACGGACCTGATCGAGGAACTCGTGCCCGCGAAGCACCAGTTCGCGACGATCGGCGGCTTACTGCGATACGTGCCCATTGCGCCGCAGGCCGACGCGATCTCTCGCCCCGTATGCGTCAATGTGCCGCCCGCGCTTCGAGATGCCGGCAAGCGAGCGATGGTTGAGAGCGCGAGTCGTCAGCCCGGGCCCGATGTCGTGCGCGTGGAAGTGACGAGCGATTTTGGCACAGCCTTGACCCTTGGCCATGCCCACGCCCTCGCCCAAGCCCTAGCCGAAGTCCCCGGCGTTGCCCTCACGCTCGAAGCACATCGCGGCGTGCCACACGCGCACCTGCTCGACATCGTTCGCGCCTTCCGTCATGCGGGCGTGCAGGCAATCCACGTTCGCGCGACTCTGGATTGGCCGGTCGAAACGCTCAAGGCGGTTATCGATGCTGGCGCGATTGTTTTGAGCGTGGACGTGACCAACCCGCGTGGCTCGCTCGAGTCGTTGGATGCACTCAAACAACATGTCGCTGCCAAGGTAAGCGAGGGCACTTCGCCCGCCCTTCCCACGCGATGGATCGTCCCGCGCCTCACACGCCGCGACGAGGTGTACGAGACAATCGAGGGATTCTACGACGCGTGCATCATGGCGATCGGTGCGTGCGTGATCGACCCGCTGCCCGAGGCGAGGCCGGGCGAGCGCATCCAGCCGCTGCCGTTGCCCGCGTCGGCAAGGGCGCGTGCACGCGCGACGGAACTCGCACTCTCCGTCAACGGTGAGTGGAGCACGAGCGACGGCGAGGCGCTCGGAAACATCGAGCGCGTATCGCTCTCGCGGGCGTGGGCGCATGCCAATCGTCCAAGCAAGCACGGAGCCTCGGCGTGAACGCGACCGCGATCATCCTGGGCCGTGGCGGCAGCAAGGGCCTGCCTCGCAAGAACGTGCTCCCGATCGCGGGCAAGCCGTGCGCGCAGTGGACGATCGAGGCCGCGAAGAGTGCGGCGAGCGTGTCGCGCGTCGTTGTGTCGAGTGATGATGACGAACTACTCGCGCTCGCGAAGCGCTGCGGTGCGACGCCGCTGCCAAGGCCCGCGCACCTCGCGAGCGACGCCGCCCGCGTAGATGACGCCGCCCGTCACGTGGTCGAAAGTCTCATCTCGCAACGCCAGCACAAGCCCGAGACGCCGATCGTCATTCTCTACGCGAACGTGCCCGTGCGCCCCGTCGATTGCATCGATCGTGCCGTCGCGCGTCTCATCGAAACCCACTGCGACAGTGTGCAGTCCTACCAACCCGTGGGCAAGAACCATCCGTGGTGGACCGCTCGCGTGAGCGACGCCGACGGCGGCGTCATGCCCTGGGAAGGTGATGTCCTCAACCACAACGTCTTCCGCCGCCAGGACCTGCCGCCGGCATTCATTCCCGACGGAGCCGTGATCGCACTCACGACGCGGGCGCTGATGTTGCAAGTTCCGAATGTCGCGCCTGGGCCCCACGCGTTCTTTGGGTTGGATCGTCGCGGCATCGTGAACGCCGAGGGCAGCGTGATCGACATCGACTCGAAGATTGACATGCTCGTGGCGGAGGCGATGTTGAACGCGTCACACGCCGCGGCGCGGTAAGCAGGCGGTGGCGACCGCTTCCTGACGGTCGCGGTTCTGATGAAGAAGTGTTGGAGAAGCAATGCGTATCGGCAATCGCGACATAGGCCCCACGCACGCACCCTACATCATCGCCGAACTGGGCGTGAACCATGATGGCGACCCCAAGCGCGCGCTCGAACTCGTGCGATTGGCCGCCGAGGCCGGCGCCGACGCGATCAAACTGCAGTTGTTCAAGGCCGACATGCTGATGAGCAAGGCCGCCAAACTCGCTGCGTACCAGAAGGCCGCGGGCGAGACCGATCCGATCGAGATGCTGCGCAGGCTCGAACTCTCGATCGAGGACATGAAGCCTTGCGTGGAGCTGGCGCACGAACTCAAAATACATGCGATCGTGAGCGTCTTCAGCGTCGAACTCGTCGAGGTGGCAGAGACGCTTCCCTGGGACGCGTACAAGACGGCGAGCCCGGACATCATCAACAAGCCGCTGCTTGATGCGCTGGCGAAGACGGGCAAGCCGCTGATCGTGAGCACGGGGGCGAGCACGATCGAGGAAGTGAAGCGGTTGGTGGAGTGGCTGCGGCCGATTCATGAGCGGCTGGCGGTGTTGCAGTGTGTGAGTTCGTATCCGACGCCTCTCGAGCACGCGGCTTTCGGCGGGATGGCGGCCATCCGCAAAGTGTTCGGCGGATCCGTCGGCTATAGCGATCACACAGAGTCAGATCGAGTGGGTGCGCAGCCGATCATCTTCGGGGCGGAGATGATCGAGAAGCACTTCACCTACGACAGGCACGCGAAGGGACCCGATCACGCGGCGTCGCTCGACGGCGAAGGGTTCGTGAGGTATCGCCTCTTCGCGCGCATGGCACACGCGTCGCAGCATCCGAACTCTCCCTGCCACAAGGACGTAAAGGTCGCTGGCGAAATGCGCGGCTGGTTCTGGCTCGCGACGGCACTGAAACCAATCGCGTGGCTCTTCATGGGAATGCAGTGGATTGCCGCATGGGCGACGTTCAAGAAGCGGCCGTACTACAAGAGGGCGCTCGAAGACGCGCAAGCAATGCTCAAGTCCCAGGAAGTCAAGATCGTCCTCCCCATCGAACAAGACGTCCGCACCGTCTCCCGCCAATCTCTCACCACCACGCGCGACCTGCCCGCCGGCCACACGCTCACCCGCGCCGACCTCACCATCAAACGCCCCGGCACGGGCATACCGCCCTTCGAACTCGACGCGACGATCGGCAAACGTCTCACGCGCGAGATCGAGGCCGACATGCCCCTGATGGTGGGGGATCTGAAGTAGCGGAGCGATCTCCTTGCTTTGACGAGCCCAGAGCGAGCCTGTCGCCTGCGAGCGCGACGTGCTCTCTTCGATCCCCCTCCGGGCTTCCGGAGGGGGTGCCGCTTCTGAGCGGCGGGGGAGGTCTTCCCTCACCGGCCAAACTTCAGTATGCTGACGTTCATGGCCTCAACTCCCGACATCCCGCCACGCGAGCGAAAGGCCGCAGTCAAGCCCAAGGCCAACACGCGAAACCAAGCCCGAGAGCTCCGTTCAAGGATGTCGAAGCCAGAAGCCTATCTCTGGACCAAACTTGCAAGGGAACGTACCGGCTTCAAGTTCAACCGCCAGAAGCCACTCGGCCCCTTCATCGCAGATTTCTACTGCCACGAAGCGCTGCTCGTGATTGAAGTGGATGGCGAGATTCATCGAGTCCGGATGGATCGCGACCGTGAACGAGACTTGTGGATGCGGGAGCGAGGCATTGAAGTGCTACGACTTCCAGCACGAGAGATCTTTGCTGATCTTGCCGCAGCAGCAGAACGAGTCGCTCGTGTCTGTCAACGGCGCGTGGCGCTCATCGCAACCCGCCGGACCTCCCCCGTCCTCGAAGACTCGGCCACCCCCTCCGGAGGCCCGGAGGGGGATCAAAGAAGCGACTTCCGCGATCGCGGCGCTTCCTAGTCTTCCCCTCCATGATCGGCCCCTCCCATCTCCCCGAACCTTCTCGCTCGCGCCCGCCGCGCACGCGTCCTGTGCGCGTCGCCGTCGTCACGGGCTCGCGCGCCGAGTTTGGGCTGCTCACACCCGTGATGCTCGCCATCCACGCGAACGCGGAACTCGAACTCGCGACGATCGCCGCGGGCTCGCACCTCATCCTGCCCGCCGAGACGTTCCGCGACGTGAAGAAACTCTTCAACATCGCGGACTCGGTCCCGATGCAGGTCGCGGGTCGCACGGGCCGCTTTGAAGATGCAGAAGCCGTTGGAAAGGGTGTTGGTCGATTCGCGCGCTCGTTCCAGCGGCTCAACCCTGATTGGGTCGTCTTGCTCGGCGATCGCATCGAGCCCTTCGCCGCCGCATCCGCCGCCGCACTCATGGGCATCGCGATCGCGCACGTCCATGGGGGCGATCGTGCCGAGGGCGTCGCGGACGAGTCCATGCGTCACGCGATCACGAAACTAGCGCACCTGCACCTGCCCGCGACGAAGCAATCCGCCGAACGCATCATCCGCATGGGCGAGAAGCCCGAGTATGTCCACGCCGTGGGTTCGCCCGCGATAGATGCCCTCGCCGCGATCGCCCCGCTCGATGACAAAGCGTACGCGGAACTTGGTTCGCCCAAGTTCGTCTTCCTCATGCACCCCGTCGGGCGCCATGCCGAGATGGAAGAAGCCGCCGCGACGAACGTCATCAACGCGCTGCGTGGCGAGAGAGTCCTCGCGCTCCATCCGAACCACGACCCGGGCCGCGACGGCATCCTGCGCGCCATCGATCACTCCGGCTTCTCGGCCAACTCGCACCTCCCGCGCGAAGTCTTCGTGGGCCTCCTCAAGCGCCTCGCCGCGACCGACGGCGTGCTGGTCGGCAACTCGTCGGCGGGCCTCATCGAAGCCGCCGCACTCAAACTCCCCGTCGTCGACGTCGGCCCACGCCAAAACGGCCGGGAGCGAGCGGCAAACGTCATCCACGCCGCAGAATCCGAGTCGAGCGTCCGCGAAGCGGTTATAAAGGCTCGCGCGATCGATCGCGCTTCCCTGACCCATCCCTACGGCGATGGCAAGGCAGGGATTCGCTCGGCGGAACTGCTCGCGGCGATCGACCCACGCGACCCCGCCCTGCTCCGCAAGTTGTGTTCATATTGAGGTCGGGCGTTTCCTCGCGTCCTTGCCCGTACCCGCCCGTCTTTGCGCTCCGTGGTCCGAGAATGAACAGGCGAACTGTCAGGAATCGCGCGATGAGCGCACGCTCCGCCGAATCACCCCAAAGTACCCACCCCCTTCCGCCGATCTTGACGTGTGCCTTGCTCCACGCGGACGAGGTCACACGAGCCCGATTGACGGAGCATGGGCATGAGCGTTCTGACGCAGGACAGAGAGCAAGTTGTTTCAGCGGCGATCCGTGAGATCAGCCACATCGCCACGCTTCCCGAGATCACGATCAAGATCGTGGAACTCGTCGAAGACCCCAAGTCCACCGCGCAGGACCTCCACAAAGTCATCTCCAATGACCCGGCCCTCTGCTCGCGCATCTTGAAGGTCGTCAATAGTTCCTTTTACGGGCTCCCCGGCCAGATCGGCTCGATCAATCGCGCGATCGTCATGCTCGGGCTCAACGCCGTCAAGAACATCGCCATTGCGGCCAGCCTTGCCAAACTCTTCCGTGGCGGGGAACTCACGCCCAACTTCGCTGCCCGTGACATCTGGACACACTCCAACGTCACCGCCGCTGCTGCCAAGATGCTCGCCAGCAGCCTCAAACTGGGCCTTTCCGACGAGGCGTTCCTGGGCGGGCTGATCCACGACATCGGCATCATGGTCGAGATGCAGTTCGATCGCAACAAGCTCATCGAGGCCGTCCGCAAGACGGGCCCCGATTCCAAGGGCGTTCCCGCGGCGGACATGCTCGCCGCCGAGACCGAGATCTTTGGCGCCAACCACCAGGAGTTCGGCGCAGGCCTGTGCGAGAAATGGAAGTTCCCCAAGAGTTTCGCGTACGTCACGGGGTATCACCATCGCCCAATGGAACTACCCTTCGAGAGCCGCACGCTCGCGAGCCTCATCTACGTCTCGGATCGCATCGCGGGCGATCTGAACCAGGGCTTCCGCCTCGACCTCATGAACACCAACATCGATCCCGCGGTGCTCGAGCACCTCAAACTCACGAACGAGCGCGTGCAGGAAACCAAGAACCAAGTCCTCGCCAACCTCAAGGATCTCACCACATTGATGGGCTGAGCGCGGCGACGACTACGAATCACGTCCTATCTGCGTTCAAGGCCGGGATCGTCCCGGCCTTGCGCGTTTTCGCGCCGGCGCAAGAACGACCAGCCGCGCAAGAACCCGGCGCTCAATGTTGTTTCTTGCGCGACCACTTCATCAGGCGGTTGCAGTTTGTTCGTAAGTCCAGCCCCCGGCCTCTTCTACCACACTGAATCTTAGAGAATCATGAAAGACTTGGAGGCCGGACGCGCCGATAAGAAAAGGACAAGAACGAGAATATCGCGCCCCCTCGGCGCGTTCACAAACTCTCTCTTTCTCCCTCCGGGCGGCTGCATGGAAACGTGCGGCCGCCTTTTCGTTGGTGGAGTGGATCAGCCTTGAAGCGGGAGCCTGCGGTTCCACACGCCCACGATGAGTCTTCGAATCGTGGCGCTTCCGGGTGCAGCAACGTCCTTACTTCGCGCTCGTCAACTCAGCCGCTCTTCCAACTCCCTCAGCCCCTCGCGCCGCGTCAGGTCATACATCAAGGGCGTCACCGTGATGAACCCCTTCATCAGCCAATCAACATCGCTGCCGGGCTCGGTGCCGCGGAAGTCCAGGCCGTGCCCCGCCGCCCAGTAGTACACGTCGCCCGCGGGGCTGACGCGGCGTTCGTAACTATCGACGAGGCCGTGCGTGTTCATCGGGCACACCTTGATCTGTGGCATGACCTTCGGATCGGCGAGCCCGCCCCGATCCAGTTCGGGCTTCGCCACGCGCGAGTGCGCCTTCTTGTTCTTCTCGGCGTCGCTCCAGGCCTCTTCGGTCGCGGGGATGTTGATGCTGATGCACTCGTGCGAGCGGAGCATGCCCTTGGCAAGGATCTTTTCGATCACACGCCGCGCCCAACCTGCCGCCACGTCGAACATCGGCTTGCCGGCACCCATGCGCAGACTCACCGCGATCGAGGGCACGCCTAGGAACGCGCCTTCAAGCGCTGCCGCCACCGTGCCCGAGTAGATCACGTTGATCCCGCAGTTCGCGCCCGAGTTCACGCCCGACACGAGGAGGTCGGGCTTCTCGCCCGCGCCATACTTCTCAGGCCAGAGGTTCGCGATCGCGAGTTTCACGCAATCCGCAGGGCGTGCGTCCACCGCGATGCCGCCCATGCGTTCATTGACGCGCTCCTGGCGAACCATGAGAGGCATGTGGAACGTCACGCCATGACCCGTCGCGGACTGTACTGTCTGCGGCGCGATCACTTCCGTGACATCGCGTGGCGAGCGGCTCGCCAGCCCCGCAACGTGCGTCATCGGCACCGGAAAATCCTCGCGCCCCGGCCTCGCATTCCCCACGAGCACATCGTGCATAGCGATAATCCCCGGCGCCCGGATCCCGTCATCATTGGTCAGCAGAACTCTCATGCCCGAGCGTAGCCCCCTCTCTCAGAGGCCCGGGCGCCAGCCCGGGCGTCGCGGGTCGCGCCCTGTCGTGAGCGTCTCTGGCCGCTGCGCGGGCGCGCACGCATTGTTCGATTTCGCTATCCTCTCTTCATGCTCACGCGCACCCTCACCATCGTGCTCGCGCTGGCGTTCCTGACGCTGGGCGCCTGCCGCAGTTCCGGGAGTTCCAACTTGGTCCCAGCCATCTCTACGGGCGTCCTCTTTCGCGATGCCACGATCAACGGCACGAATCGCCGCTACGCCGTCTACGTCCCTCGCGACTACACGCCCGACAAGTCTTGGCCCTGCATCGTTTTCCTCAACGGGCGGGGCGAGTGTGGCATCGATGGCACGCGCCAACTCGCCGTGGGCCTGATGCCCGCGATCCTGGCTGAACCCGATCGCTGGCCTGCGATCGTCATCTTCCCTCAGAAGCCCGATCAGAAATCCCAATGGGACGAGCACGACGAAATGGTCATGGCCATCCTCGAGCGCACGCGCCTCGAATTCAACATCGACGCCAATCGACGCTACCTGACGGGCCTCTCCCAAGGCGGCGCGGGGACGTGGGCGATTGGCGCGAAGCACCCCGACCTGTGGGCCGCCATCGCGCCCGTGTGCGGCTACGGCGAACCGGCACTCCTCGCGACAGGTCTCGCTTCGCTCCCCATCTGGGCGTTCCACGGCTTGAAAGACGACGTCGTCAAGCCTGAGCAATCCGTCGCGATCATCGACGCGATCAAGGCCGAGCAGGCCGGCACAGGGAAAGGCACCGAGCCGAAGGCGACCTACTTCCCCGACGCCAACCACAACTCGTGGGACCCGGCGTATCGCAATGCCGATCTGCCCACGTGGCTCTTCGCCCAGCGTCGGTCACGCTAACAGGATCTTCGCGTCAGCCCCGGTGCACACGCCCGTGAAAGCAGGTAGACTGCTCAGCGGAGGTATCGCATGGACCAACTCTCTCGTCGTAGCCTCATGAAGTTTGGTGCCGCTGCTCTGGGTCTCGGCGCCCTTGGCGTCTCGCCTGCGCACGCCGACACACCCTCGCCAGCCGCCGGTGCACGCAAGCGATCCCTCCGCCTCGCGCACATGACCGACATCCATGTTCAGCCCGAGCGTGGCGCGGGCGAGGGGCTTGCCCAATGCCTCAAGCACGTGAACGCCCAGGCCGACAAGCCCGAACTCATCGTCACCGGCGGCGACCTGATCATGGACAGTTTCGACGCCGACGACGCCCGCACCAAACTCCAGTGGGAGATCTTCACCAAGGCATTCAAGGACAACAACGGGCTGCGCGTCGAGCACACCGTCGGCAACCACGACACCTGGGGCTGGAACAAGAAACGCAGCAAAACCACGGGAGATGAGCCCCTGTGGGGCAAGAAACGCGTCGTCGAGACGCTCTCACTCAAGGACCGGTTCCACTCCTACGACCTCAAAGGGTGGCACGTCATCCACCTCGACAGCGTCCACACCGATCCCAACAACCCCAATGGCTACCTCGGCAAGATCGACGAGGCGCAGATGGATTGGCTGAAGAAGGACCTTGCCGCCGTCAAACAGGGTGTGCACACGCTCGTCGTCTCGCACATCCCGATCCTCACCGCGACCGTCATCCTCGACAAGCCCGAGAAGGACAACAACTTCAAGATCTCGGGCGGGGAGATGCACATCGACAGCCCCGAACTGCGCGGCTTGTTCGAGGAATCGGGCAGCGTCCGAGCTTGTATCTCCGGGCACATCCATCGCCTCGACCAGTTGAAGTTCCGCGGCATCAACTATTTCTGCAACGGGGCCGTCAGCGGTAGTTGGTGGAAGGGCCCGCAAGCCGAGGCCTTTGAGGGGTACACACTTGTCGATCTCTTCGACAACGGGGACGTCGAGTGCAACTACACGTCCTACGGCTGGAAGGCCCGCGAGTAGGGCTCCTTCTCCCTAGACTTTCCCATGGCCACACCCGAATCGCTGCCGTTCCCGCCCTTTGATCCCAATGCGCCCCATCAGCAGAGGCCCCGACTGGTCCCCGTTCGTCTTTTCCCGGCCCAGGCCGGCGATCAGCAGGTCCTGGGCCTCGCCGACGCGCGCCAGGTTTCCGAGAAAATCGTCTTCATTTCCCCTGCCGCCCAGATGATCTTGCCCTTGTTGCAAGGGCAGCAGTCGCTGGACGAGATCGTGACCGCCGTGGGTCGGGGGCTGACCCCCGACATCCTCAGGACGCTCGTCGCTCAACTCGATGATGCGGGGCTCCTCTTTGGCCCCACCCGCGACGGCATGGTCCAACGGATGCGCAATGACTTCGACAGTTTGCCCACCCTCCCCCCGGCCTCGACCGCCGCGTTCGTTGAACACGTCGCCAAGCACCACCTGGGCCAGGAAGCCAGTCCCGCCCAGATCAACGAGGTCGGCTCGACCATCCTCCGCCAATACATGGATCAATGGATGGCCGAGGCCTTGAAGTCGGTCCCCAACCCCAGTTTCGACACCCTCCCCAAGGCCATCGTCGCACCGCATTTGGACTACCTAAGGGGGTGGATGAACTACGCCTCGGTCTGGGGCCGCTTGCGTGTGGCGGACCGGCCGGAACGAGTCATCGTCTTGGGCACCAACCATTTCGGCGAGGCCACGGGCGTCACGGGGTGCGACAAGGGATACCAGTCGCCTTTGGGCACCTGCGAGTTGGATGACCAGTTGGTGCAAATACTCAAAGGAAAACTCGGGCCCGATAAGTCGACCAAGTTGTTCCAGAACCGCTTCGACCACGAGCGCGAGCACTCGATTGAGTTGCAGATCCCTTGGATGCAGCATTGCCTTGGCGGCGATGACTGGGGGCGGTACTGCAAGGTGTTCGCCGCGACTATCCACGACCCGGCGGCCAACAACGGCGAGTCGTACGACGGACTTGGTCTGTCATTGAAGGACTTTGTTGAGGCCATGAAGGCGACCATCGCCGAACTGCCAGGCAAGACGTTGGTGGTGGCGTCGGCGGATCTCAGCCATGTTGGGCCGGCGTTTGGTGATTCCAAGCCACTCGCCGCGGACGACCCCGAGACGCAAGCCGAGCGAAACAAAGTGTTTGCGCACGATCGCGAACTCCTCCAACTCTACTGCGAAGGCAAGACGGACGAGATGGTGGCGTCCATGGCGTGGCAGCAGAACCCCACCCGGTGGTGCTCGCTCGGCAACATGGTTGCGGCGATGCAGATCTCTGGGGGGACCAGTGCCCAGATCCTCAACTACGCCGCTGCGATGGACCAGGAGGGGCAGGGGATGGTGTGCAGTGCGGCGATGGTCGTGAACTGAGTATCCCTTCTGGGGTTTTGGTCGGGCGGTCACCGGACTGTCACGGGCGGCCGGACGGACGGAACAGGATCGCGGGTCGGCCCGTAGGCCTTGGGTGTGGGAAGGCCGCGTTTGGCGCGATGAGGCATCGTCGTGTACCATCCGCGTCGAGGCGACGTCCCCCGCAAGGGGTGACTTTGCCGCGTCGGAGCGTGTGCCCCTGATGGGGCGCGCGCCCGGAGCACGACCAAGGTCGCGACATCGAGCGACGCCAGGCTGGCCAGGCCAGTCGGTGGCTGTCACGGTCGGTGACGCGAGTGGCTTGTTGGAGTGTTCGGTCTGTTTGATGTGGCTGGGTGATCGGGTGCCACAGGGCACAACGCTGGAGTGGTTATGGCGAGCAAGAACGAGTATTGGGGTCTGGAGATCGGCGCCAGTGCGATCAAGGCCTTGAAGGTCGAGCGGCTGGACGAGACGAGCGTTCGCATGCTGGACTTCGCCGTGGTGCAGCACCCCAAAGTGCTGAGCACGCCCGACGTGAAGGCCGACGAGGTCATCCGCCTCTCGCTCCAGCAGTTGACCGCCCAGTACGACCTGACGAAGGGCGGCTTGGCGGTGTCGGTGCCAGGGAACGGCGCGTTCGCGCGTTTCTGCAAACTGCCGCCGGTCGAGCCCAAGAACGTGCCCGACATCGTCCGCTTCGAGGCGTCGCAGCAGATCCCCGTGACGCTCGACGAGGTCGAGTGGGACTACCAGACGTTTGTCTCGCCCGATTCGCCCGAGGTGGGCGTGGGCATCTTCGCGATGCGCAAGGACAACCTGCGCGAGCGCTTGCAGGTGCTGTCTGACTTTGGTCTGACTCCTGACGTCGTCACGCTCTCCCCGCTCTCCATGTACAACGCAATGGCGTACGACCTTGAGTTTGGCCCGACCACACCGGGCACGATCTTCGTCGACATCGGCACAACTTCCACGGACATCGTGATTGCCGAGCCGGGGCGCATGTGGATCCGCACGTTTCCGATGGGCGGGCACCAGTTCACCGAAGCGATCGTGCAGGCGTTCAATCTCTCGTACCCCAAGGCCGAGAAGTTGAAGCGCGAGGCCGAGCAGACCGAGCACGCGCGGCGCGTCTTCCAGGAAATGCGGCCGGTGTTCACCGATCTCGCGACAGAGATCCAGCGTTCGATCGGGTATTACCAGAGTCTGCACAAGGACTCGAAACTCACGCGGATCATCGGCGTGGGCAGCACGTTCCGCTTGCCCGGGCTGCGCAAGTACTTCAAGCAGCAGTTGGGCCTCGAGGTGTACCGCGTCGAAGAGTTCAAGCGCATCAAGCCGCCGACGAACATGCCACAGGAGCGCGTGGGCGTCTTCAACGAACTGTCGCTCAACATGTGCTCGGCGTACGGGCTCGCTCTGCAGGGGCTGGGTCTCAACGCGTGCGGCGGCAACCTGATGCCCGTCGCGGTCACGCGCGACACCATGTGGCGAGAGAAGGTGCCGTGGTTTGCCGCGGCCGCCGGCGTCGCGGTCGTTGCGAGCGCGGCGTTCTTCGGTCGCCCGCTGTACGACAGTTACAAGATCAAGGGCGTCTCCAAGGATCCGATCATCCAGTCCGCGATCGGCGAAGCCAACCGTTTGAAAACGGAGGCGACGGCGGCGGGCGTTGTGGGGGGCGGACAGGCGAACTACGTCGCGGCGAACATGATCGACCTCACGGGCGGGCGGGACATCCTGCCGCGCATCACGCTGGATTTGGGCGAGATGTTCGATCAGGCGAACAAGAAACTCCCGGAGTTGCAGGAACGCACGCGCAGCCAGACGCCGATCGAGGGGCCCGCGTTCCTCTTGACGAACTTCACAACCAGTTACGAAGCGCCGGCCGAGTCCGCGACGGGCGCGCCGCCCACGCCGGATGCTGATCCGATGACGCTGCCGCGCATCCGCTGCACGCTTGAACTGACCACGGACGTGCCAGAAGCGCGCCGCTTCGCGCAGGACACGCTCGAGAAATGGCTCGAGGCGAATCGCGTACGCACTGGCGTGCCTTACAAGATCGTGTACACGTCGGGCGCCATGCGCGTGACGGAAAAGGACGGCAAGGTCACCGGCGGCCTGCCTGAGAATAACGCGCCCGGTCGCGGAGGAGACGCACCGGCTCCACTCGGCGCTAACCCTCGGGCACCACGAGCCCCACGGCCCGACGCGCAACCTCGCGGCTTCCCGCCACCGCAACCGCAGCCCCTCACGCCACCCAGTGGTGATTACGGCGCGGGTGGCGATACCACCGGAGCGCCCCCAGACGACACGCAGTCGCTGACGAAGTTGAACGAGATGGCGCCCATTTCCGCCGAGTTCCGCGGCGCGGGCGGGTCGAAGGTGCAGATCGAGTGGTATGCGGTGCTGGTGCCCGCGACGAAGGAAGGGGGCGCGCAGTGAATCCCGCTCTGAACTGGACGAAGAAGAACTGGCCCGTGATTGTTTCGGGTGTTGTGATCCTGGGCTCCTTGCCCACGGCGTGGTATTTCAGCAACAACTGGAACAAGAAGATCAAGGAAGACACTGAGAAGGTCGCGACCAAGGACTTCAACGGCACCAAGGTGTCGATTGAGTATGGTGTCCCCAACCCCATCTCGGGCGAGCCAAACTACACGTTTAAATACGCGCCCAACGAGGAGATCACCAAGCGCTTTGTGGAGATCAAGAACGAACTCGCCAAGCAGGCAAAGGCCGTCATTGATCGCGTGAACGCGTTCAACAGGGGCGTTGGTGCTGACGCCCAGGGCGTCGGACGAGCCGAGCACGCACTGCTCGTGCCCGAGTTGTTCCCCGGGCCGACACAGGCCCAGATCGATCAGAAGGCGTTTGGCGGGATGGATGCTCCCGCAATCCAGGCCCTGCCCCAAGACAAGCGAGACCCGGCGATCGCCAAGGCGCTCCGTGACCTGACAGAGAACGCGCTGCGCGAGATGGTCGACAAGTTGACGGCGAACCGCAACTACCCCGACCTGTACACGGCGATGGTGCGTCAGGCAAACGCGGGCGAACCACCGGCGGCATCCGACGTGCTGGCAAGTGTTCAAGATCGTGTCGCCCGCGAGATCGAGCGCATCGGCGCCGGCGGGCGGGAACTCACGCCTGAAGAGCGCGTGGTCGTGTCGAAGTTGGCACAGGAAACTCGCATGGCGCGATACCAGGGTGCCACCAAGGGCTTTTCGCTCTACATGAATCAAGCGTCACTGGGTGCCCCGGTTGCGGCCAACACGCCGGGCGGCCAAGGTGGTCGAGGCGCGCCGACCTCGTCGGGTGATTCCCTCCTTCGTCCGATCGCAAGCGCCGCCGTTTTCCGAGCCACTCCTGCACTCGAGAACGATCGCGACTTGTTCTTGTACCAGTGGGACCTGTGGATGATGTCCGACGTCATCGCTGCGGTGCGCATGGTGAATACGGAGAATGGCAAGCCCACGGCCGTCGAACAGTCCGTTGTGAAGCGGATCGACCGCCTCGCGGCGACGTCGTTCGCCGCCCTTGAAATGCCGGTCGAAACCTCGTCGGCATCGTCCTTGCCCGTCACGCCCGCGACACCAGGCGCGGAAGTGAAACCCGACTACAAGGTCTCGATCACCGGACGATCGACGTCTATGGCGAATCCGGATTATGACGTGCGCAATGTCGTGCTGACAGCCGTCGTTTCCTCGGAGCGCTTGCCGGCATTCCTGGACGCCTTGTCACGTGTGAACTTCAACACAGTCCTGCAGGTGCAGTTGGCGGATGTGGATGCCAAGAGCGATCTGGAGAAGGGGTTCTACTACGGCAACGAACACGTCGTCCGCGCGACGATCACACTGGAGACGGTGTGGCTGCGCCAGTGGATGGCTCCCGTGATGCCCGCGAGCGTCAAGAAGGCACTGGGTGTGCCCGAGCCGACGCCTGAGGCAAAGTGAACTCGGACGAGGCATTCGCGGATCGTGTCTTGAAGTTGGTGATCTTTCTGAGCGGATGGGTTGAGCGATTGAGTCGGGCGATTGGGTCGATGAGCGAAGGGACAGCCAATGGGTCAGCGCCGCATTTCGTGGATTGAACAGAACGTCGAGAAGGTCGTGATGGGGATCGTGGGCGCGGCCCTGGTCGGCGTCGTCGCGCTGCAGGCGATCCATCAGCCCAACAAAGTGAAGGTCGGCCCGGGCCAGCCGGTACCGCCGGAAAGGGCTTACGACTCAGTTGTCGACAGTGCGCGGAAACTGAAGGAAGAGGTGGCGAATACAAACCCACCCGAAACCCCCAAGGTCACTACAAGCCTGGCCGACAAACTCGACCAGAAACTCAAGGGTGGCGTCGTTCCCGCAACGAAGATGGCGGGGTTGGGCGCGAAACCCCAGATCAAGCAGGCGCCTGTGACGGGCGCTGTCGGCAAAGAGATGATCGCCGAACTCAAGATCAACGCGCCGACGAATGTCATCGGAGCCGCACATCCCGCGACGATCCATCCGCTCGAACACGTGTGGCACAGCGACCTGGCGGCGCTGCTCCCTGCGCAGCAGCCCTACGACAAAGTGGGCGTGAGTGTTGAGGCGACATTCGACGGCACCGCGCTCGCTGCCGCACTCGGGGTCGACCCCGATGGCGATGGCCCGATCCAGCCGATCCCGCTGGGCCTGTGGCAGGACGCAATGACCAAGTCGATCTCGGTCGACATCGTGCAGGTCGAGTTGGAGCGCGAACTCGTGCGCCCCGCGCCGGGATCAAAGGAAGCCGTGGGCACGCGAACGACCGTCGGCAGCATGCCGGGGCGCCCGGACATGCGCAAGGCGTGGAGCGAAGGGGTTCGTTCGCGCGGCGATTTTGAAGGCGCGCTGAGCCAGATTCGCGCGATGTCGGAGCAGATCCAGCGCCCGCCGTACTACGCGCTGATCGCCGGACTCTCTTGGGAAGAACCCAAGGAGATGCGCGATCGCTGGACCGCCGGGAATGATCCGGCGCTCGTCAACAAGTTGAAGGCCGAACTCGCGACGGCTCGCGAGCAACTCAAGACCGCCGAGGATGAGTTGTCGCGCTTGCCCGTGCCCGGTGCGCAGCCGAACGATCGCGACAAGCCCACACCGCCCGCGCCGCGTCCGGGCATTGGGAAGGGCAGGCCGGGACCCGGACCAGGACCCACGCCCCGCCCGACGCAGCCAAAGGACCAGGATCCCGCAACCCTGCGACTCAACGCCCAGGGCAAGGTCACCAATCTCAAGAATAAAGTTGCCACACTCGAGCGTCGCCTCGGCAAGTTGGGCGTTGATGTCGCTCAGCCGGCACAGAGCGACCAGCCCGAAGCAGCGACTCCTGCGATTGCGCTCCACGAGAACGACGAAGTGAAGTTGTGGGCGCACGACATGACCGCAACGCCCGGCGCGGCGTACCGCTACCGCATGCGCGTTGTCGTGAACAACCCGCTCTTTGGTGCGAACCTCGTTGACGCGCAGAAGTCCATGGGCGCCAACTCGCTGCTCCCGGGCGAGTTCTCGCAGTGGAGCGATGTTGTTGAGGTTGATGATCTCAGCGATTTCTTCATCATCAGCGCGAGCGAGTCCAATCCGCCCGCCTCGATCCAGCCGTCCTCAAATGCCCAGTTGTTCGTGTTCTACTACGGCAAGTGGCGTGCGGCCAACGTGAGCGTCAATCCGGGCGACGTCTTCGCCGCCGAGATTGCGGTCCCCGCATATCCGATCTACGACCTCGCGGAACTGCTCGCGAAGTTTCCGGCGGACAAAGGACTGCCCAATCAGCCGGCGGGCCAGGGCGCCAGCCCCAATCCAGGAGAGCGCCGCCCAAGTCGGACGGCTCCGCAACCCACGCCGCCCACTGCCCCGGCTCCCGGAGCCACGCCCGACGCTGACAAGGGTCTCGAAGGTCTCGCGTTGATCGAGGGTGTGTCGTCGAAGCCGGGCCCCAAGACGCTCGCCGCGGGCGTCGCGTCGCTTTTCCTTGATTCCCAGCGCCTGGTCATGCCCGGCACCGACCTGAACAACCGCCAGCGCGAGATCGTTGCGGCGATCCTGCGTGATCCGAATGGTCAGGTGGTAGCTCGCAGCCCCGAAGTTGACAGGTCTTCTTCCAGTTACCGTCGGATCACCGCGTACCAGAAGGCCCAGGAAGCCCAGAACGCGCCCCCGAACGCGGGCAAACCGGCGGTCAACCCCCTCCCGAACCCAGCCGATCCGCGCCGTCCAGCCACGCCACCTCCTGGTGGTGCCGGAGGAGGCTAAATCCTTATTGTTGAAGGACTTGTCAAAACAAACGCGCCTTGTCGCTTGACCGACAGGCTTGAAGGTCTAGACTCTCCCCCTGCCAACGAGGCAGCGGCACGGCTGAAACGGCCTTGCCAGTTTGAAAGCGGGGTTTCGTCAAGAAACCACGACTTCAAACGCCTTCCTTGACAACCGGATACAAACGATCGTCCTTCCACGGACGACTTCCCGGAAGCAGTTTCTCATCGCAAGATGAGCGACTCGTGACCGGGCACTCTTGTCAGTAGCGAGAGTGAATGTCGTCCAGTCTGAACGCACGCAAGTGCGATTCGGCGTGGAAGGAGAGCAAGTAGTAAAGAAATGCTGACCGGATCGGCCCAAGTCGCAAGACGCGGGTTGGATTCGGGTAGGAAAAGATGATTTTGTAGTGCCAAAGGTTGATAAATCGATCAATCGAGGCAGGCCGGACTTCTGACTTGTCCAAGCGAAAGCGAGGATGGGGCGGAAGTCTCGACGACTTTCTTATGAGTCGTCGGGGTGAACTGGCTGTACGCGTGAAGAACTCGCAAGAGGGGAGCACGGCGTCCGGTTGGTATGACCAGGCACAAGGGTACATGGCGGATGACTTGGTGTCGAGAGGCGATGAAGGACGCAAGAACCTGCGAAAAGTCCAGGGGAGCCGGTAACTAGGCCGTGATCCTGGAGTGTCCGAATGGGGCAACCCACCCTTCGGGGTACCTGATTCTGAATGTATAGGAATCAGGAGCGAACGTGCTGAAGTGAAACATCTCAGTAGGCACAGGAAAAGAAAGCAACAGCGATTCCGTGAGTAGAGGCGATCGAAAGCGGATAAGCCAGATGACCGACGAAGCGTTTGAATGACGCACCGCAGAAGGTGAAAGTCCTGTAGCGGAAGTCTGGTGAGCCCATGGATTAAACTCGGGCTCGGGAAACCCGGGTTGAAGATGGGGGGTCCACCCTCCAAGGCTAAATACTCCTCGACAACCGATAGCGAACTAGTAAGGCGACTGAATGTTGAAAACTATGGCGATGAGCCAGGTGAAAGAGCAGCTGAAACCATGTACCTACAAGCGGTCGGAGCCTCGCAAGAGGTGACGGCGTGCTTTTTGCATAATGAGCCGGCGAGTTACTCTGTACGGCGAGCCTAAGGCCTATCAGGCCGGAGGCGGAGCGAAAGCGAGTCCGAATGGGGCGCATAGTCGTACGGAGTAGACGCGAAACCTTGTGATCTACCGTTGGTCAGACTGAAGGGCGGGTAAAACCGCCTGGAGGGTCGAACGCGTGAACGTTGAAAAGTTCTGCGATGAACTGACGGGAGGGTTCAAAGTACAATCAAACTGGGAGATAGCTCGTTCTCTCCGAAATAACTTTAGGGTTAGCCTCAGGGATCAATGCATGGGGGTAGAGCTACTGGATGGTTTTTGCGGCCTACCCGGCTAGCGGGACCAACCAAACTCCGAATACCATGTATGTAGCCCTGGGAGATAGACGGTGAGTGACAATATCCATCGTCAAGAGGAGAACAATCCTGATCGCCAGCTAAGGCCCCGAATCTCTGCTAAGTTCGAAAGGAAGTTAGATTGCTGAGACATCCAGGATGTTGGCTTAGAAGCAGCCACCATTTAAAGAGTGCGTAACAGCTCACTGGACGAGGAATCTAGCGCCGATAATGATCGGGAATAAGCAGAGAGCCGAAGCTGCGGGCTTACATCTTTGATGTGAGCGGTAGGAGAGCGTTGTTGTGGCGGCGAAGCGGTGCCGTAAGGCTATGTGGAGCTACAACAAGTGAATATGCCGGCTTGAGTAACGATTAAACAGGTGAGAATCCTGTTCGCCGTATATCCAAGGTTTCCTGGGGAAGGTAATTCCGCCCAGGGTTAGCCGGGACCTAAGGCAAGGCCGAAAGGCGTAGTCGATGGACATGAGGTTAATATTCCTCAGCACGCGTGGAGATCAAACCATGGTTCGGATTCCGATAGTCAACGGGGACGCTAGCTGCGCCCAGGCCCTTGAGGCCGATGTTGGTGTAGGAGTTCCTAGAAAAGCCATGGGGGCAAGACGCGTCCCGTACCAAAACTGACACAGGTGGATGAGGCGAATAGCCTAAGGCGCTCGAGAGAACGGTCGTGAAGGAACTAGGCAACTTAACCCCGTAACTTAGGGATAAGGGGGCCCTCGCCGCAAGGCAGGGCGCAGAGAAAAGGCTCTGGGAACTGTTTATCAAAAACACAGCACTGTGCAAAGACGCAAGTCGAAGTATACAGTGTGACGCTTGCCCAATACCGGAATGTCAAGGAAGTGGCTCATCGCAAGAGAAGGTCATGACCGAAGCACCGGGGAATGGCGGCCGTAACTATGACGGTCCTAAGGTAGCGAAGTTCCTTGTCGGGTAAGTTCCGACGCGCATGAATAGCGTAATCACTGGAGCACTGTCTCCACGACCGACTCGGTGAAATAGTAGTGGCGGTGAAGATGCCGCCTACCCGCAGCAAGACGGAAAGACCCCGTGGACCTTTACTGCAGGCTTGCATTGGCCACGAGCACATTTTGCGTAGCATAGGTGGGAGCCTTTGACGCCCGGATTCCGGTCCGGGAAGAGGCACAGGTGAAATACCACCCTGAATGAGTTTGTGGCCTAACTCCGATTCCCATGAATCTGGGCGGAGAACAGTGCATGTCGGGCAGTTTGACTGGGGCGGTCTCCTCCAAAAAGGTAACGGAGGAGTGCAAAGTTCGGCTCAGCACGGATGGAAACCGTGTGTTGAGTGCAAGAGCATAAGCCGGATTTACTGCGAGACCGACGGGTCGAGCAGTCTCGAAAGAGGGCTCTAGTGATCCTGCGATCCCGTGTGGAAGGGTCGTAGCTCATCGGATAAAAGGTACCCCGGGGATAACAGGCTGATCGCTCCCGAGCGTCCATAGCGGCGGAGCGGTTTGGCACCTCGATGTCGGCCCATCACATCCTGGGACTGAAGGCGGCCCCAAGGGTTCGGCTGTTCGCCGATTAAAGTGGTACGCGAGCTGGGTTCAGACCGGCGTGAGCCAGGTCGGTCCCTATCTGTTGTGGGCGTTGCAGATTTGAGTGGCTTCAACTTTAGTACGAGAGGACTGGGTTGGACGAACCCCTGGTGATCCAGTTGCACTGCTAAGTGCACCGCTGGGTAGCTACGTTCGGCAGGGATAACCGCTGAAAGCATCTAAGCGGGAAGCCCCCCACAAGATGAGATCTGCGTGTCTTCGGACGAAAGACCCCTGGTAGACCACCAGGTTGATAGGCCGCAAATGTACGGGCTGAAAGGCCCTTAGTTGAGCGGTACTAACGGTCGAACGTCTGGTCATACCTACCAGCCGCCGCGTGATCCAATCACGCTGCCTGCAAGGTCTCTTTCACTTCTTTACTCCGCTCTTTCGTCCCGCGTCGGCTTCATGCCGACCGGGGCATACGATCGTCTTGTACACCGGTCCTGTCCCGAAAGGGACGCGACTGGTCGGACCGTGGAAACACGGCTCGATCGGTTTTCGGTGAATATAGGCAAAGGGCAACACCTGTTCCCATCCCGAACACAGCAGTTAAGCCTTTGCCGCCGATGATACTTCTCTGAGGGAAAGTAGGTCATCGCCGAAGTTGGGCTCTCGTCAGGTAAACCTGCGAGAGCCCTTTTGATTTTTGGGGCATTCCGCGCGATCGAGTATGGCCTTGTGGCAGCTGGAGTTCCTAGTACACTGCCGCCATGCCTCTTGAACTCTCAGTTTGGCGCTTGGATCAGCAGCTTACGCGATTGCCCCCACAGGGCATGGACCTTGAGGAACGGCTCGAGGACATTCTCGTCAGCGACATCTCAATTGCTTCTCCAGACTGGATGATCGTTGCGCGCCAGGTCCTCACGCCGTGGGGAAAGAGAGTTGATCTTCTCGCACTTGACCGCGATGGACGCCTCGTGGTTCTCGAGTTGAAGCGAAACAAGACAGAGCGAGAAGTTGTGGCGCAGGTTCTGGACTATGGATCTTGGGCACGGCATTTGCGCAGTGACGACATAGCTCGCATGTTCAACGACTACCAGAAGGCGATGCGACCTGAAGGGCCGGTTCCGTCTTTGAACGCGGAGTTTTGTAGAGTGTTCGGCGTTCGACAGATGCCAGACGAGCTTAATGAAGAACACGAGCTTGTCATTGTTGGAGCGTCGTTCGATCCCGCGACCGAGAGGATTGTGAACTACCTTGCCGAAGAACATGCGGTGGCGATCAACGCTGTGTTCTTCAGGATCTTTCGAGATGGCGAAAGGGAGTACCTGACTCGGGCGTGGTTGCGCGAGCCAGACGATGCAACTGCGCCGCGCGGCGGAACCGCTGGTAGCGTTGTCAGTCCATCTGGAAGCGCACGGACGCCCGTTTCAAACCCGAAGACCGATTGGAACGGTGAGTATTACGTGTCGTTCGGACATGGCGATCAACGCCACTGGGAAGATGCAGTTCGATACGGATTCATCAGCGCGGGCGGCGGCGCTTGGTACACGAACACGCTCGAGATGCTTGCCTCAGGAGACAGGGTTTGGGCAAACATTCCCGGCGGAGTGGGATTCGTCGGAGTCGGCGAGGTGATTGGCCCGCGCGTCCGAGCTGACGAGTTCACAGTGAAGGGGAGAGACGGCAAGTTGGTTCCGTTTCTGCAAGCGGAACGAAAAGCCACGCACATCTACACGGCACCCAGTGAGGCCGAGTACTTTGTTCCTGTACGCTGGATTAAGACAGTACCTATTGAGCAAGCGATCCGCGAAGCAGGGTTTTTTGGAAATCAGAACTCCGTTGCCAGACCGCGCGACGCAAAGTGGACGTTCACGGTAGAGCGGTTGAAGGAACGATTCGGATTAGACAATGGCCGATAGGTAAAGTTAGCCTACCGCTTCTTCCCGCCGCGCTCTAAGACCCGCACCGCCAGGATCGTGATGTCGTCGCTGCGATTGCTCAGGCCCACAAACTGGCGGATCTCCCACAGCACCTTGTCCACAAACTCGCTCGCGGTGGCGTCGGGGAAGTTTGTCAGCGTGCGGATGACGGCATCGCGCAGGCGCACCTTGCCGAAGCGTTCGCCCTGGAAGTTCGCCGCGTCGAGCACGCCGTCGGTGTACGCGACGATCATGTTGCCGGGCTTGAGGTCGTAGATCGCGCGCTGGTACTTCTGCTGCGGGTCGATGCCCACGACCATGCCGCCCACGCCGAGCACATCAATGTCCGAAAGCGAAGGCGGCCGTCCTTTGGGCACGCGCACGACCATCGTCGGCTCGTGGCCAGCGGAGCAGTACGTGAGGCGCAGCGTCACCGGATCGATCACGCCGTACCAGAGTGACGCGAACTCGTTGTCGCGCGTGTCGCGGCACAAGGCCTTGTTCACGCGCTCCACGACCTCGTCGAGGTTGTAGACCTGCTGCGCGTGGGCGCGCAGGCTTGCGCGCACGGCGGACATAAACAGCGCGGCCGCGATTCCCTTGCCCACGACGTCGCCCACGGTGATGCCGATGTGCCCGTTGAGGTCGAGGTAGTCGTAGAAGTCGCCGCCGAGTTCCATCGTGGGCTGGTAGCG
>Ga0075163_10001305_pt1 | contig 33380 bp, 32 predicted proteins | sample JI1023141ADNA_FD_71478 | JGI IMG/M metagenome (GOLD analysis project Ga0075163, IMG submission 71478) | Wastewater effluent complex algal communities from Wisconsin, to seasonally profile nutrient transformation and Carbon sequestration -... | ecosystem: Engineered > WWTP > Effluent > Algae...
GGCCGCGTGACCTACACGGCGGTCACGCCGTAACCGTTCGCACGACTGACGCGAGGGCGCTTCAAGGCGTCCTCGCGCCCTTGTTCCGGAAAGCCGCGATGAAGGCCGCGCGCCACGCCACTACGATCGCAATGACATGCCTCGCTTTCGGGTCGATCCCGGAGGCGCGGGCGTTCGTCGTCAACATCACCCCGACCAGCAACCAGGCGCAGATCTATCTGCGCGTGGGCGATGGCGCGTTCAACGGCACCTACAACAACGGTGGAACGCCGGCTGCGAGCGCAACGATCACCCGGGTGTCGGTCTCGGTCGCGGCCGCCGCGGTCGGCAACGGCACGGCGCAGGCGATGACGTCGAACGCCTCGCAAAGCGCCAGCTTTTACGACGGATATGCCTTCTGCAACCTGCCCGCGCAGGTCTACATCGGCGGTTACAACCGCGGCGGCCTGCTCGGGGCCGGCGGCAACGGAACCCTGACCGTGGCCGCCCCGGCGAACCTCACCAGCACAGGCGGCAACACCATTCCGTTCAGCCAGATCAGCTGGACCAGCAGCGGCAACGGCGACACCGGGGCACAACCGTTTCCGTCGGGCACCTTCACCGGCGGCACCCAGACCCTGGCGAGCTTCCCGGTGAACACCTGGCGCGAGAGCTGCCACACCTTCTCGTACGCGAATGCGAACAGGGTGGCGGCCGGCACCTATAACGGCCAGGTCACCTACACCTTGAGCGTGCCATGAAGGACATGCGTCTCGCCCTCGGACTCGCCTGCGCGCTGGTGACCCTGCCCGTTTCCGCCCAGGCCTACCGCGTCGACGACACCGGCAGCCAGGTGCTGGGCGGACCCTTGCGCCTGAAACCGATCACGCCGATGCCGCGTGGCGAACTTGCCACCGCGCTGTTCGGCCAGACCCGCGTGCTGGTGCGGCTCGATACCGCGCCCTGGAAGGGCCGTCGTGGACGGATCTACATGACCTTGCCGCAAAACGCGGATGGCCAGGTCGTCGCCACCTGGGGGACGCAGGGCCGACTGCTGCCGGGCACGTTGCGTAGCGGCGAACGCACCTTGGTCTACGCCGGGCCGATCGACGCGGACACGCTCGAGGACACCCTGCGCCTGTCGATCCAGGCCGACGGTCGCGAACTCGCGCGCGGCGAACGGCTGGCCTTCTCGTTCGAAATCGACCTGGACGCGCCATGACGACGCGAAACACCATCCACATCCTCCTCGCCGCATGCGCGTTGTCCGTATCCGCGGTTTCCGCGCAGGGATTCTCCGCGGTCGTGTCGCCACCGCGTTTCGAGGACAGCGCCAAGCCGGGCACGACCTACCGCAACGTGGTCGAGATCGACAACGTGTCGGCGGAATCGGCGCATTTCACGATGAAGACCGCGGACTGGACCCTCATGCCCGACGGCGGCGTGCAGTTCTCCGACTCGCTGGCGGCCGGCAGTTGCCGCCCGTGGGTCGGGATCGAGGCCGCGGACATCGCCCTCGGCGCGAACGGCAAGCGCCGTTATCGTTTCGAAGTCGCGGTGCCCGCGGACGCGCCGCGCCGCGAATGCCGCTTCGCGCTGTTGATCGAAGGCGACCCCGAGCCGGTGGAGAGCGGCATCGCGATCCCGGTGTCTGGGCGCATCGCCGTCATCGTCTACCTGTCCATCGGCGATGCGGCGCCGCGGCTCGAAATCACGGGCCAAGGCGTGGCGAAAGTCGACGGCCAGGACGTCCCGGTGCTGAAGGTACGCAACGACGGCGACGCGCACGGCCGGCTGCAGGGCTTCGTCGATGGCACCGACGCCGGAGGCAAGCACTATGCGTTCGCGCCGTCGACCTCGCCGATCATGCCGGGCGAAACGCGCGACATCCCGCTGCAGCCGCAGGCCGACGACCCCAAGTCGCCGCCGCCGGTGCTGGAGTTCCCGGTGAAGCTGCAGGGACGCCTCGATTCTGGCGCGCAGCGGATCGACATCGCGGCCACCGTCGCGCGATGACTTCCGAAGGCTCGACCGCGGCCAGGCACGCGCTCGCGGCGGCCATCCTCGCCGTGCTCGCGGCGTCGCCTTGCGTGCAGGCGCAGGACGCCGACGCGTCGGCGCAGCAGGAGCCCTACCGCGACCGCATCATCGCTTCGTCGCAACTGCAGGCGCTGCCGCCCGACGAGGACGCCGACGAGGACGATGCCGACGGCCCGCCGCGCGGCTTCCACGTGGAAGCCATCGCCAGTCGCACCGAGCGCGGCGACGACAGCTACGACGAACAGGGCATTTCGATCGGCGGCTTCCGCGAAACCGCCAACTGGGGCACCTTCTCGCTCGAAGCCACGCTGTTCGACAGCAACCGCGAGCGTTTCGACGGCATCGGCGACGGCGGCTTCGGCGGACTGGTCACGCTCTGGCAACGCGATTTCTGGATCAGCGACCGCTGGCGCCTCGACAACGGCTTCGGCGTGCTCAACACGCCGGCGACGCCACTGCAGCGCAACCAGTACAGGTTCTACCTGCCGACGGTCGCGTTCGCCGGCGCGAGCAGCGAATGGCACGACGATGCCGATGGCCTGCTGCTGCAGGGCGCTGCCGGCCGCGCCGGCATCTACACCGGCACGCGCGTGGTCGGCTTCGACGTCGCCGACGGCAATGTCGCCGCGCTCAATGCGCAATGGCGGTGGGCGCCGGGATGGACCGGCGCCGCGTCGTTCCTCGGCACCCGGGGACGCATCGTCCCCGACGACCGCGGCGAAGCGGTGTTCGAAACCGGCGACACCCAGGCCCTGTATGCGGCCACCGCGTGGCAGGGCGCGCGCGACAACCTGCAGTTCAACCTGCTTTCGAGCCATGGCGACTCCGGTCCCGCCACCGGCGCGTGGGTCGATGCGAACGCGCAGCGCGGCCGCTATGTCCACAACTACGGCGCGTTTTATCTAGGCGAAGACCTCGCCTGGGGCGCCTACCCGATCAGCAACGACGTCCAGGGCGGCTACTACCGCATCGGCTACCAGTACGCGCGCTGGTCGTGGAACGCGGGGCTGGATGCGATCGATTCGATCTCGGGCAAGGGCTTCGACGGCCTGTACGCCAGTTCGTTCGCGCGCTACCAGGCCAGCAGTTCGCTGGGCTACGGCGGCAGCTTCAACCTGCGCCACGGCGCGGGCCGCACCGGCTACAGCGCGCAGGCCTTCGTCGACCGCCAGGGCGACTGGGGCCAGACGCGCTGGCAACTGGATCGCGCGCAAGGCAACGGCAACGACAGCTGGCAGGTCGGCGTCGACCAGGCCCTCCCGCTGCGCGAGGGAAGCCGGTTGTCGGCTTCGCTGTCCTATGGCTCGCTCGACTACGGTTTCGGCGCGTCGCGCACGATCGTCGCTGCCCTCTACGGCGGGCGCGACCTCGGCGACCGGATCTCCATCGACGGCAGCGCGCACTGGACGCACGGCAACGGCGAAGGTGCGATCCGCGGCACCGACGTCAACATCGGCGTCAACTTCGAAATGAGCCAGCGCTGGCTGCTGACCGCCGCGTTCTACCAGAGCCTGGGTTCGCAACGATCGCCCTTCGTCATCGATCCGCTGGTGACCGAACAACCCTTCATCTCCCTGCCGCGCGACCGCTCGGTCTTCCTCACCCTGCGCTACGAACGCAACGCGGGACGGCCGCAGGGCATGCTCGGTGGCGTGGCGCCCAACGGCCCGGCGGGCAGCGTCGCCGGCAGCGTGTTCCTGGACGACAACGGCGACGGCGTGCGCAATGCCTCGGAACAAGCCGCGCAGAACGTGACCGTGCTCCTCGACGGACGCTTCGCGGTCCGGACCGACAGCCTCGGCAACTTCGCGTTCACGCGCGTCGCGGCAGGCAAACACGTCCTGACCGTGGTCCCGGACAACCTGCCGCTGCCCTGGTCGCTGCGCGACGGCGATGCCGAGCACACCATCCAGGTCGAGGTGCGCGGCACCGTCCGGGTCGATTTCGCGGCCCACCGCCAGCCCTGATCCGCGGCTTGCCCGTAACTCGCTGAACCGGCTACAATTCCGCGGCTTTGCCGGGTTCCGACCCGCGAAGCACGTCCACGCCGGACGCCACCGGCGAATCCACACCTGTCGGCAACCCCTGCTCCGGGGTGCCCGCGCAAGCGGGTTCGGAAGCAGTGACGACGGGGAGGTCCAACCCCGGAATCCAGCGCCGCGTTCCCTCGGGAGCAAAGGCGCGGCGCCCCATTCGAACGGCGCGGGTTCCACGTTCAGGAGTTCCAAACCATGTCCCAGATCACCATGCGCCAGATGCTGGAAGCCGGCGTGCATTTCGGCCACCAGACGCGTTACTGGAACCCGAAGATGGCCCCGTACATCTTCGGCGCCCGCGGCAAGATCCACATCATCAACCTCGAGAAGACCATGCCGCTCTTCTCGGACGCGATGAACTTCATTTCCGGCGTCGCGCAGAAGCGCGGCATCATCCTGTTCGTCGGCACCAAGCGCAGCGCGCGCGACGCGGTCAAGGAAGAAGCCGAGCGTTGCGGCCAGCCGTACATGACCCAGCGCTGGCTGGGCGGCACGCTGACCAACTTCGCCACGGTCAAGAAGTCGGTGTCGCGCCTGAAGGAACTCGAGGCCGGCGAGACCGACGGCACGTTCCAGAAGCTGGTCAAGCACGAAGTGCTGGGCCTGCGCCGCGAGCGCGACAAGCTGCTGGCCTCGCTGGGCGGCATCAAGGACATGAACCGCCTGCCCGACGCGCTGTTCGTGATCGACATCGGCCATGAGGACATCGCGATCAAGGAAGCCAAGAAGCTCGGCATCCCGGTGATCGCGGTGGTCGACACCAACTACGACCCGGCGCTGGTCGATTACGCCATCCCGGGCAACGACGACGCGATCCGCGCGGTGCAGCTCTACGCCCGCGCCGCCGCCGACGCTGTGCTCGAGGGCAAGGCCGCCGCACCGCAAGCCGCGACCATGCGCGAGGAAGACTTCGCCACCGGCGACGAGGGCGGGAAAAAGCCCGGCCGCCGCGCCCCGGCGAAGAAGGCCGCGCTGAAGGCCGATGCCGCGCCGGAAGCCGCCGCCGAAGCCCCGGCCGCGGAGTAATCGCGGCGCAATGCAGCCGCGCAAGCGTGCGCGGCTGGCATGGCGAGTTGGTGGTTGGTCGTTCGTGGTTGGTGGAATGCGTTTCGAATCCACCAACGACCAACTACGAACCACCAACCGCAAATTCTTTACAGGCAGGCCCAGTTCGTTCCTGCCGGACTTTTTCCATTCGAGGTTCAAGTTAATGGCTGAAATCACCGCTTCCCTGGTCAAGGAACTGCGCGAGCGCACCGGCGCCGGCATGATGGAGTGCAAGAAGGCGCTCACCGAAAACAACGGCGACATCGATGCCGCCGCCGAAGCGCTGCGCAAGTCCGGCGCCGCCAAGGCCGACAAGAAGGCCGACCGCATCGCCGCCGAAGGCCGTATCGGCGTCGCCCAGGACGGCGGCAAGGCCGTGCTGGTCGAAGTCAATTCCGAAACCGACTTCGTCGCCAACGACGTCAACTTCAAGAACTTCGTGCAGTCCGTTGCCCAGGCCGCGCTGGCCTCCGGCGCCGCCGACGTGGAATCGCTGAAGAACGCGAAGCTGCCGGGCGGCGAAACCGTCGAGGAAGCCCGCGCCACCGCCGTGCAGAAGCTGGGCGAAAACATCCAGATCCGCCGCCTGGCCAAGGTCGACGGCAACAACACCGTCGGCGCCTACGTGCACACCAACGGCAAGATCGGCGTGCTGGTCGACCTGACCGGCGGCAACGCCGAGCTGGCTTCGGGCCTGGCCATGCACATCGCCGCGATGAATCCGCCCTACAACAAGGCCGCCGACGTGCCGGCCGACTTCGTGGCGAAGGAAAAGGAAATCGAACTGGCGAAGATGTCCGAGAAGGACAAGCAGAAGCCGGCCGAAATCCTGGAGAAGATCATCTCCGGCAAGATCAACAAGATCGTCAACGAAGTCACCCTGTACGGCCAGAACTACGTGCTGGACAGCGACAAGAGCGTGGAGGCCGTGCTCAAGGCCGCCGGCGCCAACGTCGTCGGCTTCACCCGCCTCGTGGTGGGCGAAGGCATCGAGAAGGTGGTCGAGGATTACGCCGCCGAAGTGGCGAAGGCGATGCAGGTCTGATTTTCCGCTTGGCCCGATCCGCGAAAAACCCGCCGCGAGGCGGGTTTTTTGTTGCCCCTCATCCGCCTTCGGCACGTTGACTCGCCGCATCCATGCGGCTCGCCCTGCGGGCGGCTTCGCCGTCCAAATCGACAATCCTGCCGATTTGTCCCCCGTGCGGGGAGAAGGAAATTCCGTCGATCGGCTAGAATCCACGCGCCATCGCCAACGGGATTCCCCATGACCGCGCCCCTCGCCTATCGCCGCGTCCTGTTGAAACTGTCCGGCGAAGCGTTGATGGGCGACGAGGACTACGGCATCGACCCGAAGGTGCTGAACCGGCTCGCGCGGGAGGTGATCGAGGCCCGCGAGGCCGGCGCCGAGATCGCGCTGGTGATCGGCGGCGGCAACATCTTCCGCGGCGCGGGACTCGCCGCCGGCGGCATGGATCGCGTCACCGGGGACCAGATGGGCATGCTCGCCACCGTGATCAACGCGCTCGCGATGCAGGACGCGCTGGAGAAGCTCGGCGCGAAGTGCCGGGTGATGAGCGCGATCAAGATCAACGACGTGTGCGAGGACTACATCCGCCGCCGCGCGGTGCGCCACCTCGAGAAGGGCCGCATCTGCATCTTCGCCGCGGGCGTGGGCAGCCCGTACTTCACCACCGATTCCGGCGCGGCGCTGCGCGCGATCGAGATCGGCGCGGACCTGCTGCTGAAGGCGACCAAGGTCGATGGGGTCTACGACAAGGACCCGAAGAAGCACAAGGATGCGAAGCGCTACGCGCGCCTCGGCTACGACGAGGTGATCGCGCGCGACCTGCAGGTGATGGATACCGCCGCGTTCGCGCTGTGCCGCGACGCCGAGCTGCCGCTGCGCATCTTCGACATGTCCGAACCCGGCGTGCTGCTGGATCTGCTGCGTGGTGCCGACATCGGCACGCTGGTGCAGGGCCGCAACGCGCAATAGTGTCCGCGTCGTTCCGACGACACCATTTCCCGATGCATTCCCACGACCACGGCCCCGCGAACGCCACCCGCGCCTTCGCCTGGGTCACGCTGATCAACCTCGCCTACACCGCGCTGGAGGCGGGTTACGGCTTCGCCACCCAATCGCTGGCATTGCTGTCGGACGCGCTGCACAACTTCGGCGACGTGCTCGGGCTGGGATTGGCCTGGGGTGCCGCGGTGCTCGCGCGCAGGCCACCGACCGAACGCCACACCTACGGCTGGCGCCGCGCCACCCTGCTGTCGCCGCTGGCGAACGCGTTGCTGCTGGTCGGTTTCTCCGGCGCGCTGGGCTGGGAAGCGATCCGCCGCTTCGGCGCGCCGCCGCAGATTCCCGGCGTGCCGGTGATGGTGGTCGCGGCGATCGGCATCCTCGTCAACCTCGGCGCCGCCTGGCTGGTGCGCGACGGCCACGACCACGACCTCAACCGACGCGGCGCGTTCCTGCACCTGGTGGCGGACGCGGCGGTGTCGCTGGCGGCGGTGCTCGCCGGCGCCGGCATCCTCGCCTTCGGCTGGAACTGGCTCGATCCGGCAACCGCGCTGCTGGTCGGCATCGTGATCGCCGCCGGCGCGTTCGCGCTGCTGCGCGACGCCTTCGACGCCAGCATGGACGCGGTGCCGCGCAACCTCGACCGCGACCTCGTGCAGGATTTCCTGCTCGAACAGGACGGCGTGGTGTCGGTGCACCACCTGCACATCTGGTCGCTGGGCGCGGGCGAGATCGCGATGACCGCGCACATGGTGCGCAGCGACGACGGCGACCACGACGCCTTCATCGACCGCCTCGCGCACGCGCTGGACCATCGCTTCGGCATCAACCACCCGACCCTGCAGATCGAGCGCGGCGCCGCCTGCGAGCACGACCGCCACGACCGCGCGCCGCACGCGCACTGAGCCGGAACCCGTCCGCCGGGCCTTCGCTATACTTGCCGGTCGCAACATTTGCCCGGAGCCGGCGATGATCAAGGACATCCACACCGACGCGAACGCGCGCATGCAGAAGAGCATCGACGCGCTCAGGCACACCCTCGTCAAGGTGCGCACCGGCCGCGCCTCGACCGCGCTGGTGGAACACATCAAGGTCAACTACTACGGTTCCGAGGTGCCGCTGTCTCAGGTCGCCAGCGTGGCGGTCGCCGATGCGCGTTCGCTGACCATCACCCCGTGGGAAAAGCAGATCGTGGGCGCGGTGGAAAAAGCGATCCTCGGCTCAGACCTCGGCCTGACCCCGAACACCGCCGGCACCGTGATCCGCCTCAACCTGCCCGCGCTCACCGAGGAACGGCGCAAGGAACTGTCGAAGGTGGTGCACGGCGAGGGCGAGGACACCAAGGTCGCGATCCGCAACATCCGCCGCGACGCCAACCACCACGTCAAGGAACTGCTGAAGGACAAGCAGATCACCGAGGACGAAATGACGCGCAGCGAAGCCGACGTCCAGAAGATGACCGACAAGGCGATCAAGGACGTGGACGACGTGGTGAAGGCGAAGGAACAGGAATTGATGGCGGTCTGATGCCGAGCGGGCTGCACTCGCGACGGCCCGGGGCTGACGTCATTCGATGAGCATTCCGAAACACCTCGCCGTGATCATGGACGGCAACGGCCGCTGGGCGCAGCAGCGTCGCCGGCCGCGCATCATCGGCCACCGCGCCGGCGCGCGCGCGGTCGCGACCTGCATCGATTTCTGCCTCGACCGCGGCATCGGCGCGCTGACCCTGTTCGCGTTCTCCAGCGAGAACTGGGGCCGGCCGGAGGATGAAGTCGGCGGGTTGATGAAACTGTTCGTGCACGTGCTCGACCGCGAGATCGCGGAACTGCACCGCCGCGGCGTGTGCATCCGCTTCATCGGCGACCGCGAACGCTTTTCCCCAGCGATACGCGAACGCATGCGGTCCGCCGAAGCGCTGACCCTCGGCAACGCGCGGCTGGCCCTGAACATCGCCGCCAGCTACGGCGGGCGCCAGGACATCGCCGCCGCCGCGCGCGCGCTGGCCGAGGACGTGGCCGCCGGTCGCATCGCAGCTGCGGACATCGACGAGGCCGCGGTCGCGGCGCGCGTCGCCCTCGCCGACCTGCCGCCGCCCGACCTGCTGGTCCGCACCGGCGGCGACCAGCGCATCAGCAATTTCCTGCTGTGGCAGCTGGCCTACGCCGAACTCTGGTTCACCGACACGTTGTGGCCCGACCTCGATGCGGCCACACTGCAGCGCGCGCTGGACGACTTTTCCGGCCGCGAACGCCGCTTCGGCCTCACCGGCAGCCAGGTCGCCGCCACCGACGAGAACCCCGCATGACCCGAACCCGCGTGCTGGCCGCCCTGGTGATGGCGCCACTGGCGATCGCCGCGATCCTGTTCCTGCCGACGCCGTGGCTGGCATTGCTCGCCGCCGTGGTGTTCCTGTGCGGACTGTGGGAATGGCTGCGGCTGTCCGAGGTCGAGGACACGCTGGCACGCACAGTGCTGCTGGTGCTGAACCTGCTGCTGATGGTGGCGATGGTCTGGGCTTCGCAAACACCCAGCGGCGGCTCGCTGGTGCTGTTCCAGCTCGCCGCGACGATCGGCGTGGGCTGGTGGCTGCTGGCGGCGCTGTGGCTGCGCGCCTACGATTTCGGCTCCGACCACGACAATGGCGCGCGCGTCGCCAAGCTCGCGGCCGGCACCCTGGCCATCGTCCCCGCGTGGTGTGCGCTGGCCCTGATCCATGCGCAAAAGCCGAACGGGCACTTCTGGCTGTTGCTGGCACTGCTCCTGGTCTGGGCCGCGGATACCGGCGCCTACTTCGCCGGACGCCATTTCGGCGGCAAGATCTTCGGCCGTAAGCTGGCGCCACGGATCAGTCCGAACAAGACCATCGAGGGCGTGATCGGGGGCTTGCTGCTCTCGGTGGCGATCGCGCTCGCCGGGGCGCTGCTGATCGGCACGAAGGCCGCGCAATTGCCGGCGGTCGCGCTGGTCGCAGTGGTGGTGGTGCTGTTCTCGGTGGTCGGCGATCTGTTCGAAAGCCTGCTCAAGCGCCACGCCGGGGTGAAGGATTCCGGCAACCTGATCCCGGGCCACGGCGGCCTGCTGGACCGCATGGACAGCGTGCTCGCCGCGCTGCCGGTGTTCGTGCTGGGCAAGGAGTGGCTGGGCTTCTGATGCGCAACGTCGCCGTCCTCGGCGCGACCGGTTCGATCGGCACCTCCGCGCTCGACGTCATCGCCCGCCATCCCGATGCGCTGCGCGCCAGCGTGCTCGCCGCCGGCAGCCGCGTCGATGCCTTGGTGGAACTCTGCCGCGCGCATCGTCCAGACCACGCGGTCATCGCCGACGAGAACGCATACGCCGCATTGCACGACGGCCTGCGCGACGCGGGCCTCGACACGCAGGCGCACGCAGGTGCGAAAGCGCTGGCCGAACTCGCCGCAGGCACGGCCTGCGACACGGTCGTGGCCGCCATCGTCGGCGCCGCCGGGCTGGATTCCACCCTCGCCGCCGCGCGCGCCGGCAAGCGCCTGCTGCTCGCGAACAAGGAATCGCTGGTACTGGCCGGCGAACTGCTGGTGCGCGTCGCGCACGACGCGGGGGCGACCATCGTCCCCATCGACAGCGAGCACAACGCGATCTTCCAGTGCCTCGGCGGTTGCGGGGATCGCGCCGAAGTGGCGCGCATCGTGTTGACCGCGTCCGGCGGCCCGTTCCGCGGCCGCAGTCGCGCCGAACTCGCGGGCGTCACGCCGGCGCAGGCCGTCGCCCATCCCAAATGGGACATGGGCCCGAAGATTTCGGTGGATTCGGCCACCTTGATGAACAAGGGCCTCGAAGTCATCGAAGCGCACCATCTGTTCGACCTGCCGGGCGAGCGCATCGAGGTGCTGGTGCACCCGCAGAGCCTGGTGCATTCACTGGTGGAATTCATCGACGGTTCCACACTCGCCCAGCTCGGCTTGCCGGACATGCGCACCGCGCTCGCGGTCGGTCTCGGCTGGCCCCGGCGCATCGCCTCGGGCGTGGGCGGACTCGACCTGCGCACGCACGGACGACTGGATTTCGAAGCGCCGGACCTCGACACCTTCCCCTGCCTGCGCCTCGCCTACGGCGTCCTGGCCGCGGGTGGAACCGCGCCGGCCATGCTGAACGCGCTGGACGAAATCCTCGTTTCAGCGTTTCTTCAGGGCCGGATCGCATTCTTGGACATTCCCGCCGTGATCGAGGACGGCCTGGCCGCGCTGCCCGTGACCCCCGCCGACTCCCTTGATGCATTGCTCGAAGCCGACGCCCGCGCCCGCGCCTTCGCGCGCGAACGCTGCGGCTTGGGAGGAAACGCCTGATGGGCGAATTCCTCGGTTCCGCGTGGTGGCTGCTGGTCAGCATCGGCGTGCTGGTCACCTTCCACGAATTCGGCCATTTCTGGGTCGCGCGCCGCTGCGGGGTGAAGGTGCTGCGCTTCTCGGTCGGTTTCGGCAAGCCGGTCTGGTCGCGCACCGGGCGCGACGGCACCGAATACGCGATCGGCGCGATTCCGCTCGGCGGCTACGTCAAGATGCTCGGCGAGCATTCGCTGGAAGCGGGCGACATCGAACGCGAACCCAGCGCCGAGGAATTGGCGCAGTCGCACGATCGCCAATCGGTGTGGAAACGCATCGCGATCGCCGCCGCCGGCCCCCTCGCCAACCTCGTGCTGTGCGTCGCGTTGCTGTGGGCGATGTTCGTGATCGGCCGCCCGGACTTCCAGCCCGTGGTCGGCGTCAGCGATGGCATCGCCGCGACCTCGGGCCTGCGCGCCGGCGACCGCCTGCTCTCGGTCGATGGCCGCGCCACCCCCACCTGGAGCGAAGCCTCGATGGCGCTGCTCTCCGCAGCGCTCGATCGCCGCGATGCGAAGCTCGAAATCGAAGGCGCCGACGGCCTGCACATGGATCGGACGCTGCGGCTGTCGCAACTTCCTGCCGGCCTCTCCGACGACAGTGTCGTCGCCGGCACCGGCATCGTCCCGCGCCACCTGTTGCTGCCGCCCGTGGTCGGCGAGATCGCGGCCGGCACGCCGGCCGCGGGCGTGCTGGCGAAGGGAGACCACATCACCGCCATCGATGCGCAGCCGGTGTCCAGCTTCGAGGCGATCGGCCCGCTGGTGCAGGCCCTGGGCGAACGCGGCGGCGACGCGATGATCGAGGTGCAGCGCAACGGCGAACGCCTCGCCCTGCCGATCCGTCCCGCGAAGCGCAGCGAACCCGGCCGCGATCCGTATTGGGCGCTCGGCATCCGCCCCGCCCCGGCGCAGGCTCCCGCGTACGACGCGCGCCTGCGCTACGGCCCTCTGCGCGCGCTGCCGGCGGCGTTCGCCGAAACCGGGCGCCTGTTCAGCGATTCGATGGCGATGATCGCGCGCATGTTCGACGGCCGCGCTTCGACGCGGAACGTCTCCGGCCCGATCACCATCGCGCGCTACGCCAATGCCTCGGCGCAGCTGGGGCCGGCGTGGTTCCTGAACTTCCTCGCGCTGCTGTCGCTCAGCCTCGCGATCATCAACCTGCTGCCCATCCCCGTCTTGGACGGGGGTCACCTGCTGTATTACCTTATCGAATTGGCCAAGGGCAGCCCGCTGAGCGAGCGCGCCATGGTCGCCGGCCAATACCTCGGCCTCGTCGTCCTCGCGGGGTTGATGGGGCTGGCGTTCTACAATGACTTCCTGGGCCTGGCGAGGTGAACGCCGTCGTGCACGGCCGCGCCGCCTCCGCCCCCACCACCCCCGATCCGGATGCCCCGATGACGCGACACCCACAGCGCCGCCTCGCCCTTGCCATCGCGGTCGCCGCCGCCCTCAGCGGCCCGGCATGGGCGCAGACCGCGGAAGCGCCCGTCGCCGCGACGAGCGTCGCGCCGGATGCCACGGCCAGCCTGCCGTTCGTGGTCGCCGACATCCGCGTGGACGGCCTGCAGCGCATCGGCGCCGGCACGGTGTTCACCTACCTCCCGGTCGAGCGCGGCGACACCCTCGACCAGGCCAAGGCGGCGCAGGCGATCCGGGCGTTGTACAAGACCGGATTCTTCGAGGACGTGCGCCTCGCCCGCCAGGGCGACATCCTCGTGGTCACGGTGTCCGAACGCCCGGCGATCAACAAGCTCACGATCACCGGCAACAAGGACATCAAGACCGATGACCTGACCAAGGGCCTCAAGGACATCGGCCTCGCGGAAGGCGAGACCTTCGACCGGCAGAGCCTGGACCAGGTCACCCAGGAACTGACCCGCCAGTACAACAACCGCGGCAAGTACAACGTCCAGATCACCCCGTCCATCGCCCGCCTCGACCGCAACCGCGTCGACGTGACCATCACGATCAAGGAAGGCAAGGCGGCGAAGATCCGCCACATCAACCTGATCGGCAACGAGAAATTCGAGCAGAAGGACATCACCGACAACTGGGAATCGCGCGAATCCAACTGGATGAGCTGGTACCGCCGCGACGACCAGTATTCGCGCGAGAAACTGTCCGGCGACCTCGAGAAACTCAACGAGTACTACCTCGACCGCGGCTACATCGACTTCAGCGTCGACAACACCCAGGTCGCGATCAGTCCCGACAAGCGCGACATGTTCATCACCGCCGGCCTCACCGAGGGCGAGCCCTACACGGTCTCGTCGATCAAGGTCAGCGGCGACACCGTCCTCCCGGCGGACGAGATCCAGCGGCTGGTGCTGCTGAAGGAAGGCCAGACCTTTTCGCGCAAGGCGCTGGAGATCACCACCGATGCCATCACCAATACCCTGTCGAACATCGGCTATGCCTTCGCCCAGGTGAACCCGGTGCCGCAGGTCGATCGCGACAAGCACACCGTCGGGCTCGACCTGCAGGTGGTGCCCGGTCCGCGCGTCAACGTCCGCCACATCCTGTTCAAGGGCAATGCCCGCACCTCCGACGAGGTGCTGCGCCGCGAGATGCGCCAGTTCGAGAACGCCTGGTACTCGCAGGCGGCCATCGACCGTTCCAAGGTCCGCCTGCAGCGGCTCGGCTATTTCGACAAGGTCGACGTCGAAACCAAGCCCGTCCCCGGCACGCCCGACCAGGTCGACGTGGTCTACAACGTCAACGAGACCAATTCCGGCAGCTTCACCTTCGGCCTCGGCTATTCGCAGTTGTCCGGCATCACCACCTCGATCCAGCTCAGCGAGAACAACTTCCTCGGCACCGGCAACCGGGTGTCGGTCGAAGCCAGCCGCAACTACTACCTGCAGCGCTACTCGTTCTCGTTCCTGAACCCGTACTTCACCGACGGCGGGGTATCGCTGGGCTACAACCTGTGGTGGCGCGAGTTCGACAACTCCAACTTCAACACCGCGAGCTACTCGACCACCAGCGCCGCGGGACAGATGGTGCTGGGCCTGCCGATCACGGAAAACGACACGGTCACGGCGATGCTGGGCATCGATCGCAACCAGATCTACGCGTATTCGGGATCGTCGCCACAGAGCATCGTCGATTACATCGACGCGCTCGACACCCGCACCTTCCACGCCTGGCGCACGGAACTCGGCTGGGCGCGCGACACCCGGGACCAGTACTTCACCCCGACCCGCGGCATGTACCAGCGCGTCTCGGCGGAAATCGCCCTGCCCGGCTCGACCGTGCAGTACTACAAGCTCAACTACCAGTTCTCCAAGTACTGGCCGCTGTCGCGCTTCTTGGTGCTGAACACGCGCGCCGAAGTGGGCTACGGCGACAGCTATGGCAGCGCGGTGACGCGCAACGTCTGCTACACGCCCGGCACCTACGTGGATAGCAATGGCGATGGCACGCCGGATACCTACGTGCCCGGCCCGGACCCGAGCACGCCCTGCGAACCGACATCCCCCGACTACCTCAAGACGGTGACCGCAGACGGCCTGCCGTTCTTCGAGAACTTCTACGCCGGCGGCACTACGTCCGTGCGCGGCTTCAAGGACAACACGCTGGGCCCGCGCGGCGCGGCACTCGGCAGCACCTACCTGCAGCCGCTCGGTGGCGCGGTCAAGACCGTCGGTTCGCTGGAGCTGATCTTCCCGACCCTGCTCGACACCTCGTCGGCGCGCGTGTCCGCGTTCCTCGACTTCGGCAACGTGTTCGCCAACGCCGATTCGTTCGACGCGGGGCAATTGCGCGCCTCCGCCGGCGTGGCCCTGCTGTGGCGCGCGCCGGTCGGCCCGATCTCGATCAGTTATGCCATGCCGCTGCGCAAGGAAGACGGCGACGAGATCGAACGCCTGCAGTTCAGCTTCGGCGGCACGTTCTGAGGAACGCCGCGCACGCCATGTCCGCAACGAGCCAACGCGCGGCGGATCTTGCGGAGCGTTTCGCGCTGCGGCTGCATGGCGATGGCGATGTCGTCCTCGACGGCGTCGCCACGCTGGCGAACGCGGGGCCGGGCAAGCTCGCCTTCCTCGCCAATCCGCGCTACCGCGCGCAACTCGCGCAAACCCGCGCCGGCGCGGTGGTGATGCGCGCCGCGGACGCGGAAGGCTACGCCGGCACCGCGCTGCTCGCCGACGATCCCTATGCCGCGTTCGCGAAACTCGCCGCCCAGTTCGAAACCCGTTCCACGGCCGAACCCGGCATGCACCCGTCCGCGGTCGCCGCCGCCGATGCGCACGTCGATCCCTCCGCGCAGGTCGGGCCGTTCGTGGCCATCGGCGCGCGTTCGCGGATCGAGGCAGGCGCGATCATCGGCCCGGGCTGCGTCATCGGCGAGGACTGCATCGTCGGCGAAGCCTGCGAACTGGTCGCGCGGGTCACGCTGGTGAAGCGCGTGCGCCTGGGCAAGCGCGTGCTGGTGCACCCGGGCGCGGTGCTCGGCGCCGACGGCTTCGGCCTGGCGATGGACGCCGGCCGCTGGCTCAAGGTGCCGCAACTCGGCGGCGTGGTGGTCGGCGACGACTGCGAGATCGGCGCCAACACCAGCATCGACCGCGGCGCGATCGAGGACACCGTACTCGAGGAAGACGTGCGCCTCGACAACCAGATCCAGGTCGGCCACAACGCGCGCATCGGCGCGCATACCGCGCTGGCCGGCTGCGCCGCGGTCGCCGGCAGCGCGAAGATCGGCCGTTACTGCCTGATCGGCGGCGGCGCCGGCGTGCTCGGCCACCTCGAGGTCTGCGACCGCGTGGTCGTCACCGCGATGAGCCTGGTCACCCATTCCATCCGCGAACCGGGGGAATATTCCTCCGGCACGCCGTTGATGCCGAACCGCGCCTGGCGCAAGAGCGCCGCGCGCTTCAAGCAGCTCGACCGCCTGTTCCGACGCAACGATCCAGACGAGGACCCGACATGACCGTCGACATCCCCATGCCGGTGACGATCGAGCGCATCCAGGCGCTGCTTCCGCACCGTTACCCGTTCCTGCTGGTCGACCGCGTGGTCGAGTTCGAACCCGGCAAGCGCATCCTCGCGTGGAAGAACGTCACCGGAAACGAACCGTTCTTCCAGGGCCATTTCCCCGGCCATCCGGTGATGCCCGGCGTGCTGGTGCTGGAGGCGCTGGCGCAGACCGGCGGCCTGCTCACGCAGATGACGCGCGAGGCCGCGGGCGGCCCGGCCTCGGACAACATGTTCTACCTGGTGAAGATCGATGCGGCGAAGTTCTCGCGCATGATCGTGCCCGGCGACCGGATCGAACTCGAGGTCGTGCTCAAGCGCGTGATCCGCAACATGGCCATGTACGTCGGCACCGCCCGGGTCGACGGCGAAACCGCGGCATGTGCCGAGATCCTGTGCGCCGAGGCGAAGGACTGAACGCGATGACGGATTCGCGCATCCATCCGACCGCGATCGTCGATCCCACGGTGCGCATCGGCGCGAACGTCGAAATCGGCGCGTACAGCGTGGTCGGCGCCGAGGTCGAGATCGGCGACGGCACCCGCATTGGCCCGCACTGCACCATCGAGGGCCCGACCCGCATCGGCCGCGACAACCGCTTCCACGGCCATGCCGCGATCGGCGGCGACCCGCAGGACAAGAAGTTCGACGGCGAGCGCACCGAACTCGTGATCGGCGACCGCAACGTGTTCCGCGAATTCACCACCATCAACCGCGGCACCGGCAGCGGCGGCGGCAGTACCCGCATCGGCGACGACAACTGGTTCCTGTCCTACGTGCACGTCGCCCACGACTGCCGCGTCGGCAACGGTTGCGTGTTCTCCAACAACGCGACCCTCGCCGGGCACGTGGAAGTCGGCGATTTCGTCATCCTCAGCGGCTTCACCGGGGTGCACCAGTTCTGCCGCATCGGCGCGCACGCCTTCATCGGCATGGGCGCTTTCGTCAACGGCGACGTGCCGCCGTTCGTGATGGTCGCGCAGGAAGGCTACGGCCGGCCGCGCGGCGTCAACGCCGAGGGCCTGAAGCGCCGCGGCTTCGACGGCGGGCGCATCGCCGCGATCAAGCGCGCCTACCGCGCGCTGTACGTCTCCGGCGCGAAGCTGGACGAAGCGAAACAACAGCTCGTCGCGCTCGCGCAGGGCAGCGCCGACGTGCGCGAAGTCCTCGAGTTCATCGAACGCGGCGAACGACCGCTGCTGCGGTGAACATTTTTTCCCTATCCCCGCCGTCGCGGGGAGAGGGTGCCGAAGGCGGGTGAGGGGCATGCACGACAGCGAAAATCGTCCGATCCGTTTCGCAGTCATCGCCGGCGAAGCCTCGGGCGACGTGCTCGGCGCGGGACTGGTGCAGGCGCTGCGCGAGCTATTCCCCGACGCGGAGTTCGCCGGCGTCTGCGGCCCGGCGATGCGCGATGCCGGCGTCGAGGCATGGGCCGATGCGAACGAACTCGCGGTGATGGGCCTGGCGGAAGTGCTTTCGCACCTGCCTCGCCTGTTGCGCCTGCGCAAGACGCTGCGCGAACGCATCCTCGCGTGGAAGCCGGACGCATTCATCGGCATCGACGCGCCCGATTTCAACCTCGGCCTCGAACGCTGGCTCAAGCGCCGTGGCGTGCGCACCGTGCATTACGTGAGCCCATCGGTGTGGGCCTGGCGCGAATCGCGCGCAGCGAAGATCGGCGCCAGCGCCGACCGCGTGCTCTGCCTGTTCCCGATGGAACCGCCGATCTACGCGCAGCACGGCGTCGACGCGGTGTTCGTCGGGCATCCGCTCGCGGACCAGGTTCCGCTCGATCCGGATCGCGCCGCCGCGCGCGCGGCGCTGGGCATCGCCGTGCACGACCCGGTGCTGGCGCTGTTGCCCGGCAGCCGCCTCGGCGAAATCGAACGCATGCTCCCTGTATTCCTCGAATCCGCCGTCGGCGTCGCCGCGGAATTCCCGGAACTGAAGGTGCTCGTTCCCGCGGCGAACGCGGCCTGTCGCACCGCGATCGAACGCATCGCCACCGGGGTTCCGCTCGCGCTGCAGGTACTCGACAGCGGTGCGCAGCAGGCGATGATCGCCAGCGACGTGGTGCTGCTCGCTTCGGGCACCGCCGCACTCGAGGCGATGCTGTGCAAGCGGCCGATGGTGGTCGGGCACCGCATCGCGCCGATGACGCACGCCATCGTTCGCGGCTTGGGATTGCTGAAATCGCGCTTCGTCAGCCTGCCGAACATCCTCGCCGGCGAAGCTCTGGTGCCGGAACTGCTGCAGGACGATTGCACCGCGCCGAAACTGCGCGACGCGGTGCTGGCCTGGCTGCGCGACCCGGAAGCGGCGATCGCGCTGCGCCCGCGTTTCCGCGCGCTGCACGAAACACTGCGCCGCGATGCATCGGCGCGCGCCGCCGACGCCGTCGCCGAACTGGTTTCCCGATGAATGTCCTTGTCGCCGGCGTCGACGAAGCCGGCCGCGGCCCACTCGCGGGGCCGGTCGCGGTCGCGGCGGTGATCCTCGATCCCGCGCGACCGATCGATGGATTGAACGATTCGAAGAAACTTTCCGAACGCCGCCGCGAAGGGCTGTTCCCGTTGATTTGCGATCACGCGCTGGCGTGGCGCGTCGAATTCGTCGAGCCCGGCGAGATCGACGCGCTGAACATCCTGCAGGCGACGCTGACCGGCATGCGCCGCGCGTTGCAGGCGCTGGCGCCGGCGGCGGGACTCGCGCTGATCGACGGCAATCGCCTGCCGAAGGACCTGCCCTGCCCGGCCCGCGCCATCGTCGGTGGCGATGCGCTGGAGCCGGCGATCATGGCCGCGTCGATCCTGGCCAAGGTCGCGCGCGACCGGCACATGCTCACGCTGCATCGCGAATACCCGCAATACGGTTTCGACGGGCACAAGGGCTACCCCAGCCCCGCGCACCTCGCCGCGCTGCGCGCGCACGGGCCCTGCCCGCAGCACCGACGCAGCTTCGCGCCGGTGCGGGAGTGCCTGTCAAGCCTTGTCCGCACCCCGGTGCGGGCCTACCCTGCGGATTGAGCCGCGTATTTCGAAGGCGATGTCCGCCGCGTTCGCCCACCTCCATGTCCACAGCGAGTATTCGCTGGTCGATTCCACGCTCCGCATCCCGGAGCTGGTGCAGGCCTGCGCGACGCGCGGCGTGCCGGCATTGGCGATCACCGACCGCAACAACCTGTTCGCGCTGGTGAAGTTCCAGGCAGCGGCGGAGAAGGCCGGGATCAAGCCCATCGCCGGCGCCGACGTGCTGCTCGCCGATGGCGATGCCACGGCTTCGCGCATGACCCTGCTGTGCCGCGACCGCGAGGGCTACCTCGCGCTGTCGCGCCTGCTGACGCGGATGTGGATGCACGGCCACCGCGTCGACGGCGTGGTGGCGAAGCCCGAATGGCTGCGCGCGGACACGCACGGCCTGTTCGCGCTCGCCGGCCGCCATTCGCCGCCGGGACAACTGTTCGCCGATGGCCGCGAAGCCGATGCGCTGGCCGCGTTGCGCGACTGGCGGCGTGGTTTCGGCGAGAACCTGCACCTCGAACTCACGCGCTGCGGCCTGCCCGGCGAAACCGAGTGGAATGCGTTCGCGCTGCACGCGGCCGGCTCGCTCGGGCTGCCGGTCGTCGCGAGCAACGACGTGCGCTTCCTCGACCGCGACGGCTTCGAGGCGCACGACGCACGCGTGTGCATCGCCTCGGGCCGGGTACTCGACGACACGCGCCGGCCGCACGATTACAGTGCCGAGCAATACCTGAAATCCGCCGAGGAAATGGCGGCGCTGTTCGCCGACGTGCCCGACGCGATTGACAACACGCTGGCGCTGGCGCAACGCTGCAATTTCGAACTCGCGCTCGGCACCTACTACCTTCCCGCGTTCCCGGTGCCCAGCGACGAAACGCTGGAAAGCTGGATCCGCGGCCAGGCGCGCGAAGGCCTGGCGAAGCGGCTGGAAAAATCGCCGCTCGCTCCAGACAAGACGCGCGAGGATTACGACGCCCGACTCGAACTCGAGCTCGGCGTCATCGTCGAGATGGGCTTCCCCGGCTACTTCCTGATCGTCGCCGACTTCATCAACTGGGCGAAGGACCACGGCATCCCGGTCGGGCCGGGCCGCGGTTCCGGCGCCGGTTCGCTGGTGGCGTGGGCGCTGGGCATCACCGACCTCGACCCGCTGCCCTACGACCTGCTGTTCGAGCGATTCCTCAATCCCGAACGCGTGTCGATGCCCGACTTCGACATCGACTTCTGCATGGACCGCCGCGACGAGGTGATCGACTACGTCGCGCGCAAGTACGGCCGCGACCGCGTTTCGCAGATCATCACCTACGGCACGATGGCGGCGAAGGCGGTGCTGCGCGACGCCGGCCGCGTGCTCGGTTTCCCCTACGGCTTCGTCGATGGCCTGGCCAAGCTCATCCCGCTGCAGCCGACCGACCCGATGACGCTGGAAGACGCGATCGGCGTCGGCGATCGCGCGCGCAAGGAATCGAATCGCGTCGTCGCCGAGTTCAAGCAGCGCTACGAAGCCGAGGAGGACGTGCGCGACCTCGTCGACCTCGCGCTGCAGTTGGAAGATCTCACCCGCAACGCCGGCAAGCACGCCGGTGGCGTGGTGATCGCGCCTTCCCCGCTGTCGGACTTCTGCCCGCTGTTCGCCGAACACGACGCCAATGGCGAGGGCCGCAACCCGGTCACCCAGTTCGACAAGGACGACGTGGAGAAGGTCGGGCTGGTGAAGTTCGACTTCCTCGGCCTGCGCACGCTGACGATCATCGACTGGGCGGTGAAGGCGATCAACGCGCGCCGGCGCGACGCCGGCGAACAGCCGCTCGATGTTTCCACGCTGCCGCTCGACGACCGGCCGACCTACGAACTGTTCGCGCGCGGCGACACGGTCGCGGTGTTCCAGTTCGAGTCGCGCGGCATGCGCGAGCTGCTCAAGCGCGCCAGGCCGGACACGTTCGAGGACATCATCGCGCTCGCCGCGCTGTTCCGCCCCGGCCCGCTCGGCTCGGGAATGGACAAGCAATGGTGCGACCGCAAGCACGGCATCGAAGAGGTGAGTTTCCCGCACCCCGCGCTGGAACCGGTGCTGGCGCCGACCTACGGCGTGATCGTGTACCAGGAACAGGTGATGCAGATCGCGCAGGTACTGGCCGGCTATTCGCTGGGCGGCGCCGACCTGCTGCGTCGCGCGATGGGCAAGAAGAAAGCCGAGGAAATGGCGAAGGAACGCTCCAGGTTCGAGGCCGGCGCGGCCGAACGCGGCGTCGATCCGCGCCGGGCGACGCAGATCTTCGACCTGATGGAGAAGTTCGCCGAGTACGGCTTCAACAAGTCGCACTCGGCGGCGTACGCGCTGGTCGCCTACCAGACCGCGTGGCTGAAGGTGCACCACCCGGCCGAGTTCATGGCCGCGGTGCTGTCCTCGGACATGGACAACACCGACAAGGTGGTCGGCTTCCTCGACGAGGCGCGCGCGCTCGGCCTGACCGTGTTGCCGCCGGATGCGAACGCCTCGGATTACATGTTCCGCGCGGTCGATGCGCGCACGATCCGCTACGGCCTCGGCGCGATCAAGGGCGTCGGCCGCGGTGCCTGCGAGGCGATCGTCGAGGAACGCGGGCGTGGCGGCGAATTCCACGACCTGCTCGCCTTCTGCCGGCGCGTGGATGCGACCAGGCTCAATCGCCGCGTGCTCGAAGCGCTGATTTCCGGCGGCGCGCTGGACACGCTGGCGAAGAACCGCGCGACCCTGATGCTGCAATTGCCCGAGGCGCTGAAGGCGGCGGAGCAGATCGCCAGGAACCGCGAGGCCGGCATCGTCGACATGTTCGGCAATGTCACCAGCAGCGGCGCGGACGACATCACGGTGGATCTGCCCGAATGCGAGGAATGGCCGCTGGCGCGGCTGCTGCAGGGCGAACGCGATGCGCTCGGCCATTACCTCAGCGGGCATCCGCTGGATGCGCACCGCAAGGAACTGCTGGACCTCGTCGGCCACGACCTCGGCGGACTCGAACGCATCTGGGAACGCGGCGCGCAGGCGCCGAAGCAGGACGGACGCGGCTGGCGCCAGGATGTGCCGACGGTGGTCGCGGGACTGGTGATCGCGACCCGGCGCAAGGGCGACGGCCAGGTGTTCGCGCTGCTCGAGGACGGGCGCGGCAAGCTGGAATGCGCGTTCTTCAACGAAGCGGCTTCGGAATTCGCGCCGCTGCTGGTGCGCGACCGCATCCTGCTGGTCGAGGGCGGCCTGCGTGAGGACGAATTCAACGGCGGCTTTTCGCTGCGCGCACGCCGCGCCTGGGACTACGAGCAACTGTGCGCGCGGGCCGCGCAGCGGCTATCGCTGCGGCTGGACCTGCGGGTGGAAGGCACGTTCGCGCGGGTCGATGCCCTGCTCGGCCAGCACCGCCCGGGCCAGACCCCGCTGCGCTTCGACCTGCTGCGCGACGGCGCCGCCGGCACCCTCGACCTCAACGGCGGCCAGGGCGTACGCGCGGCTCCCGACCTGGTCGCGGCCCTGCGCCAGCAGCCGGGCGTCGAAGCCGTTTCGCTGACCCTCACCCGGCCCTGGGGGCAGACCTAGACCGTCCCGGCCCGCCGGCCTGCATGCCGGCGGGCGTCCGCGAGCCCGCAGCTTCGCTGCTCGAACTTCCCCGCTCACCCACACGCCCGGGTACGGATCGCGACGCGCCCATCCGCTAGACTTTGCGGATGAATCCGAACTACCTCGATTTCGAACAGCCCATCGCCGACCTGGAAGCCAAGATCCAGGAACTGCGCCAGGCCAGCACCGGCCCGGCGGTCAATGTCGACGCCGAGGTGCACGCGCTGCAGGACAAGCTGCGCAAGCGCACCGCGCACATCTTCCGCGACCTCGCCCCGTGGCAGGTCTCGCAGCTCGCACGCCATCCGTCGCGGCCGTACACCAACGACTACATCCGCGTGATCTGCGACGAATTCCAGGAACTCGCCGGCGACCGCGCCTACGCCGACGACGCCGCGATCGTCGGCGGCCTCGCCCGCATCGACGGCCGCAGCATGGTCGTGATCGGCCACCAGAAGGGCCGCGACACCAAGTCCAAGGTGCGCCGCAACTTCGGCATGCCGCGCCCCGAGGGTTACCGCAAGGCGCTACGGCTGATGAAGCTGGCCGAACGCTTCAAGCTGCCGCTGCTCACCTTCATCGACACGCCCGGCGCCTATCCCGGCATCGGCGCCGAGGAACGCGGCCAGTCCGAGGCGATCGCGCGCAACCTGCTGGAGATGGCCGAACTGCGCACGCCGATCATCTGCACGGTGATCGGCGAAGGCGGTTCCGGCGGCGCGCTCGCGATCGGCGTCGGCGACGTCACCAACATGCTCGAATACAGCACCTATTCGGTGATCTCGCCCGAAGGCTGCGCCTCGATCCTGTGGAAATCCGCGGACAAGGCCAGGGACGCGGCCGAACAGCTCGGCCTTACCGCCCCGCGCCTGAAGGAACTGGGCCTGGTCGACAAGGTGATCCGCGAACCCATCGGTGGCGCGCACCGCAACCCGGCGCAGATGGCGAAGCGGCTCAAGGCCGTGCTGCTCAACGAACTCGACGTGCTCGATGCGATACCGATGGACGAACTCCTCGACCGTCGCTACAAGCGCATGCGCAGCTACGGCGCGTACGAGGCGGCGTAACGAAACCGCAATCCAAGCCCTCCCCTTCAAGGGGAGGGTTGGGTGGGGATGGGGTTCGATGACAACGCGACAAGCGACACCATCCCCATCCCGGCCTTCCCCTTGAAGGGGAAGGAGAAGACCATCGCCCGCCATGTTGTCGCCACGGCCATTCGATAACGCAAATTCGCCCATCCTCGTCGCCCTCAGCGGTGGCCTTGACTCGAGCGTGCTGCTGCATGTGCTCGCACATTCGCCATTGCGCGAGAACGGCCTGCGCGCGATCCACGTGCACCATGGCCTGCACCCGGACGCCGATGCGTGGGCCGCGCACTGCGAAGCGTTCTGCGTTGCACTCGATGTTCCGCTGACCGTCGTCCGCGTCGATGTGGACCGCGCCTCCGGCCTCGGGCTGGAAGGCGCCGCGCGCGATTCCCGCCACGCCGCGTTCAAGTCCGAACTGCGCGATGGCGAAATCCTCGCGCTGGCGCACCACCGCGACGACCAGGCCGAAACCTTCCTGCTGCGCGCCTTGCGCGGCTCCGGTCCGGAAGGCCTCGGTGCGATGCGGCCGTGGCGCGCGTTCGGCCGCGGCTGGCTGTGGCGGCCGTTGCTGGCGCAACCGCGCGAAGCCCTGCACGAATACGCGACCGCGCACGGTTTGAACTGGATCGAGGATCCGTCGAACGCGGACGAACGCTTCGACCGCAACTTCCTCCGCAACAGCGTGATGCCGCTCTTGCGCGGACGCTGGCCGCATGCCGATGCATCGTTCGCACGCAGCGCCGAACTCAGCGCGGAAACCGCCGATGCCTTTGCGCACATCGACGATGCGACGCTCGATTCCCTCCTCGGCGACGACCACCTGCCCTGCGATGTCGTTCGCGCGATGCCGGCGGACGCACGCGCGCGACTGCTGCGAAGATGGATCGCCCGCATCGGCCTGCCGCCGCTGCCGGCGGATGGCGTTCGCCGGATCGGATCGGAATTGCTGCCCGCCGCCGAAGACCGCGTTCCGCACTACGACTGGAGCGGTGCGCGCATCGTGCAATGGCGCGGGCGGCTGCATGCGGTTCGACAGAACGACGAATGGCCGGTCGATTGGCAGTGCGCATGGGACGGAAGTTCGCCGCTGCCGCTGCCCGATGGCTCGACGCTGGCGCTGGAAGGCGCGCCGCGCTTCGACGCGACCGTGCGGGTCCGCGCACGAGTTGGCGGCGAGCGCATCGTGCTGCCGGGGCGGACGCATTCGCATGCGCTCAAGCACGTGCTGCAGGAACGCGGCCTGCCCCCGTGGGAACGTGCGCGGCTGCCGCTGCTGTTCACCGCCGACGGCACGCTGCTGGCCGCCGGAACCGACATCCTCGCCGCCGTGTTCGCCGACTGGCTGGACCGCCACAACGCACGCCTGCGCCGCTCGCTGGCGTAAACTCCGCCCATGCCGCGCAAACCCGCCAATGAAGCCGCCGAACCCTCCGCCGTCGCCGATTTCGAGGCCTCGCTCGACGCGCTCGAGCAACTGGTCGGGAAGATGGAAGCCGGCGGCATGAGCCTCGAGGAATCGCTGGCCGCGTACGAACGCGGCGTCGGCCTGTACCGCAAGTGCCAGGCCGCGCTGGAACAGGCCGAGCTGCGGGTCAAGCTGCTGTCCGACCCGCTGGATCCCGCCACCGCCGAACCTTTCCAGCCGGATGCCTGAGCCCGCATTGCAGGCGCGCCTCGACGCATGGCGCGCGCGCGCGGACGCAGCCCTCGCCCGCGCCCTGCCCGATCCCGATTCATCGCCAAAACGCCTGCACGCGGCGATGCGCCATGCCGTGCTGCTCGGCGGCAAGCGCATGCGCCCGTTGCTCGTCTATGCCGCGGGAACCGCATTCGGCGCCGACGAGGCGGCACTCGATGCACCCTCCGTCGCGGTGGAACTGATCCACGCCTATTCGCTGGTGCACGACGACCTGCCGGCGATGGACGACGATGCGCTGCGTCGCGGCCAGCCGACCGTGCACGTCGCCTTCGACGAAGCCACCGCGATCCTCGCCGGCGATGCGCTGCAGTCGCAGGCCTTCATCGCGATCGCGAATGCAACGCTGCCCGATGCCGCGCGCGCGGCGCTGTGTGCGGAACTCGCGTCCGCCGCCGCCGGCATGTGCGCCGGGCAGGCGCTGGACATCGATGCGACGGGACAATCGGCCGCGTTCGACATCACGTCGCTGGAACGCCTGCACGCGCTCAAGACCGGTGCGCTGATCCGCACCGCGGTACGCATGGGCGCGATCGCCGCCGGCGCGGATGCGGCTTCGCGTTCGACGCTGGATCGTTTCGCGAACGCGCTCGGCCTCGCGTTCCAGGTGCGCGACGACCTGCTCGACGTCGAGGGCGAAAGCGCGACGCTGGGCAAGACCGCGGGCAAGGACGCGGCGCAGGACAAGCCCACGTTCCCGGCGCTGATCGGGATCGAGGCTTCGCGCGCGCGACTCGATGCGCTCGCCGGCGACATGCGCGATGCCTTGTCGACATTGCCGGTGGACACGACCGCGCTCGCGTTGCTGGGACGGCTGGCGATCGAACGCGACCGCTGACGCGCGCCGCTGCGGTACAGTCGCGGCGGGGAGACGGGAGCGCGACGGATGGGGATCGGCGGGTTCTGGCGCGAACGCGTGCTGCCGTGGCTGGAGTCGCTGTTCGCCTGGCTCGGCTACAGCTTCGTCAACCGCTGGGGCGCGCTCGAGCGCGGCTACCGGCGGCCGCTGGCGCGCATCGCGCTGAAACTGCGTTTCGCCTTCTACCCGTTGCTGGTGATCGGCGCACTCGGCTGGCTGGCCTGGGACTGGCACCACGACCGCAACCTGGCGTCGGCCGAAAACGCGATCTTCGACCAGGTGATCAAGCTGCGTCCGTGGGAACCGAAGCCATCGGGCAAGGTCGCGATCGTGGAGATCGACGACTGCTCGATCGCACGGCTCGGGCCGTGGCCCTGGAGCCGGCAGCAACACGCCGACCTGCTCGACGCGCTCGATGCCGCCGGCGTGCGCGCGGTCGGCTACGACGTGATGTTCGTCGATGCATCGCGCGACGACCCGGGCGGCGACGCCACGCTCGAAGCCATGGCCGAAGGCGGCAATGGCCGTTTCCTGTTCGGCGCCACCCGCGTGCCATCGGGTTTCGACGATGCGAAGGGCGCGGTTCCGGTATCGCAGGTGCCCGGCGCATTCGCCATCGTCGCGGGCGCGCAACGCCCGGGGCCGCGCGTCGCCTTGCTGCGGCCGTACGGCGAGGCGATGCGCAAGTACAGCGCGCTGGTCGACATCGACCGCGACGCCGACGGCGTGCTGCGCGACGTGGGCCTGCGCAAACGGATGGGCGACTGGGCGCTGCCGTCGCTGCCGATGCGCCTGGCCTCGGTCGCGAGTGGGCGCGCGATGGCCTCGTATCCCGATTCGATCCGCGTGAACTGGCGCAACCACAGCCGATTGCCCTACGTCAGTGCCGCCGACCTGGTCAGCGCCAAGCCGGTCTGCGATCCGAACGGCGTGCCCGATTTGAAAGGCCGCACCGTGCTGATCGGCTACACCGCCGCCGGCCTCAACGACGCCAAGCCGACGCCGGTGAACATGGCGATGCCCGGCGTGGAAGTGCATGCCGAGGCGACCGAAGCGCTGCTCGCCAACGGCGCGATCTGGATGCCTCCGGCGGGCTTCAAGTACCTGCTCGCGGCCTTCCTCGTCGCGTTCACCGGCTTCGCGTTCTGGCGCGGCGAACCGGCCTGGGAACTCGATGCGATCTTCGTCGCCAGCAACATCGCGCTGGTCGCGGTGGCGTTCGTCGGGCTCACCGCGTTCGGGGTGTTCTTCGACATCTTCGCCGCGCTCGGCTTCGTCAGCCTGTGCTTCGGCCTGTGCCGCGTGTACGCGGCGGCGCAGCGCGGGCGCGCGATCGGCAACGACGATTACCGGCCGCAATTCGACGCGGGCCGCGACCGCTGGCTGGCGATGGTGAGGTTGCGCTTCGTGCCCGATGAGGCGATGGAACGGCGCGCGCTCTCGCGCCGCATCCGCGAATACCGCCGCCGCCTGCGCGGCTGGCTGTACCACGGCCACGAGGCGGTGGCGATCGAGGGCATCGTCGAATACAAGCACTGGCTGTGGGACGCGCTGGTCGACATCAACGTGCTGACCTGGGGCGGACCCGACCGGACCACGGTCGTCGCCACCGCGGAGCGCGAACTGCGTTCGCTGCGCGAATACCTGGCCGGGCGCGACGACGTGCTGCCCGACGACGGCAGCGTGCGCGTGGCCAGCCTGATCAGCACGATCGCCGTCGAGGACGAGCCGATCACCGGCACCCGCGCACGGGTCAGCCACATGCTCGGGCGCTTGCTGGCCAGCACCGACGAGCGCCCGCTGTCGGCGCACGATTCCTTCTCCGCCGACGAAACCGGGCCGCAGGCATCCGCCTGAACGGCAATGCGGCGGCGCAGCTTGCCTGCCTGCCGCGCTGCGGGTTGAATCGTGTCCGCGATCGCCCCCGGATCGCGTTTTCCTGCATGACGCCGCGCAGCGCGGCCATCGTTAACTTCGCACGGGGACCCCAGCGCATGTCATCCATGTTCACGCGCAACATCGCACTTGCCGCATTCATGGTCGCGCTCGCCGTTGCTCGACCCACCGCCGCGCAGGCCGGGCAGCAGGCACAGGTGCACAAGCCTTCGGTCGACGTGCACGCGGCGGCGGACCTCAAGTCGGCCGTGGTCGCCACGCTCAGGCAAGGCGCGGCGGTGACCGTCGCCGGGCAGCAAGGCCTGTGGTACCGCGTGGCGACGCCAGCGGGTTTCGTGCGCGTCAATGAGGTGCGCCTGGCGTCCGGCAAGTCGGCATCGTCCTCCGACATGGGCGGGCTGTTCGCGGGCCGCGCCGGCAAGGGCCGGGTCAGCGAAACCGCCGGCGTGCGCGGCCTCGACGAAAGCGACCTGCGCGCGGCGAGCTTCGACGGCGCGCAGCTGGCGAAGATGGAGTCCTACCGCGAAACCCCGCAGCAGGCGGCGGACGCAATGCGCAATGCCAAGCTGCAGGAACGCAGCATTCCCTACAAGCCCGAAGACCAAGCCGTCGCCGCCAACAAGAAGGGCGGCGCGACCCAGTCCGAGAAGCGCGGAGGCCTGTCCGTTGCGCGCGGACTGCTCTCCAGCCTCGGCCTCGGCAACTCGACCAGCGATACAGCCTTCGGCGCGGCGGATGCCTCCACGCGCAAGAGCGGGGAGGAACTGACCGAGGAAGAACTGCAGCTCGGCCCGGAAATCGCCGGCCGCGTCCTCGGCGCCGCGCCGCTATGGCAGAACGACGCCGCCCAGCGTCGCGTCAACCGCGTCGGTCGCTGGCTGGCGTCGCACACCGGTCGCCCGGAACTGCCGTGGACGTTCGGCGTGATCGATACGCCAGAGATCAATGCCTTCGCCGCGCCCGGCGGCTACGTGCTGGTCACCCGCGGCATCTACGAACTCGTGGACGCGAACGACGACGGGGAACTGGCCGCGGTGCTCGCGCACGAACTCAGCCACGTCGTGCAACGCGATCATTACGAAGTGATCCGCAAGCAGCAGATGCAGACCTACGGCAAGGACGCCGCGCTCAGCCACGTCAGCGTCGGCGGTGGCGTGGTCGGCAGCATGACCAAGGACTACCTCGCCAAGAACGGCGCCGCGGTGATGCTCACCAGCCTGGACCGCGGCGCCGAATACCGTTCGGACGAGGCCGCCGAGGTCTATCTCGCCCGCTCGGGCTTCGATCCGATGTCGCTGTACGCCGTGCTGCAGCAGATGGCCGCCCTCGGCAGCCGGGCGCCGGGCCTGGAGCAGTTGTTCCGCACCCATCCGCCACTGGACGACCGCCTCGACCGGCTCGACCGCAGCAAGGTCGTGGCCGGCGACTGACGCACGGCGGCAAGCGCGCTGGCCGCCATCCCCGCCGATTTCCGTTTAACTTGATAACCCGCCATCCAGGCGGCGCGTCAACAATGAGGGATTTCAATGCGTATTTCCGTGCTTAACGCAGGCTTGGCCTGCTTCGTTGCCGGTTACGGGCTGATCGCGACGCCGGCTGCCCATGCCGCCACGGTCCCGACAAACACCCTCGCGACCGGTTCGGTCTGCCAGCTCAGCATTCCCACCACCAATACCGGCGTCCGCCCGAAGGCAACCGGCTTCCGCAACGAATCGACCACCACCAGCAATTTCGTCATCTGTCCGCTGCCGCTGCCGAACGCCACGGGCAGCGGTATTACGGCGATGTATGCCGGGTTTTATTCGCTCGACGGCACCAGTCGCGACGTAAGCTGCACCGCTGTTACCAGCTGGTTCGGTGGTGCCTCTCAGCTATATTCCAGCAAGACGTTGGCTGTCACGACCACCACGTCCTACCAGCTCCTTTCCTGGGATGCCAGTGATTTCGGTGGCACCGCGGGCAGTGCGTTCGTAGCCATGTCGATGACCTGCAACCTGCCTCCGCAAACCGCTATTTCCGTTGTTCAAGTAAATTACAACTACAACATCGGCACCTGATCGCAAAAAACCGATGCACGAAGGGCGCCCTCGCGGCGCCCTTTTTCGTTCCCGCATGTCCGCTCCAGGCTTCGTTTCACGCATAGAGGATCCAAGCCCGCCATCCCGGCCGGGCATGGAACGGGGTGGTCCATGCGTGATCTTCGGTTTTATGCCGTGCTTGCCGGCTTGTTGGCGGCGTGTTTTTTTGCGGCCAAGCCCGCATCCGGATTCTCCAGCGATAACCTTAACGGCGCGTCCTGCCAGCTCAGCATCCCCACCACCGACACCGGGGTTCGGCCCAAGGCGTCCGGTTTCCGCAACGAATCCAGGACCACCGGCAACTTCGTGATCTGCACGCTGCAGACTTCGTCGATGGCAGGGAATTACTCGAGCATCGTCCTCGTCGCCTATTCGCTGGACGGCACGGCGCACAACTTGAGTTGCACCACCGTCGTCGGCGCACTGGTCGGCGGCAACACCTTGGTCTATTCGACCAAGACCGCGAGCATCCACGATACGACCGGCAGCGACCTCCCCATCATGTGGACGGCATCGGATTTCGGGGGAGCGGAAGGGGATCCGATCACTTCAAGCTGGAACAACTCGATTACCTGCAACCTGCCCCCGCAAACCGCCATCAGCCTCATCAGTGCGAGGACACCTTGAACGATGCCGGAGAACAAAAGGGCGCCGCGCGGCGTCCTCTTCGTTTCCGCATGGCCGCTTTTGGCCTCGTTTCTCGCATAGAGGATCCAGGCCCGCCATTCCGGCCGGGCATGAACGGAGTGAACCATGCGCGATCTTCGACTTTCCACCACGCTTGCCGGCTTCGTGGCGGTTTTTGGACTCGCCGCCGTGCCGTCGGTCGAAGCAGCGCAGGCCATCGGCATCAATTTCGCGACCGGTTCGGTCTGCCAGCTGAGCATTCCGACCACCGATACGAAGTTCAGGCCAAAGGCCACGGGCGCCCGCAACGAATCCACGACCACCAGCAACTTCGTCATCTGCCCCCTGCCAAGCAGCCTCCAATGGACCAACGATGCGTTCGACGATATCTACATCGGCCTGTATTCGCTCGATGGCGCCAGCCACAACGTCAGCTGCACTGCCGTGAGTGGTTGGAGGGAATCTGGATATGTCTATTCGACAAAGAACTGGGTCGTCACCAACACGGAAGTCGGCCATCCGGATAGCTACATGGTATGGAACGCCGGGGATTTCGGGGGCACGGCGGGCGACCAGATCACCTCGAGCCTCGCCTTCTCGATCACCTGCTTGCTTCCGCCGCAAACTGCCATCGATTACATACAGGGCGAACTCAAATACGAAATCGGCACCTGACCTCCGAATCTTGACGCACGAAAAGGGCGCCATCGCGGCGCCTTTTTCGTCCCCGCATGTCCGCTTCCGGCCCCGTTCTGCGCATAAGGAGGAAACCCGCCATTCCGGCCGGGCATCGAACGGGGTGAACCATGCGCAACCTGCCTCTCCACACGACCTTGGCCTGTTTCGCGGCCGTTTGCGGACTGGCCTCCGCGCCCGCGGCCAAGGCCTCCAACCTGGACCTCGTGAATGGCGCTGCTTGCCAGCTCAGCATTCCCACCACCGCCACTGGCGTTCGCCCCAAGGCTTCCGGATTCCGCAACGAATCCACGACGACCAGCAGCTTCGTGATCTGCACCATGCCGCGTTCGACGACGACCGGCGAATACTCGCAAGTCGGGCTCATCGGCTATTCGCTGGATGGAGCCGCGCATGCCGTCACGTGCACGGCGGTCGCGGGAAATACCCTGGCCCCGAAGTACTCCACCAAGACGGCGAACATCCGCGATGCCACGGATACCCCCTTCGTCTGGTCGTCGGCGGATTTCGGCGGCACCGATGGCGGTGCGATCAGCGGCAGTCTGTATTTCTCGATCACCTGCAACCTGCCGCCGCAGACCGCCATCAGCTACATCCAGGCGTGGACGCCATAAGTCGCGTGCTCACAAGGGCACCCCACGGCGCCCTTTTTCGTTCCTGCATGTCCGCTTTCGGCCCCGTTCCACGCATAAGCGGAAAACCCGCCATCCCGGCCGGGCATCGAACGAGGTGAACCATGCAAGACCTTCGACTTACCGCCGCGATAGCCTGCTTCGCGGCCGCCTGTGGATTGGCCTCGACGACGACGGCCCGCGCCGCCACGTTCGGTTATTCAACGCAGCCCGGCGCCACCTGCCATCTCAGCGTTCCCGATTCCAATCCGGCGGCGCGACCCAAGGCCACGGGGTATCGCAACGAATCCACCACGGTCGGCAGCTTCGTCATCTGCCCGATCCCGCTTGGCGTCGGCAACAGCTGGAATGGCCAACCCTATTTGATCCAGGCCTTCGCGTATTCCACGGACGGCAAGCCGCACCCCATCAGTTGCACCGCGGTAGTGGGCCAGCTGACGAACCCCGACTATCCGTTGTTCTACTCGACCAAAAGCGAAACGGTCGACGCGAACGATCGGTGGGACGATTCGAATATCGTCGGGCAGCTATTCACGTGGACAGCTGCAGATTTCGGTGGTGGTAGCGCCGAATACACGCAGCTTCCCAGTGCAGGACTCCTGCCCTCCGTGACTTGCAGCCTTTCTCCGCAAGTGGAAGTGCAAGCGGTCCAGGCAAGGCTTGTCGATGGGGCATGACGCCAGCGCGAAGCAAAGGGCGCCTCGCGGCGCCCTTTT
>Ga0075163_10001306_pt1 | contig 33377 bp, 29 predicted proteins | sample JI1023141ADNA_FD_71478 | JGI IMG/M metagenome (GOLD analysis project Ga0075163, IMG submission 71478) | Wastewater effluent complex algal communities from Wisconsin, to seasonally profile nutrient transformation and Carbon sequestration -... | ecosystem: Engineered > WWTP > Effluent > Algae...
GCGGTGTTGGCCGCGGGCGGATACGACGAGACGATGTTCATCCTGTTCGAGGATCTCGACCTGTCGTTCCGCCTGCGCGCGGAAGGTCGTCGCGTGACGTCCGTCGAGGACGCGATCGTGCTGCACAAGGGCGGCACGCCGGGCATCAGCTTCCGAGACGGACCCGCGTATCCGCGCTCGCGCGTCTTCTTCCACTCGCGCAACCGCTGGACCTACATGGCCAAGTGTTTCCGTGTGCGCACGTTGATCGTGGCCGCTCCCGGGATCGCCCTGTACGAAGCCGTGTGGTTCGTCTTCGCGTTGGCGCAGGGCGGCCTCGTCGACTGGTTCCGTGGCAAGGCGCGCTTCCTGGCGTCGATCGGGCACGTGCGCCGCGAGCGTGCCCGACTCGCGGCGCGTCGCACGGTTCCCGACCGGGAGTTGCTCGTCGGTGGTCCGTTGACGATCACGCCGGCGTTGACGGGCGGCGTGCGCCGTCTCGTGCTGGGCGCGCTCGACCGGACGTTGCGTGCGTGGTGGGGAATCGCGCGTCACGTGGCGGGCTGAAGGCTCACGAGGCTCGCGCGGCCGCGGAGCTCACTCGAGGTCGTCGGCCCAGCGGCGCAACAAGGCCTTGTCGGCGGGGCCGATCTTCGCCTCGGAGTGCATCTGCACGTAGATCGCCATCGGCATCTTGCCCTGCTCGACCTCTTCGGCCATCTCGTCGGCGACACCCGCGCGCTTGTTCGCGGACAGCGACGTCCACGTCGAGAGGTTCAGGTGCTCGCGCCCTTCCTTCACGTCGTGCGCCACGAGCCACGAGACCGGCGCGACGTACGAGTACCAGGGCCACTTCGTCTCGTTCGAGTGGCAGTCGTAACAGGATCGCTCGAGCAACGCCTGCACGTCGGGCGGAGCCTCGAGCTTGCCGGTGACGGGCGGATTCTCGCGGTCGACCGGCACGAGTTGGATGGCCAGGAACAGGACGACGAGGACCAGGGCGATGCGAACGAGCCAGCGCTTCATGCGTTCCAAGAGTAGGGGACGGGACGCGCACTGTCAGCGACGGTTCCTACATCCCCGCACGATTCGACCCGGGCTCGATCGCGCGTGGGCTCGACCGGCGGCTTCCGTCCGCGTCCCCCGGCCTGCCGCCGGGCGAGCGCGGGCTCGCCACTCGCACCGGCGTGCTCTATGTTGCGCCGTCGTTGAAGATCCTCCTCGTGACCCACGGTTTCCCGCCGCACCGAACGGCCGGCACGGAAACCTACACCGCCGAATTGGGCGTCGCCTTGCGCGCGCGCGGGCACGACGTGGCGGTGTTCACGGCGCTCAAGGACATCAGCCGTCCCGACTACCAGCTCACCCGGCGCGAACACCGTGGGTTGGTCGTGCACGAGCTGGTCAACAACCTGTTCCACCGCGACTTCGTCGAGACGTACCAGAATCCGCGCGTCGAGTCGGCGTTCGACGCGGTCGTCGAGAGCTTCCGACCGGACGTCGTGCACGTCCAGCACCTCCTGTACCTCTCGAGCGGCCTCGTCCCGCGCGCGCGCGCGCGCGGCGCCGCGATCCTGTTCACGCTGCACGATTTCTGGCTGCAGTGTCCGCGACTGGGCCAGCGCATCCACGCGGACGGAGGGTTGTGCGACACGATCGACTTCGCGCGCTGCGGGACGTGCTTGCCGAGCTTCAAGTTCGGTCAAGGCGACTTCGAACGACGGGTCGGCGGTGTGTTGGCGGGGTTGCGCGCCGGAACGGGCATCGACTTGGGGCCGATCGCGCGCGGCGTGTCGGCGCGCCTGGGCAAGAAGAACAAGAAGCTCGCGGACGTCGATCGCGCGGGCGAGGAAGCGCTCGATCCCGTCGTGGCGGATCGGTTCGCGCGCGCGGCCGACTCGCGCACACGCGCCTTGAAGCACGCGGTGGTCCCGGCGGTCGACCTGTTCCTGGCGCCCAGCCGATTCCTGCGGGATCGCTTCGTGGACGAATGGGGGGTCCCGCCGGACCGCGTGGAGCACTTGCGCTTCGGCGTGGACCTCGACGCGTTCGCGTGGCGTCCGCGATCGACCTCGGACAAGTTGCGCGTGTCGTTCCTCGGGTCCCTGGTCCCGTTGAAGGGGCCGCACGTGCTCTTGGACGCGTGGTCGCGGCTCGACGCCGACGTCCGCGCGCGCGGACGACTCGCCCTGCACGGCCCCGCGCTGCACCACCCCGAATACCAAGCGCAGCTCGCACGCGCGGCCGCGGCGTGCGGTGCCGTGTTGGGGGGGCCGCTCGACCGCGACGGCGTGGCGCGAGCCCTGGCAGCGACGGATCTGTTGGTCGTGCCCTCGCTGTGGTTCGAGAACTCGCCGCTCGTGATCCTGGAAGCGATCGCTTCGCGCACGCCGCTCCTGGTGTCGAACCTGGGTGGGATGGCCGAGCTCGTCGAACCCGGCGTGAGCGGCTACCACTTCGCGATGGGCGACGCGGCGGACCTGGCGCAGAAGCTCCTGCTCGCCCTGGAAGGCCGACTGGGCCTCGATCGACTGTACGCGCGACCGCCCGAGTTGCCGCGCTTCGACGCGCACGTCGACGCGGTGCTGGAACGTTACGCGCGCTTCGCGCGCGCCACCCGCTGATCGTCCCGAGGTTCGCTCGCATGCCCAACCCTTCGCGTTCCGTCGTCGTGTCGTCGAGCGGCGAGGCGTCGTTCCCGAGTGTTCCCTCCGTCGTCGGGCGCCTCGCGTTCGCGCCGATCGTGCTGGGGCTCCTCGTCGGCGCCGCGGCGCAACTCGTGCACGGTTGCGCGGGGCCCTCGCGCACCGAGGCGGCGCGCGCCGAGTCCGTCGTGAAGCCCGAGGACCTTCCCGAGCGTCACCGTCGCGTGCTCGAAGCCTGGAAGAAGGGCGGCGCCGCGTGGGAGATCGAACGCGAGGCGGTGCGGGCGGACCCGGAGCTGTCGCGTTTCGTCGTCGACAACCTGATGGTCGAGATGGTGCAAGCGTTCGAGCGCTCGCGCATCGCGGGTCCGGGGCGTGCTCCCGGGCCGTTCGAGCGGGCGCAGAACGAGTTGGTGGAGATGCGCGAGCACTCGACCGCGTTCTTGGCGGAGTTCTTGCCCGTGCGCGACGGCATCGTTTCCTTCCTCGCGGCTCAGACGCTCGAGCGCATCGGGGCTCCGGCCGTCCCCGTCGTCGCGAAGGTGTTGGACGACGAGCGGCCCGAGTCGCGCCGCCGCGCGGCCGAGTTGCTCGGTCGCCTGCCCGTCGAAGCGGCCGTCGAACCGGCGGTGCTCGAGTCGTTGGGACGAAGGGCCGAGAAGGACGACGAGTGGATCGTCCGCGCGCAATCCGCGCGCACGCTGGGATTGCGCGCCGCGCGGCTGCCGCAGAAGGGGTTCGCGTTGGGGGTGCTCTTGCGCGTCGCGCTCGACGAGGACGCCTCGGTGGCCACGGCCGGGGCCGGGGCGCTCGGGGACCTGGGCGAGGTGCGCGGTATCCCGCGGATCGCGGAACTCCTGCCGCGGGCGGGAGCGGCGGGGCGACCGGGCGTCGTCGACGCGCTGCAGGCGTCGCTGGCCCGGCTCTCGGGCGACTCCACACGGCGCGACGCCGCTGGATGGCGTGCGTGGTGGCGCGCGAACGAGGCGCGTTTGGCTCCGCCCGTGCCGCTCGCTCCGCGTTGAGGCCCACGCTCGGTCCGCCCGGGCGGAGGCTCCCGCGAACTGGGGCGTTGACCTGAGCCTCGCGAAGGGGCATACAAGGACGGATCGGCGTCCCAAGAGGCGTCGCTCACGAGGGATGTCCGACTGGAAGTTCCGACGCCGCGCAGGCATCTGCGACGGCTGCGAAGTGCGTTTCGCCGACGGCGATCGCCACGTGTCCGCGCTGCGGATCGTGGGCGAGGAGCTGTCGCGCGAGGACCATTGCCTGCACTGCTTCGGGCGCCAGCCCGCGGCGGAAGAGCTCTTCTTCTGGTACACGCGCCATCACGTCGGGAAACGCGCCCTCCAACTCGATCTCGCGACCCTGGAGCAGCTGTTCCTGACGCTCGAGGGCCGGCCCGAACCCCGCGTGCGCGAGCTGCGCTACGTCCTGTGTCTCCTCTTGATGCGCAAGCGCCGCCTCAAGCTCGATCGGGTCCTGCGCGACGCCGGCGGCGAGGCGATGCTGGTGCACCGGCCGCGACGCAAGGAGTCCCTGCGGGTGTTCGTCTTCGAGTTCTCGCCCGACCGCCTGGCGGTGCTCAAGAACGACCTTCTGGGGCTCCTGGAGGGGGCCGAGCCGGCCACCTCCGAGGGGATGGGGACGCCTCCGGCCGAGGGCGAAGACGCGGGGCCAGGGGCGGTCGCCGAAATGGCGGTGGGGCACACCTGACCCCCGCTGGGAGCCGCGCAGAGGCCCCACGTGTTGCTGAGGCCCTCGTTTCCATAGAAATTTCGAAAAAATTCCGAGGCTGCTTTTCGAGGGTCTCGGTCGGTTTGCACGCTCCTTGACATCCACTCCGCCTGAGCCCGGTGCACACAATCCCTAGTGGGTGCGTTGGGTGAGGGCCCGCAATATCTAGGTCTTGATCGGCGTGCGGCGCGACGCTCTCGCGTGGGCGTGTGACGCGCGTGGCGCGCGGAAACGCCGCCTGACGGCCGCGGGACCATTGCGGGGGCACTTGTGGGGGCGCAGAATGCGTCCGTGGTGCTGAGTGGAGAAAAGTGGGGACGAGCTTCGGGCCCGCGTTGGTCCGGGGAAGGGGTCTACCGTGTTCTACGGTGAGTCCACCCACAGCCTGGACGCCAAGTTCCGGGTCACGGTCCCCAAGCGCTTCCAGGACGAACTCGGCCGCGACGCGGCCGGCACCCCGGTGTGCATGCTCCTCCGCGGACAGGATCGTTGCCTGTACCTGTTCTCGGAGATCGGTTTCCAGCGCGCTCTGGAAGGCCTGAACATCGCCGCCTTCAACGGTGAGAACCAACGCGCCGCGCAGCGCGTGTTCTTCGCCAATACCGCGCGCCTCGAGCTCGATGCGCAAGGACGCGTCCTGATTCCCGAGAAGCTGCGGGTGCAGCTCGGGACCGACAAGGAAGTCGTGATCGTCGGGGTCGGTGATCACGCCGAGATCTGGGCCAAGGACGTGTGGGAGGCGTACAGCGCCCAACACGAGCCCATCCTCGATTCCGTCGACCAGGTTCTCGGAAGAGCTGGGAGGACCGCGCCGAACTCTTGAACGCGCGACGGAGGAGGGAGATGTTCGGTACGGAGATCGAAATCATGGATGTCGAGGCCGCTTCGAGGGGCGAGCAGCCGAAGCACGTCCCGGTGCTGCCGACGCAAGTCGTCGCCGCATTCGGTGCTTTGTCCGAGCGTGAGCGCGGCGGCTGGATCGTCGACGCGACGCTGGGTCTCGGCGGTCACACGGAGCTGTTGCTCGACACGCTGCCTTGGGCGCGCGTCCTGGGCGTCGACCACGACCCGAACGCGCTCGAGCTGTCGAAGGCACGCTTGGCGCGATTCGGCTCGCGCGTGCGCGTCCGTCGCGGACGGTTCACCGACCTGTCGCGCGTCGTGCGCAAGGAACAGGTCGGGTTGCCGGTCGGCATGTTGTTCGACCTGGGCGTGTCGTCGATGCAGCTCGACCTGCCCGAGCGCGGCTTCAGCTTCCAGCACGACGGCCCGCTCGACATGCGCATGGATCCGTCGCGCGATCGCAGCGCCGCGGACATCGTCAATCACTGGGACGAATCGGATCTGGCCGACCTCTTCTACTACGAGGGTGGCGAGACGCGCGCGCGTCGCATCGCGCACGCTCTGGTCGAAGCGCGCGTGCGCGCGCCGTTCCTGCGGACGTCGGCCTTGGCGGATCTCGTGGCGCGCGCCGTGAACGCGCCCGCGGGTGGCCGCATCCACCCTGCCACGCGCGTGTTCCAGGCGCTGCGTCGCGCCGTGAACGAAGAGGGCGAGGAGCTCTTGGCCGCCCTCTCGACGGCCGACCACTGGTTGTGCGACGGCGGTCGCCTGGCCGTCATCGCGTTCCACTCCGGCGAGGACGGAGAAGTGAAGCGCTTCCTGGCGGGCAAGTCGCGCGAAGGTCGATTCCAGATCCTCACGAAGAAGCCGATCGCCGCCGAGCGCGACGAAGTGCGCGCGAACCCGCGTGCGCGTTCGGCTCACCTGCGCGTCGCCGTCCGCACGCGTGCCGAGGGCGACGCCGCCGTGATCGGCGGAGTCGAGGGGATCACGACGCAGGACGAGCGTGAAGGGGGGATCGAGTCGTGACGCGCTTCAGCCTGTGCGTCGGCCTGTGCGCCCTCACGATCGTCGTGGGGCTCGTCACGGCCATCGTCCAGTCGCACAACCGCGACTTGGGCATGCGCCTCGCCGACCTGCGCGAGGAGATCACGCTCGTCGAATCGGTCAACCGCGCGACGACCGCGCGCATCCTGGCGCTCGACCACGCTCCCATCCCGCACGACGCGCCCAAGCGCGAGAAGGTGTCGCGATGAGCGGCGTCGATCTCCACGGCGAACCCTCGACCGTGCCGACCACCGGCGCGTCGACGGAAGGCGTCCTGTCGCCCGCGGCGGAGCCGGAGCGTTTCCGCTCCGCCTCGGGGTTGCGGCCGGCCAGCGCCTTCGTCTTGATCGGTTTCGTTTTGGCGCTCGTGGCGGCGCGTTCCGCCATCATCGCGCTGCACGAGAAGGGCGAGCAGCCCAAGAACCTGATGCGCCTGCCGATCCTGCCGGTGGGCTTCGAGATCACCGACGCGTCGGGCGTGCCCCTGGCCGGCTCGGTCGATTACCTCGAGCTCGTGATGTCGCCCAGCGCGATGTGGCAAGCCCACACGCCCGACGTCATGGCTTCGCGCATCTCCCAGGCGCTCGGCGGTCGCGAACGCGCCGACGTCCTGCTCGAGAAGATGATCCCGGACGCCGTCGACGGCGTGATCACCGCGCGACTCGACCGCAAGACGCCGCTCTTGCTCGACGAGGCGCAGAAGGACCGCGTCGTCGCTTGGCTCTCGCGCGGCACGTTGGATCCGAAGGACGAGGCCGCGGCCCCGATCGACGGTTTCCGAGTCGTGCGCACGAACGAGCCGGGGCGGTATCTGCTGGCCTGGAATCCGATCCTGGCGCTGAGCGACGCGGAGCGCACGCGTCACGGGTTCAAGCGTCCGCTCGACTGGTCGCGTCGCATCTGCGACGACCTGGGTGCGTGCCTCCTGGGCGCCGGCGCCGAGGCGATCGACACCGACGAGGAACGTCGCGATCTGCGCGCGCGCACGTGGCGCACGTTGATGCCCACTCAGTTCAAGAGCCTCGTGAAGGAAGTCCCGATCGAGTGCGCTCAGGCGATCCACGACCTGCTCAAGGGCGAGCGCGTCCAGCCGCACCAGATGGAGATCCGCCGCAACCAGAAGCGCGTCTACCCGGCCAAGGGCAAGGTCGGCGAGTCGCCCGCGCTTTCGGTGTTGGGGCGCTGGGGCACGTTCGAGCCCGATCAAGCGCGCAAGCGGGCCATGACGGAACTCGACCTGCCGGCCGACGACAGCGCGTGGTCGATGGAACAACTCGAGGCGTTCCGTGTGCGCTCGGAGGCGTTGGTGTTCCAGCCGAGCCCCATGAGCGGACTCGAGTTCCTCTCGAACAGCGTCCTCGCTCGCCCCGAGTGCCAGGAGTGGCTGAAGCTGCGTGGCGAGGAGTACACGTTCCTCGCCAATCAGACGCCGCGCCAGCCGCTGCACCGCTACTTCCAGGAGCTCATCCCCGCCGACGAGGCCCCGCGCGTGATCAGCACGATCGAGATCGGGCTGCAACGCACGATGCGCACGGTGCTCGAGCGCACGATGGAGGACAACGATCCCGCGCTCGTGATGGGCATCGCGATCGACGTCGCTACCGGGGACGTCCTGGCCGTCGACGCGATCGACCGCTACGGCATGGGCGGCTTCCTGCCGACGCTGCACACGTACACGCCCGGCTCGACGATGAAGGCGGTCGTGATGGCCGCCGCCTTGGAAGAGGGCTTGGTCACGCCGGACGAGAAGATCGACGCGCACCACAACCAGTTCGTGTTCGAAGGCCGCGCGATCCACGAAGCCGACGGTGCGCGGGACAAGGACATCGTCACGGCCGCGCAGGGTCTCGCCTATTCGATCAACGCCGTCATGGTGCAGATCGGCACGCGCATGACGGACGAGGTGATGCGCAAGCACCTGACGGACCTGGGTTACGCGCGCTACCCGGGCGCGGGCCTGGGCGGCGAGCGCGTCGGGCTCCTCAATCGACTCCCGTGGAGTCGCAAGTACACGCAGGCCTCCATCTGCTTCGGACACGAGCTCCTCGTGACGATGTGGCAGCACACGGCGGCGTTGGCCACGATCGTCCGCGGCGGTCACTACCGGCCCTTGCGCATGATCAAGGCCGTCGAGCAATACGGCGCGCGCAAGGACTTCCCGCTGGTCGAGGACCACGAGCTGCAACGCACCGACTCGTTGTCGCCGCGCACCTGCGAACAAGTGCGCGCGATGATGATGCTGGGCGCCAAGGAAGGCACCGGTCGCAAGCTCCACCGCGACGACATGATCATGGGGACGAAGACCGGTACCGCCGAGCGCGTGCCGGGCGAAGTCTGCCTGCACGTCGAGCTGCAGCACAACGCGGAGCACGGTTGCCGTGGCGCGCGCGAGTGCCGCGTCGCGCTCAAGGGCCAGAAGGCTCACAAGGGCCCGTGCTACACGTCGTCGATCTGCTTGTTCGGCCGTCGGGTCGAGGGCGGACGCGAAGTGCTGGTGTACGTGGTCGTCGACGAACCGCGCGGACGCGCGCACTTCGGCTCCGAAGTGGCCGGTCCGGCGGGCCTCGCGATCCTGCGCGAAGCGCTGGGTTTCACCAGCCTCGGAGAAGAGGTCGTTCCCGTCGACGCCAGCGGCTTCCACGTGTTGCCGTCGTCGCCGGTCCAGTCTTCCGATCAGCCGTGGGCGGAGGTGCCCCGATGAAACTGATCGGTCTCGTCGAACGGTTGGGGGGGTCCCTGTCGCCTGTGGGAGGCGCGGGACCGAGGATCACCGGCGTCCACTTGGACAGCCGTCGGGTGGGCGCCGGTGATCTCTTTGCCGCTCTGAGCGGTACCAAGGACGACGGAGTGCGCTTCGCGAACGACGCCGTCGCGCGCGGCGCCGCGGCGCTCCTGGTCTCGAAGGCGATCCCCGCGACGACGAACGCGGCCGGAACGCCGGTTCCGCAGTGGATCCATCCCGAACCGCGTCGCGCCGCCGGGCTCGCCGCCGCGCTCGTGTACGGGTCGCCGGCCTCGAAGATGTTCGCGTGCGCCGTGACGGGCACGAACGGCAAGACGACCACCGCGCACCTCGTCGGACACCTGCTGGCCAAGGCCGGACGCCGTCCGGCCGTGTTGGGCACGGCCGGCAATCGCCTGGCCGACGGCGTGCTGCGCACCGCCACGCACACGACGCCCGACGCGCCGGAACTGCAGCGCATCCTCGTGCAACACGCCGAACTCGGTGGCGACGCGATCGCCATGGAGGCGTCGTCGCACGCGCTGGACCAGGATCGCCTGGCCGGCATCGACTTCGACGTCGCGATCTTCACGAATCTGACGCGCGACCATCTCGACTACCACGGCGATCTCGACACCTACGCGCGGGCCAAGGAGAGACTCTTCTCCGGCCTGACGTCGAAGAGCGTCGCGGTCGTCAACGCCGACGAGCCCGCCAGCGAACGCATGGCGGCCGCGGCTCGACGCGCCGGAGCGCGCGTCGTCACGTACAGCGCCCGGCTCGAGGGCGACCTGTGTGCCTCCCAAGTGCGCACCGATCTGCGGGGAACGGAGCTGATCCTCAATGGGATGGGGATCTCGAGGACTCGGCTCTGGTTGCCGTTGACCGGTCGCTACAACGTGGAGAACGCACTGGCCGCAGCGGCTGCGACGCTCGTGTCGGGGGCGAGTCCGTCCATCATCCTGGAAGGACTCGCCACCGCCCCCAGTGCACCCGGACGGCTCGAGCCCGTGCCGACGAACGGACGCGGTTTCACGCTCCTCGTCGACTACGCGCACAGCGAAGCCGCTCTGGAGAACGTGTGCCGCGTGCTGCGGCAGTCGCTCGAGCCGAAGACCGACGAGGCGCGCGCCGCCGAGGCGGGACGGCTCATCGTCGTGTTCGGTTGCGGTGGCGACCGTGACAAGGGCAAGCGCGCTCCGATGGGGCGCGTCGTGAACGAGCTGGCGGACGTGGCGATCGTCACCAGCGACAACCCGCGCAGCGAGGATCCCGAGCGGATCGTCGCCGAGATCCTCGAGGGGATGGAGCCGGGTGGAGCCGAACGCATCGTCGAGATCGATCGACGTTCGGCCATCGAAACCGCCGTCCGCCGCGCGCGGAAGGGCGACGTGGTGCTCATCGCGGGCAAGGGCCACGAGACGACGCAGACGATCGGGACCAAGGTACTGGAGTTCGACGACCGCAAGGTCGCGAGGGAGGCACTCCGATGAACGCATTCCACATCAGCGACGTGATCCATGCCACCGGCGCCGTGCTCGTGCGCGGGGACGCGCGTCGACTCGTCCACGGCGTCACGACCGACACGCGCGTGCTGAAGAGCGGCGAGCTCTTCGTGGCGCTGTCCGGACCGAACTTCGACGGCAACCGCTTCGCACGCGAAGCGATCGAACGGGGTGCCGCGGGGTTGATGCTCGAAGGCTCCGCCGGCGCACCCCCGGCGGGTCTGCAAGAGCTCCCCCGCGACACGCCGATCCTGTTGCACCCGTCGCCGCGCCGGGCGTTGGCCGACTTGGCGCGTTGGTACCGCCGACGCCTGTCGGCGCGCGTCGTGGGCATCACCGGCTCGTGCGGCAAGACCACGACCAAGAACATCCTCATCGAACTGCTCGCCACGCGTTGGCGCACCATCGGCAGCCCGAACTCGTTCAACAACGACATCGGCGTGCCGCACACCTTGTTCCTGGCCGACGCCGACACGGAAGCGTTGGTCGTCGAGATCGGCACGAACCACCCGGGCGAGATCGCGGCGTTGTGCGACGTCGCGCGGCCTGACGCCGGCGTGATCACCACGATCGGCGCGTCGCACCTGGAAGGCCTCGGCTCCGTCGAAGGCGTGGCGCGTGAGAAGAGCGCGTTGGCGGCCTCGATCCCCGACCACGGCTTCTGCGTGCTCAACGCCGACAGCACGTGGACGAAGTGGATCCGCTCGACGACGCGCGCCGAGGTGATCACGTTCAGCCTCGACGGCGACGGTGACCTCAACGCGACCGACGTGTGGTTCCACTCGGGCGGCACGACGTTCCGTCTCGACGGACGCGAAGTCACGTCGCCGCTCCTGGGCCTCCACAACGTGCAGAATCTCCTGGCCGCCCTGGCCGCGTGCCGTGGGCTCGGCCTCTCGATCGACGACGTCCTGCCGGCCGTGTCGCGTCTGCGCGCGGGTCGTGGTCGCCTCGACCGCATCCAGTGCGGCCGTCTGACGTTGATCGACGACAGCTACAACGCGAACCCCGAGTCCGCGCGCGCGAGCGTGCGCGTGCTGCAGGGACTGCACGGGCACCGTCGCCGCGTCCTGGTGTTGGGGGACATGCTCGAGCTGGGCGAACAGGCCGGCGAGTTGCACCACCAGATCGGATCCGAGGCCGCGAAGAGCGGCATCGACCTCCTCGTGCTCGTCGGGGACCTGACGCGCGCGGCCGCGGCCGGCGCGCTCGAGGGCGGGCTCCCCGCCGAGCGCGTCATCCACCTCGACGACACCGACGAAGCGATCACGCGCGTTCCGCCGTTGCTCGCGGGTGGTGACGTCGTGCTCGTCAAGGGCAGCCGTCGCACGGGCCTCGATCGCCTGGTCAAGCACTTGGTCGACCGCGAGAACGAGAAAGAGAACGCAGCCTGATGTTCCCCGGCATCTTCGACGACCTGCTGGGCGTCCAGCTCTTCGGCTACATCTCCTTCCGCGTGGCGATGGCCGCGTTGACGGCGTTCGTGCTGGCCCTCGTCTTGGGCAAGCCCATGATCGCCTGGTTGCGCTCGCACAAGGTGCGCGAGGGCACCAAGGGTGACCAGAAGGAACTCGACGCGCTCACGGAGAAGACCGGCAAGAAGGACACGCCCACGATGGGCGGGAGCTTCCTCGTCGCTTCGCTTCTGGGCTCCGTGATCCTGTGGGGGCGGTTGGACAACCTCCACGTCGTGCTGGCGATCCTCTTGACGGCGGGTCTGGCCGCGGTGGGGTTCGTCGACGACTTCAAGAAGCTGACGGTGCTCAAGAGCAAGGGGCTCACGCCGCGCGCCAAGATGATCGGCCTCACGGCCGCGACGTTGTTCGCCGTGGGTTGCTTCGCCTACTACGCCGCGACGTCGGGTCGCGGGACGATGCTCGACCTGTTCCCGCCGTTCTTCAAGGACGCGCGCGTGCCGCTGGCCGCGCTGGGCCTCCTGGGACTCATCCTCTTCGTCGTGTTCCAGTGGTTCGTGGTCGTCGGCACCTCGAACGCCTGCAACATCACCGACGGACTCGACGGTCTGGCCGCGGGATGCATGATCATCTCGGGTCTCACGCTCTCGATCTTCTGCTACGTCAGCGGTCGTCCCGATTGGACGAGCTACCTGGGCCTGCCGCACGTGTCGGCCGCGTCCGAGATGGCGGTCGTCGGCGGCGCCCTGTGCGGCGCGTGCATGGGTTTCCTCTGGTACAACGCGCATCCCGCGCGCGTGTTCATGGGCGATTCGGGTTCGCTGCCCTTGGGCGGTCTCCTCGCGTGGATGGCCCTCGTCGCCAAGCAGGAGCTCGTGCTCCCGCTGATCGGCTTCGTGTTCTTCGCGGAGCTCGCGTCGAGCTTCATCCAGACGCAGTGGTTCAAGCGCAGCGGCGGCAAGCGCATCTTCACGTGCGCGCCGGTGCACCACGGACTGCAGCTGAAGGGTGGCATCTTCAAGCCGGGCGATCGCCCGTGGCACGAAGTCCAGATCGTCGTACGTGCTTGGATCATCGCCGCCGTGTGCGCGATGGCCAGCCTGTCGCTCTTGAAGGTGCGCTGACGTGAACGATCGAACCCATCTCCTCGGCGCGATCGGATCGCGTCGCGCTCCGCACGCCGCTCTCCGAAAGGACGTGGCCTAGATGTCGCGCTTCCGCGGACGCGCACCGGTGCAAGCCGGCGTCGTCGTGCCCAAGGAACGGCAGCTGTCGCTGCTCGAGCGCCTCGACTCGCTGACCCAGCGCGTCGAAACGCCCGACCCGACGAAGCCGGCCATGGCCTTGTTCTGGTGCGTGCTGGCGTTGATGGGGGTGGGGCTCTTGCTCCAACTCAATCACTCGGCCACGACGCAGTCGCCCGACGTGTTCTGGGCCGGCATGTGGAGCCAACTCGGTTTCCGCGTCGCCGCCGTGTGCGCGCTGCTGTTCGGCATCCGGCTCGGTCCGTCGCGGCTGCGCCGCTACATCCCGGCGTTGACCGTGCTGGTCCTGATCGCGTTGGTGCTGGTCTACGTGCCCGGCTTCGCCGCGTCCAAGAACGGCTCGCGCCGCTGGGTCGCGCTGCCGTTCATCAACTTCTCGTTCCAGCCGTCCGAGTTGGCGCGCATCGTGATGATCCTGTGGGTCGCCGATCGCTGCATCCGACTCAAGCAGGACGTGCAGGATCTCAAGAAGGGCGTGTGGCCCATGCTCCGGTTCGGGCTCGTCGCGTTCCTCTTGATCCTGTGCGAGACGGACCTGGGCGGCGCGCTGCTGTTCCTGGCCTGCTTCCTCGCGACGATGTGGGTCGGTGGCGCACGTCCGATCCACGTGTACGGACCGCTCTTCGGAGTCGGGGGCGTCGCGTTCCTGATCGTGGTCACGTTCGTCGGCTACATCCGTCACCGCATCGAGATGTGGCTCGGCAGCAGCTTGAACGACCAGGTCGTGCGCTCGGGCGAGGCGATCGCGAGCGGCGACTTCCTGGGCGTGGGCCTGGGCCACGGTCTGTTCCGCAACGCGCGCGTGCCGTACCTCGAGTCGGACTACGTGTTCGCGCTCACGGGCGAGGAACTGGGGCTGTTCGGGATGCTCTTGGTCCTGGGCCTGTTCCTGGCGTTCCTGTGGTTCGCGCTGCGCTACGTCCTCTCGATCCGCGAGCGCTACGACGCGCTGTGTGCCTTCGGCTTGCTGCTGTCCGTCGGACTCCAGGCGATGGTCCACGCGCAAGTCGTCACCGGACTCGCTCCGCCCAAGGGCATGCCTCTGCCGTTCCTGAGCCACGGCGGCACGTCCCTCGTCGTTTCCTCGCTCGCGGTCGGGCTCGCGCTCGGCGCCGCGTTCGCGAGGCCTGTCGAACCGCCGTCTCCCACGAGCACGGCAGCACCGAATCGTTCCTGAAGTCCATCAACCGCACCCATCACTCCGCACCCACAACCCCGCCGGCGCGCGGCAGCACGACGCGCCGATCCACGACATGAACTCCGAGAATTCTCGTTCCCAAGGTTCGCCCAAGATGCAACAAATCGAACGCTACGGCGTGATCGCGCTCGTCTTCCTGCTCGTCACGATCGTGGCGGTCTCGTTCTGGGGTGACAGCAAGTCGCCCGGCTTCTGGTCGCGCCTCACCGGCAAGAGCGACGGCAAGAAGGAAGTCGTCGCGGAGAAGACGGTCGAGCCGAGCGCGCTCGTCACCGATCACGTCGCGGACGCCAACTTGCCGCTGACGAACACGCCGGGAACGACCACCAACGCGCCGACGGGGGCCTCGCCCTTCGTCGCCGACGGCAACACGACGACGCTCACCGACGCGCCGGTCGCGGGCAACGGCTCCATCCTCGCTCCCACGGGTGCTGCGACGACTCCGCCCGTCGGTGGCACGACCGTCGCGAACAACCCGTTCCTCCCGGGCAACCCGAGCACGACCGGCGCGGCGCCCGCCGCTCCCGCTCCCGTCGTGGCCTCGAACGACTACGTCGTGCGCTCCGGTGACAGCCTCGCCCTGATCGCGCGTCGTCAACTCGGCGCCGAGAGCCGTTGGACGGAGATCCAAGCCGCGAACCCCGGCCTCGATCCCAAGCGCCTCGCTCCGGGCATGACGCTGCGCATGCCGACGGGCGCTCCGACCGTCGCGAACGTCCCGTCGTCGCCCAAGCCGTCCACGACCAAGTCGACGACGAAGACCACGACCAAGTCGGCCGTCACCAAGCCGGTCGTCGCCGACTCGAAGCCGGTCGCGTCCGCGTCGAAGGGCACCTCGACCTACACGATCAAGAAGGGCGACCTCCTGCGCACGATCGCGCGCGAGAAGCTCGGCGACGAATCGCGTTGGAAGGACATCGTCGCGGTGAACCCGGGCCTCGACCCGCAGAAGCTCGCGGTCGGTCAGAAGATCAAGCTGCCGACGGGTGAATCGCGCCGTCCCGTCGCGGCGGCGACCGTGGCCTCGGCCGGCAAGCCCACCGTGCGATGAACGCGCGCGTCCGACTCCTCCTGTGCAGCGTCTGTCTCGTCGTCGGCATCGTCGAGGCGAGACAGTCCATGCACGTCTTCGCGCAGGACCTCCGTGGTCCCTACGAAGGCAACCTGGCCCGTGCGGTCGTCGACTCGCACGGGCAACTGGTGCTCGTCGAGCGTCCGCTGTCCGCGGACGCGGTCCTCGAGGCCCGTGTTCCCTCCGATACGACTTCCCGTGACGCTGGGAGCGAACATGGTCGAGACCGCGGTCAGTCCCGCGCGAGCGCCGCGACCCATCGTCGCTGACCGGACGTCGATTCCTTCCGCGAACGCGGGGCGCAACGTGCGCCTCGCGCTCGCGGGCGGCGGCACCGGTGGCCACTTGGTGCCGGGGCTGCACGTCTTGTCGTGGCTCGCCGAGTCGGGAATCCCGCTCGACGACGCCGTCTGGTTCACCAGTGGTCGGCCCGTCGAGGACCGCGTGCTGGGTGGCGCGCGGGAGTTGCTGCAGCGATCGCCGTTCGAGCGCGTGCCGTTGGCCGTCGAACCGGCCGCGGGCGGTGCTCCGTCGCGCGCGGGACTCGTGTTGCGCACGCCCGCGAGCGTGATCAAGGCTCGCGAGCGACTCGTGGCGCACCGTTCGGAGGTGTTGATCGGGTTGGGCGGATTCACTTCGCTCCCCGCGGTGTTGGCCGCGCGCAGCTTGCGCATCCCGGTCGTGCTGCTCGAGATCAACGCGCACGAAGGGGCCGCGACCCGTTGGCTGTCGAGATTCTCCGCGCGCGTGCTGCACGCGTGGCGAACGACCCTTCCGTCCGGCGAAGACGCGCGCCACCGATTCGTTGGGCCGCCGCTGTCGCCCGCGTTCCGCGCGTTCGCGGCCTTGGACCCGCGCGGCGCCGAGGCGGCCACGTCGCGCGCGCGCGTCGAGCTGGGCTTCGAGCCCACGCGTCCGTTGCTCGTGGTCCTGGGCGGTAGCCAGGGCTCCAGTGCCCTCAATGCGTTCGTGCGCACCCACGCGCCGGCGTTCGCGGCCTCGGGGCTGCAGGTGCTGCACCAGACGGGCCCCAAGAAGATCCACGAAGCCGCGACCGCGTTCTCGGGCTATCGCGCCGTCGAGTACGTTGATCCGGCGCACCAAGCCTTGGCCGCGGCCACGATCGCGCTCGTACGCGGGGGCGCGTCGACGCTGGCGGAGATCGCCGCGATGCGCGTTCCGGCCTTCGTCGCTCCGTACCCCGGGCACGCCGACCGTCACCAGGAACGCAACGCGGCCGAGTTGGGCGTGGGCGTGCGCATCGTGCACGACCGCGACCTCGACACGCGCGCACGCGACGCGATCCTGGAACTCGCGTCGCCGTCCTCCGCCGACGAGCGCGCGCGTCGCGCCGCCGCGTTGGCGCAAGCGGTGCCGCTCGACGCGGCCGAGCGCATCTGGCACGAGATCGTTTCCGTCGCGAGGCGATCTTCCTAGTTTGTCCACGTCGTTCTCCACACACTGTGGAGAGACGCGTCGTTCCTTCCCGCCGAGAGTCCACGCCGAAACGTCCGTCGATTCCCGCATCGAACGCGCGGAACGCGAGCCGATCCGAGACCCAACGATGTCCCTCCGCTTCGAGTCCACCCACACGATCGAGAAGAACCCGCACACGACCACCGTCGGTGTCGACCGCGCCGCGCCCGTCGCGCGCACGCTCGTGAACGGCATCCCGCGTCGCGTGCACCTCTTGGGCGCGGGCGGCGCCGGATTGTCGGGCGCCGCAGGCATCTTGTTGGCGCACGGTCACGTCCTCAGCGGTCACGACCGTTCGGATTCGAGCTTCGTCGCGCGTCTGCGCGACGCCGGTGTGTCCATCGACCTGGGCGAGAGCCGCGCCGAGATGCTCGCGCACGACGTGGAGCTCGTCGCTCGCTCCGCCGCGATCCGCGACGACGATCCGCAAGTCGCCGCCGCGCGCGCGCGTGGCGTCCCCGTGCTCAAGTACGCCGAACTGCTGGGTCGACTCGGACCGGCGCGTCGCACGCTGGCGATCGCGGGCACCCACGGCAAGACCACGACGTCGTGGATGACCTTCCACGCGTTGCGCGGCATCAGCGAAGTCCTCGGTCGTCCTTCCAGCGGACCGGGCGCCCTCATCGGCGGTACGTGTCGCGTGACGGGTTCCAACGCGGTGGCGCCCGAAGCATCCGGTTGGTTCGCGTGCGAGGCGTGCGAGTACGACCGCTCGTTCCTGCAGATCTCGCCCGAGGGCGCGATCGTCACGAACGTCGAGCCGGATCACCTCGACTACTACGGCACGCTGGAGGCCATCGAGGAGGCGTTCGCTCGTTTCGTCGACCGCATCCACCCCGACGGACTCCTGGTCGTGGGGCGTGACGTGCCCGATCGCGTCGTGTCCGCCGCGCCGTGCACCGTGTGGCGCATCGGTCGCGAACTGCACGTGGACTTGATGGGGGAATCGCACGGGTTCTTCCGCTTCCGCCTGCGGGGACCCGGTTGGGCCACTCCGGTCGTGACCTTGAGCGTGCCCGGCGCGTTCAACGTCGAGAACGCCGCCGCGGCTCTGGCCCTCACGATCGGGTTGGCGGTGCGCGACGGACACGTCGACGCGGACACCGCCGCCGCCGCCGCCGCACGCACGTTGCACCGCTACCGCGGCGCGGAACGTCGCTTCGAGCCGTGGGGCACGGTCGGTGGCGTCGAGTTGATCCACGACTACGCGCACCATCCGACGGAGGTCCGCGTCACGTTGGAGGCCGCGCGCCGCACGTTGCCGGGCAAGCCCATCCACGTGTTGTTCCAGCCGCACCAGCACAGCCGCACCGCGCGCTTCCTCGAGGACTTCGTGGAAGCGCTGCGCGGCGCGGACCGTGTCGTCGTGACCGACGTGTACGGGGCGCGCGCGCACATCGACGTCACGAGCGCGGGCGCGCCCGAACTGGTGAGCCGTCTCAAGCGCGCGGGCGTCGACGCCGTCGAAGGCGGCGCTCCGCGGACGGCGATCTTGAAACTCTGCGAGCGCTTGCCCTCCGGCGGAGCGGCGCTCATCCTCGGTGCCGGCGACATCGACCTCTCGAAGAATGACCTCCTTGAAGAGCTGGCCCTGCGCGGCCCTGCCGCACGCACCGCTCGCCGGTAGAACCACCATGCGCGTGGGCGGAGCCGCCGAGTGGCTGCTCGAGCCCGCGACGCCCGAGGAACTGCGCCGAGCCGTCGTCGCCGCCCGCGAGGACGGCGTCGAGCCGCGCATCCTGGGTGGCGGCGCGAACCTGATCATCGAGGACGGCGTCCTGCCCGGCGTGGTGATCACCACCGACCGCATCAAGCGCCTGTTCCGCCCCGAATCGCGCGGGTCTCAGAGCGCTCGCGACGCGGAGGAGATGAACGCGCGCGTCGCACCCGCGCCGCGCGAGGAAGGTCTCGCGTTCGTCGCCTGGTGCGGCGTGTCGATGCCCAAGCTCGTCAACGCCGCCGCCGAGATGGGGTGGAGCGGCGTGGAAGGACTCGCGGGCGTGCCCGGGAACGTGGGCGGCGGCATCGCGATGAACGCCGGCGGCAAGTGGGGCGAGATGTGGGGCGTCGTCGAGCGCGTGCTCGTGGTCGACGAACGCGGCGAGTTGGTCGAACTCGAACGCGCGCAATGTTCGCCGCGCTACCGCAACGGCGGATTGGGCGCGAAAATCGTCGCCTCGGCGGTGTTGCGTTTCCGACTCGACGACGTGAACGCGGTCAAGGAGCGCGGTCGCAACTTCCTGCTCGAGAAGAACCGCGTGCAGCCCGTGACGCTCTGGTCCGCCGGCTGCGTGTTCAAGAACCCCGACAAGGAAGCCGCGGGCGGGCGATCGGCCGGGATGCTCGTCGAGCAGTGCGGACTCAAGGGACGCACGGTGGGAGACGCGATCGTGTCGCCGATGCACGGCAACTTCGTCGTGAATCAGGGGCGCGCGACCGCGACCGACGTGCTCGAACTCATCCGGATCGTGAAGGACTCCGTCGCGCAGAAGACGGGCATCGCGCTCGAGATGGAAGCCAAGGTCTGGCGCGCGTCCGACGGCGCGACGCCTCCGGGGCGCTGAACGCACGAGCGCCGCGCCGGGTGAACCCGGCGCGGCGCTCGTGCGTCCACGAACTCGTCTCCTCGACCCTCGGGAGCTCTCAGCTCGACCAAGCCACCTGCAGCGCGTTCGTCAGGTTGAACGTGGCTCCGGTGCAGAACGTGGCCGAGTCGCGGTACCACAGCTGGTACTGCAACGCGTTTCCCGGCAAAGCGCCGCCGCTCGACGACAACGTCGGGTCGCCGCCCGAGGGGAACTGAGAGGCACCGGCGCTGTTCGTCTTGATGCCCAGGCGCACGATCGTGCCGCCCGCGCAGCGCAGTCCGTCTCCGAACGCGACACCGGCTCCACCCGCGATCGACGTGGTGCCTTGGAAGTACAACGCGGGACCGTTGGGCATGCCGTCGCCCGCGAGCACGACCGTGTCGGCCGAGACGCTCGCCACGCCGCTCGCGAGGAGTCGTCCCGCGCCCCCCAACGAATTCGCGCAGCCGCGTTCGGCACCGACCGCCGACGCGTTCCCGCACGGACACGGCGTGCCGCTGCCGTCCCCGAAGCAGAACGCCGTCGCCGGGTTCGTCACGCAAGGTCCGATCGTCGAGACCTGGATGCAGCCGCCCTGCTGACAGAACGTGATGCAGAACGGATCGGAGGTGCCCGTGACGCGCACCACGTCACCCACGACGAAGCCGCCGTTGTTCGAGAGGAGCCACGTGAGACCTTGGCTGTCCTGGAAGAGCGGCGAGCACGTCACGCCGTTCACCATCGTGCCGCAATCGTCGTAGGGACCTTGCGCCCGCGCGGTCGCGGCGGTCGAAACGAACAGTGCGGTCGCGGCGAGAAGGGATGCGATGGCATTCATGATCGAACCTCCGGAGGAGTGGAACGTCGGCGAGCGTGTTCACCGACGTGGCGAGTGTACGTGACGTCGTCGCGGTCGTGGAGGCGAAGTCGCGCGGACGGCGCCGCGCTCAAGGAGCCCACGATATCTCGTAGGCGTTCGTCAGGTTGAACGTGGCGCCGGTACAGAACGTCTCGGAATCTCGGTACCACACTTGGTATCGCAGCACGCTCCCGCCCGCGGCGCCGCCGGCTTGGGCCAGTCCCGGATTGCCGACCGCGGGGAACTGCGAAGCACCGGAGACGTTCGTGCGCACGCCGAGTCTCACGATCGTGCCGCCCACGCAACGCAAGCCGTCACCGAACGCGACGCCCGCGCCCGCGTTGAGCGGCGTCGTACCTTGGAAGTAGAGCGCGGGTCCGTTCGGCATGCCGTCCGCGGCGAGCACGACCGTGTCCGCGGACACGCTCGCGACTCCGGTGCCGAGCACTTGCCCCGAGTTGCCCAGGGAATTCGTGCAACCTCGATCGGCGCCGACGGCGGACGCGTTGCCGCACGGACAGGCCGTGCCTGATCCGTCGCCCGGGCAATACGGCGTGCCGGGAGGGGGCTGACACGCGACGACCACCGAGATCGTGATGCACCCGGCGCCGCACAACGTGAAGCACAACGGCGGCACGGTTCCGATGACACGAACCTGGTCGCCCACGTTGAGCCCCGAGTTGTTGTTCAGGAGCCACAGTTGGTTGTTCGTGTCTTGGAAGAGCAGCGGACACACGGAGCCCTGGATCATCGTTCCGCACGAATCGTACGGAGTCTGCGCCGTCGAGCGTCCGGACAGCAGGGCGAGGGCGGACACGATCGAGAATAGGATGCGCCTCATGTTTCGACTCCAGCGGGGGGATCGGTAGCGCCGCCGCGCGGAACGGGCGCCGGCGGACGTGGTCGACACACCGGGATCCTAGCGGCGTTCCCGGACCTCGGGAGCCCCCACGCGGCAGGAATTGTCTTCCGCACTCCATTTGCGAGGTGCGGCCTGCCGATCCCTTCGGATCGAAACCGCGCGCCCGACGTCCGGGTGCCGCGGTCGCTTCGCATCGAGGTACCGCCGTGTCTCTCCGCACCTTCGTCGTCACCGTCGCCGGTCTGGTCGTGTTGTCCGCCGCTTCGAGCGCGCAGATCAAGTCCGTGAAGGAGATGTCGCCGGCCAAGGCGCACGCTCACAATCAGCCGGTCGCCAAGAAGGAGTGCGAGCGCTACGCGATGGCACTCGAGGAGGCCGTGCGCGCGCGCGAACTCGAAACGTGCGAGGCCGCGGTCGACTGGAACGCCTTGTACTCGCGCTCCACCAACGGAGTGCCCGCGAACGACAAGACGCGGCGCGAATTCCGCGAAGCGGCCGAAGCCAACCTGCGCGGTCCCGACGGCTTGATGGGGGGGACGATCGCCACCGTGGCCGCGGGCGGCACGTTCCGGTTCCTGCGCGTCGTCGAGACCGGGAACGGCACGCACGCACTGTTCCGCCTGGCGCACGCCGACGGCGGCGTGCCCGACTACCTCGCATTCCTGGTCGAAGGCGACGAGGAGGGCTCGGCCCTCGCGACCGACGTCGACATCGCCGGTGAAGGTGGTCTGCTCTCGTTGCGCCTGCGCCGCTACTTCCTGGCGTTGTCCGCCGGCACGACGCGCTCGCTCGAGGACAAGGTGCGCGGTCACGACAAGCTCGACGTGCGCTACGCCAAGGAACTCGAAGCCGCGCAGGATGCGTTCTCCGCGGGCGAGAACCAGAAGGCGCTCGACCGACTGAAGCTCCTGCCCGAGGAAGTGAAGAGCGATCGCGCGGTCGTGTTGTTGCGACTCGACGCGGCGCGCGCGGCTTCCGACGAGGCGTTCTTGGAAGCGTTGGGCGACGCTCGCCGTCGCTTCCCGTCCGACACGGCGGTGGAGCGTCGCGCGCTCGACCATTTCCTGCTCACGAACTCGTTCGCCAACGCGCGCGGAACCGTGCGCACGCTCAACGCGGCGGTGGGCGGGGATCCGTACCTCGATTGGCTTCTCGCGGGCATCGAGGAGTCCGCGGGTGACATGGCCGCGGCGCGCGCCGCCTGTCGTCGTGCGATCGAGCGCGAGGAGAACTTCGAAGATGCGTGGTGGACGTTGCTCAGCTACGCCATCCGCGACCAGCGCTTCGCCGAGGCCGCCACGATCCTGGACCGCATGGAGTCGCGCTTCGACATCGACTGGAAGGCCCTCCAGGCCGCGTCGGCGTACCAGGCGTTCTTCGCGTCCCCCGAGGGACGTCAGATGCGCGCCCGGCACGAACAGCGGAACTGACCGCCGGCGGCGCCCTCGGCTGGTGTCCCGGCGCGCGACGCACTAGAGTCTTTCGGCCCTTCTCGCGGGGAGTCGGGCGCTCCGGATCGCAGGTCGCGGTCCGGGGAAAGGTCACCCGCAACGAGACACACGTCATGTCCCAGTCCCAGGCTGCTCCGCAGGTCGCGGAGCCCTACCCGCTTTCCACGTTGCGCCACTCGGTCAGCCACTTGATGGCGTCCGCGGTCGCCAAGCTCCATCCCGGCGTCCAATTCGGATTCGGTCCGTCGATCGAGCACGGTTTCTACTACGACTTCGATCTCAAGGAACCGCTCAACGAGTCGGACCTGCGCAAGATCGAGAAGGAGATGGAGCGCATCGCCAAGCGCTCGCAGCCCTTCCAACGACTCGAGGTCACGCGCGACGAAGCCAAGCGCCGACTCGCCGCCAAGGGCCAACACTACAAGATCGAGGCCGTCGATCTGATCCCCGAGGGCGAGACGATCACGTTCTTCACCCACGGTGATTGGGAGGACCTGTGCGAAGGTCCGCACGTCGACACGTTGACGCGCCCCTTCGCGTTCAAGCTCTTGAGCGTCGCGGGAGCGTATTGGCGCGGCGACGAGAAGCGCCCGATGATGCAGCGCATCTACGGCACGGCGTTTTGGAGCAAGGAACAACTCGACGCGCACCTCAAGTGGCTCGAGGACGTCAAGGAACGCGACCACCGCAAGCTCGGCACCGAGCTGGACCTGTTCAGCACGCACGGTGAGGTCGGCGGCGGATTCGTCTTCTGGCACCCGAACCTGGCCGCGGTCCGCCGCGCGATCGAGGAGTACTGGTGGGAAGAGCACACCCGTCGCGGGTACAAGCCGGTCTACACGCCGCACGTCGCGCGCGAGACGTTGTTCTCCATCTCGGGCCACCTCGAGAAGTACTCCGAGATGATGTACGCGCCGATGGAGATCGAGGAGCAGCCGTATCGGATCAAGCCGATGAACTGCCCCGGCCACATCATGATCTACAAGACGCGCGGGCGTTCGTATCGCGAACTCCCGGTGCGTTGGGCCGAGCTGGGCACCGTGTACCGCTACGAACGTTCGGGCGTGCTGCACGGCATGTTGCGCGTGCGCGGCTTCACGCAGGACGACGCGCACATCTTCTGCACGCCGGAGCAGCTGGCGGACGAGATCGCGGGCGTCGTGGACCTGATCACGACGATCCTCTCGACGTTCGGGTACGAGTACACGGCGTACCTGGCCACGCGGCCGGAGAAGTCGATCGGCGCCGACGACGTGTGGGCGATGGCCACCGTCGCGCTGCAGGACGCGGCCAAGAAGTGCAACCTGCCGCTCGTGCTCGACGAGGGTGGCGGCGCGTTCTACGGCCCCAAGATCGACTTCAAGGTCAAGGACGCCCTGGGACGCGAGTGGCAGAACAGCACCGTGCAGTGCGACTTCAACCTGCCGCAGCGCTTCGACCTTCACTTCACGGACCACGACGGGAAGCAGAAGCGACCGATCATGTTGCACCGGGCGATCCTGGGCAGCATGGAGCGCTTCGTGGGGGGCTTGATCGAGCACTTCGGCGGGAAGTTCCCGTTGTGGTGCGCGCCCGTGCAAGTCGCGGTCATTCCGATCCGCGAGGAGCACGCCGCGTACTGCAAGCAGATCGAGAAGGACCTGCAGCACGAGTTGTTCCGCGTCGACGCGATGCTCGACGCCGGTCACATGAACAACAAGATCAAAGAAGCCCAGAAGGCCAAGATCCCGTTCATGCTGATCGCGGGAGACCGCGAAGCGGCCGAGGGCACCGTCACGGTGCGACGTCGGGACACGCGCGAGCAGGAGTCCATGCCCTTCGCGCGCTTCCTGGACCTCGTCCGAGATCTGCGTGCCCGCAAGGCGCGCGACCTGGGCGAGCCCGTCAAGACGACCTGATCGACGTGCGGCGTGGCGGCGTCGTCCGCTGCGCGAAGAACGAAGGGAGGCCCGCGGTTTCGCGACCGCGGGCCTCCGTGCTTGCCCGGGATGGCTCCACGCGAGGGGAGGAGGATCGCTCGGGGCCCCGTCGTAGCGTGCCGTCCGGGTCGAGTGTGCACTCCAGTCCACGTGGGGGGGCTCCGAACGAGTGGATGCGGCTCGCTCCGTCACCGAATAGACTCGTACGAAGAACGTAGTTCGCGCGCGCTCCTCCACCGGAGCCACTCGACCCGCTCGCGAGCGGGTCGACCCGACGAGTCCCAAGAGCCCTCCAGAACGGACGCCATGCGCTTCGCCGACGCCTACGACCCCATCCGAGCCATCAAGAGCTCGTGGAAGCTCCTGACTCCCTCCGCCCTCCCGCTCTTGATCGGTGGCGTGATCTTGATGGTGACGGACGGCCAGTCCGGTTTCGGCATCCACGACGGGCCGCGTCACCAATGGCACGCCGGGGCGGTGTTGTTCTTCGTGGGGCTGTTCGGGTGCATCGGACTCGTGTGCTTCTTGATCAGCTCGTGGATCTCGGCCGGGATGGCGAACGCGGTCGAGAAGACCGTGTTCCAAGGCGCGGCCGACATCGGCGACGTGTTCGAATCGCGCGGGCGGTTCCTGAACGTCATCCTCGTGCGACTCCTGCTCTTGGCCTTGTCGATCGCGGCCTTGCTGCCCCTGGCCCTGATCGTGGGTGCCGCGGTCCTGGCGCACGCGACACTCGACGCGCCCAAGGTCGTGACCATCGGAGGATCCGTCGTCATGGGCCTCCTGTACCTGCCGGTGCTCGTGTACGTGCTGCTGGGGCTTTCCCTCGCGCGCTTCGCGGTGGTCTTCGAGGATCTGGGCCCGACCGCGGCGATCTCGCGTTCGTGGCAGCTCGTGAAGGGCAATCGGCTGAGCCTGTTCGTCTATTGGATCGTGATGGTCGTGTTCACGCTCCTCGGGCTCTGCGCGTGCTTCGTCGGCGTGTTCTTCACGGGATCGTTGAGCATCATCGCCGCCAACGAAAGCTATCTCGCGCTCGTGAAGCCCGAGGAGTACGGCCGTTCCTGGCTGGCGAACAACCGCATGCCGTCGAGCGTCGCGTACTCCGCTTCGGACGCCGCCGGTCGCGCGAGTGCCGGTCCGCAGGACGTCCCGCCGTTCGGGTCCTCCGCGGGACCGTCGTCCGGTTCCCCTTCGTGGGGGAATTCCGGATCCGGAACCGCGACGACCCCGCCGCCGCCTCCGCCGCCGCCCGCGACGTGATCGGAGCGACGCGGGAGCGTCAGGAGACGGGCGATTGTGAACGTCGCAACTCGGGCGAAGCCGATGCGCGTCGCAGCCACTCGATGGTACGTCTCGTGGCTTCGTCCAGGCCGACGCGCTCGTCGTAGCCGAAATCGTGGCGTGCCGGCGAGAGGTCGTACGTGTGCGTGCGCGCGAGCTGCAGCGCGACGAAGCGAGTCATGGGCGGTTCGCCGGCGCGTCGCGTCGCGCGCCACGTGAGTTCGGCCGCGGCACCGGCCGCGTAGGCGATCGGCAGCGGCACGCGTCGCTTCGCCGCGGGAGCGCCGACGCCGCGCAACACGTCGCCGATCCAATCCCACAGGACGACGGGTTCCTCCTGCGCGACGAAGTAGGCCTGTCCCGCGTGGGCCGACTTGGGCGTCAAGCGATCGGCGGCGTCGAGGTGCGCGTGCGCGGCGTTGTCGACGTAGGTGAGCGAGACACGGTTCGTGCCCTTGCCCACGACCGCCAACCGCCCCTCGCGCGCGCGCGCCACGAGTCTCGGCAACAGATGTGGATCGCCCGGACCGAAGATCAAGTGCGGACGCAACGCGCACGTCGTCAGCACCGACTTGCCGTTCGAGTTCAGGACGTACGCTTCCGCGCGGGCCTTGGACTTCGGGTAGTCGCACAGGAAGCGCTTCGAGTACGGCAAGTCGTTCGAGGCGTCGACGTGGTCCTTGCCGTCGAAGCACACGCTGGGCGAGCTCGTGTACACGAGTCGGCGCACGCGGTTCTCCAGCGCCGACGCGATCACGTGAAGCGTGCCTTGGACGTTCGTGCGCTCGAACTCCGCCGCGCGGCCCCACACTCCGGCTTTCGCGGCCGTGTGGAACACCGTGTCGGAACCCTTCATCGCCTCGCGCAGCGCTCGTGCGTCGGCCAGGTCGCCCGCCACGCAGCGCACGCCCAACGCCTCGAGGTGCGGGTGAGGCGAACGCGAGTAGGAGACGACCTCGTCGCCGCGCTCTCGCAAGAGCTCCACGATGCGCGTGCCCAGGAATCCGCCTCCGCCCGTGACGAACGCCTTCACGATTCGCTCCCATCGTGCGGCACCGTCGAGGACGAGGCCACGAACCGCGCCAAGTCCTCGCGGCGGATCTTGGCGTTGTGACGCGCGTCCGTCGGGAACGCACGATGGAACGCGAATCGCCGTGGCAGCGGCACTTCGAACGGCGCTCCGGACGCGAGCTTGGCTCGCGCCAGCGCGCGCATCTCGTCGGCGAACACCGCTCGCTCCACGGGGTCGCGCGGCCATTCGCCCTCGCGCGGTTCGACGACCAGACAAGGCTCGGCGCACCCGTTCGCGTCCCAGGATACGAGGGCTGTTCGCGCCGCACGTGGATGCAGGTCGCAGACGTTCTCGATCGGCACGGGCCAACGCACGCCGGTGGGCGTCTCGATGCGGTGGGCGGTACGCCCCACGGTCCACAGCCGCCCGTCCTCGTCGAAGTAGCCCGCGTCGCCCGTGCGATGCCACACGCGGTCACCGTCGCGGATCTTGGCGCGCGCGGTGGCGCGGGCGTCGTCGGCGTAGGCGCGCGTCACCACGTCGCCGCTCACCACGATCTCGCCGACGATTCCGGCGCCGAGGGCCTGCGCGTCGTCGAAGTTCGTGACGGCGTCCTCGGTGACCGGCAGGATCGCGATCTCGATGCCCGGCACGGGACGTCCCACGCACGAACCGTGGCCGCCTTCGACGCGTGCGCGCAATCCGTCCTGGAGTTCGCTGCCCGAGATCGTCGACACGGGCAAGCACTCCGTCGCGCCGTACGGCGTGTGCACGTCGCCACGGTCGAGTCGCGTCCGCAGGGCGTCGATCAACCACGGCGGCACGGGAGCGCCGGCGATCATGACGCGCTCGAGCGTGGGGAAGCGCACGCCGTTCTCGATCGCCCACGGCCCGACGCGTCGCCAGATCGCGGGCGATCCGAATCCGTACGTGCAGCCGTGCGAGAGGATCGCGTCGGCGACGTCCTCGGGAGCGCAACGACCGGGCCGGGACGCGTCGATCCTCGGGATCACGCACGTCGTCTGCAGCGCCGCGTCGAACAGCGCGAACAAGGGAAAGCAAGCCAGGTCGCGCTCACCGGGGCGGAATCCGTAGGTCGCGCGCAGCGCCTCGATCTGGGCACCGAACATGCCGTGCGCGTACTCGACGCCCTTGGGCGGGCCCGTGCTGCCCGAGGTGAACAAGATCGCCGCCGTCTCGTCACCGCACGTCTCGGTGCACGCGAACGGGCCCGCGGACGGACGCGCGAGCTCGGCCAGGGACTCGAGACCCGGCCACGGAGCACGTCCCACGACGACCGCGATCTCGATGGAGGGCAGAGCCCGGGCGTGCAGCGCACGGACGACATGAGCGAGCGGCACGCCCACGAACACGCGGGGTCGCACGCGCGCGAGGCACGCGACGACGTTCTTCCGCCCCATGCCCGGATCGAGGAGCACCGGCACCGCGCCCAGCTTGAACAGCGCGAACGTGATCGCGATCAAGCCCGATCCCGGTCGGACGAACAGGGCCACGCGGTCTCCACGCGCGACGCCGCGCCCCGAGAGTCCGTGCGCGATCGCGTCGACGCGCTGGTCGAGCTCCGCGTAGCTCACGACGCGCCATCCACGGCGCCCGTTCGGTTCGATCACGGCCGCGCGATCGGGTCTCGCGAGTGCGGTGCGCGGGAGGTGCGCGGCCACGTTTTCGTGCGCGGGGCGCGGCGCCAGCCTCGGTCCACTCACGACGTTCGTTCGCGTCGTCGGGTTCATCGCTCGACCGCGAGCAGCTCGCGCAGCGCGCGCGAGACCTCCTCCGGCGCTTCCTCGAACACGTAGTGACCGGCGTCCTTGCAACGCGTGACGCGTGCGGCGGGGAAGCGTCGCTGCCATTCCTCGCGGAAGCGCGGCGTGAAGCACCAGTCGCGTTCGCCCCAGCACAGCGCCACCGGCCGGTCGGCGAATCGCGACAGGGCGTCCTCGGTGGCCACGAGTTCGTTCCACGAACGGTGCGCGGGGGACATGGGGATGTCCTCGACGAAGCGCTGGATCGCGACGCGCGACTCGGGAGTCTCGTAGGGGAGTAGCAGCCCGCGCTTGACGGGGAACGTGAGCGACTTGCGGTCGTGCACGGCCAGGATGACGGCCAGTCCTGCGAACGCGTTCCACTCGCGCACGAGGTAGGGCCCGAGACCCTTGATGCGGCACGCACGTATCCGCAGCGGCATGCGCTTCGAGCGGAACGCCGCCGTGTTCATGGCGAAGATGCGCTGGACGCGCTCCGGTGCGCGCCGCGCGAAGCCCATGCCGATCGCGCCGCCCCAGTCGTGCAGCACGAGCGTCACGCGCTTCAAGTCGAGGTGCTCCACGAGCGCGGTCAGGTTCCGCGCGTGGTTCTCCAGCGTGTAGTCCCACTGTTGCGGCTTGTCCGACAGGCCGCAGCCGACGTGGTCGACCGCCACCACACGGCGGTCCTTCGAGAACTCGCTCAGGATCCTACGGAAAGCGAAGGACCACGTGGGGTTGCCGTGGACGCACAGGATCGTCTCGCCGCCGCGCGGACCCTCGTCGACGTAGTGCATGCGCCCGCCGTTCGCGGCGAAGAAGCGCGGTTGGAACGGATACTGGTCGCGGATCGGCGCCAGGCGACCGATCGCCGCCAGGACGCGCGCCTTGTCCTCCGCGGGTGCGTCGACGGTGGTCGTCACGTCGCGCTCTCCGACGTCGCGAACTCTCCGTGCCATCGCCACGCGACCGACGCGTCCGCGGTCGTGTCGAAGGTGACCGACGCCACGTGACGAGCTCGCGAACGTTGGTGGACCACGTGGTCGCGCTCGCGATGGTGCAGGATCAACGTCTCCGCGTCCGGCACGGCGACCAGGACACAACGCGACAACTCGAGGATGCCGCAGCCGGCCTTCTTGAGCACGGCTTCCTTGGCGGTCCACACGCGCGCGAAGACCTCCCACGAGAAACCGCCCAACAGCTCCAGTTCCTCGCGCGACGTGACGCGCGGGACGAGGTCGTTTCGGCGCGGCACGATCTCCTCCACGTCGACGCCCACGCGCGAACGACACACGACTCCGGCGACGAAGCCGCCCCCGTGCGAGATCGACCAATGCCAGCCGTCGGAGGGCAGGGGAGCGTCCTCGGCGTCCTTGTCGAGTCGACCGAGGGTGGCGCCCGTGACGTCGGCCGATGCGCGCAGGGCGACGCGCGCCGCCGCGCTGCGTGCCGCGACCTTCTCGCGCCCGAGGAGGTCGCGTTCGTGCGCGGGAACGGGCATCACGACCACGTTCCACGTGTTCGAGCGATCCGGCGTCAACCTTCGGTCTCCGGCCGAGTGGCTCGACGGACGAGATCGCGATCGAAGTAGTTGACGCTCATGCCCGCGTCGACGACGACGCTCTGCGCGTTGATGCCGGAGCTGCGCGGCGAGAGCAGGTACAACACCGTGTCCGCGACCTCCTCGGTGGCGAGCGCCTTCTTGCGCAACGTGGCTTGCTCGGCGAACAGGTAGCTCTCGAGGTAGCCGGGGATGCCGGCCGACGCCGACGTCTTGAGCAGACCGGGGTTCACCGCGTTGAAGCGCACGGCGCGCGGCGCGAAGCTCTTCGCCAAGAAGGCCACCGACGAATCGAGCGCGGCCTTGATCGGAGCCATGTAACCGTAGTTCTCCGACGCCATGCGCGTCGTCGAGATCGAGATCGTGACCACCGAAGCCCCCGTCGCGAGTCGATCGGCCAGCGCGTTCGAGAGCGCCAGCAGCGAGAAGCACGAGACGTCGACCGCACGCAGGAAGTCGGCGCGCACGGTCTCGTGGAAGGCGCGCGGCGTGCCGTCGGCCTTGGGCGTGTAGTTGGCGAACGCGATCGAGTGGACGAGGCCGGCCAGGACGATCTCGCGGGCGCGCAACGTCGCCGCGAGCGCGTCGATCGACGTCGCATCGCCCGCGTCGCACACGAGCACGGGATCGTCGCCGGTGAACTTGCGCACGTCCGCCGCGCGTGACTCGTCGTGCACCGACCACACGACGCGCGCACCGACCGCCGACAGCTGTCGACCGACGTGCCAGGCCACGCTCTTCTTGTTCTTGAGGCCGGTGACGAGGATCGTCTTGCCCGACAACCCCAACCAGTCGACGTTCGTGGGCGTGCCGCTCATCGTCAGGCTCCGGCCGCCGGGTCCACGAGGGCCACCGTGAACCGCAGCTTCAGCACCGTCGCGCCGCTCGACGTCACCGTCGCCTTCATGAAGCGCGCGGGGCCCAGGCGCTCCACGGTCTCGAGCTCGGCGCGCAGCGTCTCGCCCGGGCGCACGATCTTGCGGAAGCGCGCGTCCTCGATCTTCGTCAGCACCGGAACGGCGTGCGATTCGACGCGCGCGGACCCGGGCGCCGCGAACAGGATCGCGGCGCTTTGGAAGGTGAATTCGCTGATGAGAACGCCGGGCAGCACCGGTTGACCCGGGTAGTGACCTTGGAACGCGAACAGGTCGGCCTTGACGTCCCATTCGGTGACGATCGCGTCGTCGCCGCGCTCGAGCACGCGATCGACGAACAGGAACGGCGGGCGATGGGGGATCGCGGCCTCGATCGCGGCGCGATCGAGGATCGGCGCCGCGCGGTCAGAGGCCACCGGTCACCTCCAAGGTCGTGCCGTGGATGTAGCTCGCGCGCGGCGAGCACAGGGACAACACGGCGTACGCGACCTCGTCGGTCGTGCCGAAGCGGTTCATGGGCACCATCGACACGTGCTCCTTCTTGACGTCCTCGCTCAGGTCGGCGAGCAACTCGGTGTCGATGAAACCCGGCGACACGCAGTTGACGGTGATCTTGCGCTTGGCGACCTCGCGCGCCAGCGAACGCATCAAGCCCTGCTGTCCGGCCTTCGACGCTGCGTACGACGCCTGTCCGGCAAACCCGTGATCCGCCGAAGGCGAGGTGATCATCACGATGCGGCCATAGCGACGGCGCATCATGTTCAGGACCGCGAACTTGCTCATGTGGAAGCTGCCGGTCAGGTTCACGTCGAGCACGCGGCGCCAGTCGGTCGGCGACATGGAGCCCACGATGGCGTCCCGGCGGATGCCGGCGTTGTTGATCAAGATCTGCACGCCGTTCGGCGCCGAGGTCTCCAGGCCGTTCCACAGCGCCTCGACGGCCGCGTAATCGCCCACGTCGACCTTGTGGAGCGACAAGCGACCCTCGAAGCGCGCGCAACGGTCGGCGAAGGCGCGCGCCGCGTCCTCGTTGCCCTGGTACACGGCGTGGACCGTGCAGCCTTCCTCGAGCAGCGCCGTGGCGATCGCCGCGCCGATGCCGCGCGTGCCACCGGTGACGACGGCCGTCTGACCCTCGATCTCGTGTCGTGAACTCATGCGGGCACCTCGAGGAGCGAATGCAGCCAGGCGTCGGCCTTGTTGGCCACGATCACGCCGTAGTTCGCGGCGCCGAGCCATCCGGACATGATGATCCCCACGCTGCCCGCGTGATAGAGGCCGCGGACCTGATCGTGGAGTTCCATGCTGTAGCGGAGTCCTTCGAACTTGGTGCCGAAGGACGTGCCCTCCGGTGCCTGCGTGTAGAACTGGAACGTGCGCGGCGTGGCGGCTTCGACGTGCTCGATCTTCTCGCCGACGCCGGGAACGTAGCGTTCGAGCGAGCTCAACGTCTGCGCGATCAGTCGATCCTTGGCGGCGACGTACGCCGCCTCGTCGAGCGGCGCCCAGTCCTGCCAGCGCGCGTTCGTCGAGCTGACGATCGTGTAGCGGTCGGAACCCGGCCGCGTCTTGGGGTAGTAGAACGAGAACGTGCGGCTCTCGCCGTCCATGTCGCACAGCGCCTCCGACGTGAACGTCGGGCGTGTCGACGTGAAGAGCAAGTCGGTGACGAAGGGGATCGACTCGCCCTGTCGCAGCCCGACGTAGACTTGGCAGCTCGACGTGTTCAGTCGCACCGCGTCGACGCCGGCGGCGAACTCGGGCGTGACGTGCTCGGTTCCCACCAGGCGTTGCACGGTGCCCTTGAGGCTCGCATTCGACACGACCGCGTCGGCCGCGACGAACCGTCCGTGCGCCTCGATGCCCGTGACGCGACCGCCTTCGACGCGGATGCGGTCGACTTGGACCTTGTTGCGCAGGACGACGCCGTTCCGCTCGAGTTCGGCCTTCATGGCCTTCACGAGCGTGTCCGTGCCGCCCTCGAACGTGTACACGCCCTTGCTCATGAAGTTGCCGAACACGATCCGGTAGCTGAGCGCGGGATCGGCCAACGTGGAGCCGTTGGCGTACGAGATGGGCTCCATCAGCAATCGGTGCACGTCGTTGCGCCCGGGAAAGTGACGCTCGAAGAACTGCGCCGTGGTCTCGCCCGAATCGCCGTAGAAGTCCGTGGCCCGTAACTCGGCGAAGAACGCGTCGATGCTCGAACGCGCGACGCCGAACACCGTCTCGAGCTTGTGCGTGAAGTCCTCGGCCGTGAACGTCGTGTCGAAGCGGAACTGCGGATTGTCGAACCGCACGCCGTCGAGTTGCACGATGC
>Ga0075163_10001307_pt1 | contig 33376 bp, 16 predicted proteins | sample JI1023141ADNA_FD_71478 | JGI IMG/M metagenome (GOLD analysis project Ga0075163, IMG submission 71478) | Wastewater effluent complex algal communities from Wisconsin, to seasonally profile nutrient transformation and Carbon sequestration -... | ecosystem: Engineered > WWTP > Effluent > Algae...
TAACGGCGACCTGAAGTCCGATCTCGCCGTCGCAAACCGTTTTAATGTCGGCGTGCTGCTGGGCAATGGCACCGGTAGCTTCGGTGCCGCCACCAACTTCCCCGTCGGCGATGAAAACCGAGCGGTGGCGGTGGGTGACTTCGACGGCGACCTGAAGCTTGACCTCGCTGTCGCAGTCGCAAGCTCAAGAGCTTCTCCTCCAAATAGTGTTGCCGTGCTGCTTGGCAATGGTGCTGGCCGCTTCGGCACTGCCACCTATTTCCCCGTTGGCGCATGTCCCGTATCAGTGGCGGTGGGCGATTTCAACGGCGACCTGAAGCCCGATCTCGCCGTCGCAAACTGCAATAGCGACAACGTGAGCGTGCTGCTGAACCAGTCGCCATGACTCTGCGAGCCTTCCGTTTTCCCGAAGAGCCTCAGGCCCAGCCAACTTTGTCTGGCGCAAACCGCTGACGCAAGGGAACACGCTTTCCTCCAGTTGGCACCATCCTGAGTGGATCGGCAGCTCTTTGGTAGCGCAGTCCTCCGGTGCCAGCCGGCCACTTCCGAGACCCCAACGGACAGCGATGTGCGCTATGCTCGGTCGGCTTTCCTGTTGTCAGCCTCATCAACATGTCCGAGTCCCCACCCATAGATCCACGCATTGGCGCGATGTTCGGTAATTTCCGCATCGTGCGGAAACTGGGTGCCGGGGGCATGGGCGTGGTTTATGAGGCGGAGAATCCCAAGATCAGCAGTCGGGCAGTGGTGAAGCTACTGCACCCTTGGCTGGCGGAGGATGATGCGTACGCACGGCGCTTTCTGAACGAGGCGCGGGCGGTCAACGTCATCCGTCACCACGGGCTGGTCGAGATATTCGACTTCGGCAAGCTTCCCGACGGAACGCTCTACTACGTGATGGAGCTGTTGGCGGGCGACTCGCTGTCGAGGCGGATCGCTCAACACGGGAGGCCGTTCCGAGATCTGGAGGCGGTGGGCCTGGCGGTCCAGATCGCGCGGGCGCTGGCGGCGGCACACAAGGCTGGCATCGTCCACCGAGACCTCAAGCCTGAGAACATTATGTTGGAGGCGGACCCGGTCAATCCAGGACAGGACTTGGTCAAGATTCTGGACTTTGGAATCGCCAAGTTCCGGGGCAGTCGGGCGGACAAGACCGATCCAGACAAGACCGATGTGCATACGCGAGTCGGGTCCGTCATGGGCACCCGGCTGTATATGCCGCCCGAGCAACACGGTGACGCTGAGCATGTCGATGGACGAGCAGACGTGTTCTCTCTCGGCGTGGTGCTCTATGAGATGCTGACGGGGCAGCCGCCGTTCAGGGACAGCTCGTTGAGCCTGCTGATTGAGACGCCGCCCTCGGTGCGGCAGCGAAATTCAGCGGTTGCGGGCCGACTGTCGAAACTGGTTGGGCGTATGATGTCGGCGCGGCGTGACGACCGGCCGACGATGGACGAGGTAGCGCGGCAGTTGGCGGCAATGCAGCCGGGGCGCGCTGCGAATCTCCGGCGGCTGATAGCGACCGGAGTGGCCGGGCTCATCGTTGGTGCGCTGCTGATCGCGATGCTTACCATCGACCGTGTGCCAACGCCGGCAGAGCTGCGGAATCGCGGGCGGGTCGTGCTTGCTGGCTACGTGCAAGATCAGGACCCCAAGATTAGGCTGATGGCGGTGCGCGCGCTGGGGCAGAGCCGCGACTTTGATCAGCGCTCGCTGTTGGAGCCGCTGGTCTCTCCTCTTGTGCAGCCAACCCCAGACGCCACTGCATTGCTGGAGGAAGCGGCCCGAGCGCTGGGGCAACTTGGCGCGGCCGACTCCGTGAACCGGCTGCTCGCGCTACTGTCGCCGCTTCAGTCACCGGGCGTTCAACTCGCAGCGGCTCAGGCTCTGGCACAGCTTCAGCATCCGCGCGGGGTCGAGACGCTGAAGCAACTGTTTGCCGATGGCGATAACCCGACCAAAGTCCAAGCAGCGCTGCTGCTGCTGGAGCAGCGAGACCTAAGCGGCGCGCAGCTGCTGTGGGCGACTGTCGTGCGTGGACAGCTGAGTGATGCGCAGCGAATCGATGTGCTGGGTCGCCTGGCTCGTGCGGACGACAGCCAAGCCCGGAGTCGACTATCCGAGGAACTGCTGCGACTTCAAAGCGGTGAGCTTCGGGTACAGGTCGCTTATACGTTGGCGCAGCTGAGCGAAGACAGTGGCTGGGAATATCTGAAGCAAGCGGCACGGAAGCCAGGGCCGGCGAATGAGCAGCTGCTGGCTTTGCGACTGCTGGCCGTACTGGGTGACCAGGAACTGCGCGCCAAGCTGGTCGAATTGGCACAGGACCGCAAGCAGCCCGACTCGATCCGCGAGCAGGCAATCGCAGGGCTGGGAGATAGCGCCCAGCACGATAGCCTACAGCCACTGGCGGGAACGCTGACGGAACGCGGTGCCAGTGCGAGGCTGAAGATCGCGACGGCGGGGGCGATACTCGAAATCACCGCTGGTGAGCTGGCGCGTCTGGGCGAGCAGAGCCTGAACTACGCGCGAGCCGCCCTTGGAACCGACAGTGCCGCGATGCGCGCCCTAGCGGTCGCTGCGCTGGCTGACATAAGTTCTGAGCGGGCAATTTCGCCGCTTGGCGACGCACTACGGGATCGCGAGCACGATATTCGCCGTAGCGCCGCCCGCGCCCTGGGGAGAAGGCTAAACCGCGCCGCAGTACAGGCGCTCACTCCAGCCCTCCGTGACACGGACCCGGAGGTCCGCGGCCTGGCGATGCAGTCGATTGGGCATGTCGTCCAGGCGCTAGAACAGCGTGGGGATCGCGAGGCGGCCAAGCTCGTGCTCACGGAACTGCGGCGCCTTACCATCGGGGAGAACGAAGCGGATCGCATTGCCGCTAGCGCTGCGCTGGTCCAGCTGGGGGCGGCCGGAGAAACGGAGCGCTCGATTCTGCGAAGCGGACTTGCGTCCAAGGAAGCGCAGGCGCGCCGCCTGGCGGTGGAGCTGGGTGATGGAAATCATCCCATGCTGATCGCTGCACTGGCTGACTCCGATCAGGGGGTCCGTCTGGCTGCCGCACGCAAACTTGCCAGCCAGGGGTTCGTCGACGGTGTTCAAGTGCTGCGGACTGTTGCTGCGGCCGGGGATAGCGATGGGCTTCTGGCCTTCGTTGCGTTGCGCAAGCTGCGGCAGCCGGTGCCACCCCCGCCGGGACTCGCGACGCTGCTGACCGGTGGCGACCTACCGACTCGACTTCTTGTTCTCGACCTGCTCCCCGAACTGCCTGCTGGGGATGCGCAGCGGCTGCTTCGCGGTGCCCTGCTCGACCCGGTGGCACAGGTTCGGCGTCGAGCGACTGATGCGGCGGCCAGCCTGTATCGGCGAACCCAGGCGGTCACTTTCTTGCGCATGGTTCGCAGCCTGCGGAACGACTCCGAGTTGATTGTGCGGACGCACGCCGCCGTTCTAGCGGAGGAACTGACCAAAGAACTTGAGCAGCGTCCGCAGGCGAGGATGTCAAGCGACCTTGGTACCATTCCGGCCCCTACGCTTCCCATCGAGCCGACAGTCCCGCCGGCCAAGCCTGTGATCCCTTCCCCGACTGCCATGGGTACCCTCCTGGCGGAAGGGGAAGAGCTGGTCCGCTTCCAGATCGACAAGCTCCCTTCTCAATCGGTAAATGGCACTCTGATTCCGATTTCCGTCGGCAAGCATCGCATCAGCTATGTGGGCGGTAGTGCTGAGGTGCAGATTCTGCCCGGCAAGACGAGCCGAGTAAAAATTCCTGTGTCGGTGTCCGAGCAGCTATTGCAGGACAGTAAGGAGTCCATCGGTCGCCAGGACTACCAGCGTGCGCAGGAACACCTCGACCGTCTGCGGCGGCTGGTTCAGCGTGGCAAAGCCAGCTCGAGCTTGCTGGCCGATCTGTCCTTTCAGCAAGCCCGTCTCTACGAGTCGCGGCAGCAGTTCGACGCCGCGCTGGGGGAATACAACCGCGTCCTCAACATTCCCGAAAATCAGCGCCGACTGGAGCTGAATACCGCGCTCAAAAGCGTGCTCACCCGACTCTCCACCAAGACTGGGCGCATCCAAATCTTCGCGCCTGTTGACGGAAAGTGCCAGATGATCCGCGAAATCCTGTCACCGCCTGGTCAACAGGTGATCAGCATGGGTCCAGGTCAGACCAGAACCGTCTACTCTCGCGTCGGGAACATTGAAAAAGTGACGACATGCCCATAATGAGGAAGCTCCTCCTGGTCGTGCTGCTGAGCTTGCTGAGCTGGCGAGCTAGTGCGCAACCAGCGACGCTGGAGCTGGCCATCAACGGACCACAAGGTGCTCTACTAATCATCGATGGGCAGGCATTTGGCAAGTTGCCCCTGCCGGTGAATCCAGTCGTTCGGGTGGGTCCACACCGCTTCCGGTTGGAGTTGGGAAAGCAGAGAGCGGAAAGCGATACCCTCAGCTTGCCCGATAGCGGCCATGCCGAGCTAAACCTGACGTTGGCAGGTAGTTCACTCATCGCCGTGCTGCGAATCACAGATGGGTTGCTGCTGCTCTTGGAACCTGAGACTTTGCCAACGGCTTTGCGTGGCAGCATCACGGCGGCGGTGGCGGCGGCCGCAAGACAGGAGCACTCGGTGCTGCTGGGAACTGACAACCAAGCCGCGCTGCTGCGTCGTCAGTCCGTGGTCAGCCGCTGCATCGATAGCGGGGACTGTCATGAGTCATTGTTTCGGGATGCACGGGTGTCCTATGTCCTATCGCTCCGGGTCGAGAATGCCGATGCCAGCAGCCCCGGCTCATGTCGCCTTCGAGCCGCCTTGCTGGATGTCCGAACCCGTGATCTCAGCGCCCAAGCGGAGGAGAGCTGTCGATCTGCGGCGCCCTCCTCGCTCTCCGCCCAAACCTTTTCGCTGATAGCCAAGCTGCTCCAGGAGACGGCGATTCGTCCGCGCGGCGCCATCACTGTCACTTCGGCACCAGCTGGGGCTAAGGTTCTGCTCGATGGCCGCTGGCTCGGGATGACTCCCTTGTCCCTAGAAGCCTTTGCCGGGCAGCGCATGATCGAAGTGCAGTCCCACCGTTACCTGCCTCACAAGTCAACCGTGCAGATCGAGCCTAATCAAACCGCCGTCTTCGATGCCGTTCTCCTTCGTGATCCGTCTGCAGCGCTTGCTCGGCCGCCTTGGCGAATTGTGACTGGGAGCATTCTGCTCGGAGGTGGCCTCCTGCTCGTGGGATTCGGAGCCTCCGCCCTGGCGAGCAATGGACAGTGCCAAGACGGCTCGACCAACTTTGACACCTGCACGCCCTACTACGGTACGGCCGCCATCGGTGGTGGCCTGCTCGGAACCGGCGCCGCACTAACAATTGCCGGCACGCTCATGCTCGCCATTCCGAGCCGTGCGACTTCCCGATAAGAGAGAACGATGCGAAACCAGTCTCATGACCAAGTAGTCCGCGTATTCGCCAGCTGCAAGCGTAGTCTGCGTCAGGTAGTCGTGGGAGGCTTCCTGTTTTTTGTCGGCTGTAACTCTGTCTGGGATCCCTTCCTGCTCAACCGCTGTACGAATGGTGATGATTGCCCCCAGGACCTAGCCGTTAGCGATATGTTAGATATGCCGGACGATGGCGGTGCGGATCTTCCAAGCGAGCCGCCTAGCTGCAGTGCGAATTTTACCGCGCCTGCACCGTGCGGACAGCCTGCGACGCTTACCTGGAACTGTCCGAATGCGAAATCCTGTACGCGCACATGTACGGGCGATGTTCCGAAAAGCGGCCCGGTTGGCTGTTTGAATTCTGAGCAGATTCCAGTCAGCACCAATAACGGCGAGAGATGCACGCTGTCCGCGTCCAACGATGCTGGCGCATTTACCACGCCGCAGGTCACTGCCTCCTGCATTCCAGCACCACAATGCAGCGCCTCCATTGAGCCACCCCAGAGGTGCGGCACGAATGTGCGAGTGACCTGGAACTGTACGGGAGCGACTTCATGCACATACTTATGTACCGGCACGGTCCAGACTTCGGGTTCCATAAACTGTTCGGACTCCCAGTTGGTTCAAGTTGACTCTGCGGCGACATGCACACTCACTGCGGACGGACCCGGTGGCCGCAGCTACGCATATGTGAATACTACCTGCACTTGACCATCGCCTATCATCGAATCAGTCGCGACTGGGCTGGCCCTGCTGTAGTGGACGTGCCGACACTACGGTAGCGGTTGAGGCAGAGACTGTGCTGCGCTCAGACCTGCTCAGCAGCGACGATAAGTTCTGCCCAGCGAACCTGCTACCTCCATCCCATCCCTGAGCGACTCCTGAATGATTGAGAACATCAGGGCTTCAGCCTCATCCGATTGGCCAAGCATGCAGAACACGGCTTGGCTGCCGTCTGAGGATTGTTGATGAGACCGCATGGTGGTCCAAATGTGGTCTATTCAGCCGGAACTGCGAGATTCGCATCATGGGCTCTGCATGCGTATTACGTTGCTTCGAATTCCAGCGTAGTTGGTATCGTCGCAGGTAGCGACTAAGACCTGACAGGTAGCACTGACTTCTTCCAAGATCGGTCGCAATCGCGCTAAGCGAAGAGAGTCAGAGTTCACCAGTCGGTCATCGAGAACCAATAGCTGACGTTCATTGGCCGACAGCAGTTGGCCCATCGCCAGACGAACCAGGACTGCGAGCTGTTCTCGCGTGCCATGGCTCAAACTCTCGGTGCCAATCCGCTTGCCGGCGTGTCCGAGAACAACATCCGAAGGAAGAACAGCCTCGCTAAGGCTGAGGTCTCGATAGCGCCCCCCAGTCAGGCGGTGAAGCCAGGGCGTAACCCTCTCTGCGATCGGACCAATTAAGACTTGGGTTTGCTCGGTTACCAGCGTATCGGCCAGCTCTCGTAGAAGTTTTGCGGCCTCTGCCTCTCGTCGCACGCGCGCCGTGCGTCGTGCCTGCTGTTCTTCGAGTACTTCTAGGTCAGCGATACTCTCGTGGATGTTCTGCAACAGCATCTGCTCAAGAACGCTCTCCGTGCGTGTACGACTATCTTCAAGATTGCGCTTTTTGCTCTCCAGATCTTGGACTCGACGTCGGGCCACCCCGAGCGCCATTGTTGCAGCTTCCAGAGCAGGTCCCAGCTCCCCCGCTAGCTTATCGTGGCTCAAACGAAGCTCGGACAAAGAGAGTCGAGCAGCTTGCAGCCGAGCCTCTAACTGCGCCAGGTTACCATGCTGGAGCACCAGTTCAGCCAAGCGAGCCTGCGTGCCGCGCAGTTCTGTACGGACTCCTTCTAGCTCTACTTTCGCGTCGGTGTGACCCTGCCGCGCTGTATCAACTGCCTCCTGACGATGGGATTGATCGAGCCGCTCGCGTGCTTCCTGATCCCGCAGCGCTTTGACCTGAATTCGGCATCCAGCCAGCGTGGTTCCCGGTGGCACCACGGCTGTATCTGCTTCGATTTGTTGTCGAAGCGCGGCAATTTGAGCTTTCAGTGCAGCAATATCGGCAACGAGTTCCTCCTCCTCGGTCTTGTCCAGTTCACTCAGAGCCTTCTTGCAGCGCTCCAATTCCTGGGAGAGTCCTTTCTCCGTCTCCAGCAACTGCGCAAGTGCCTCCTCGGAGTCCACGTTGTAGGAACTAAGCAAAGACTGGTTTTTTGCACGTAGCTCACGAATCTCTACCTCTAATTCTGCAGTCGTTGACACAGGTCCTTGGATGGATATCGTCCCTAATGTGCCCACCCGAAAGATAGTTGGTCCCGATAGAAGCCAGGTACCGTCGTGCGCCGGGACCAGCATCGGCGCGGAGCTAATTTCGTGACCACCTTCGAGAGCAAAGGAAACCTGAATCGCACTGGCGCGGTGTTCGGCCTCTTTACGTAAGATTTCATCGCGTCGCTTGCGAAAGTCGTTGATCTCTTTCGATTTGGGAGCGCGATGTTCGCTCCAGGATTCCTGCGATCTGCGCACCGCGTCCTGGGCTCTGCGAAGTGAATTGAGCGCACTTTCCTCGGTCAACAGATCACGCTCAAGCCGGGCCAAATTTGTGGCTCGCTCTACTCGCTCGACAATGATTTCGGCTGTCTCTAGATTCTGTCTCGTGCTTGCCAGCGCAGTAATCTGGCGCTGTAATTCGGATTCAGCGAGGCTTACCTGTGCACTGAATTTCGCCTCGGCCTGGACCTTCCTCTGCTCCAACTCGACGAGGCGTTCCTGATTTGTCTGGGCCTTGTTCCAGCCCAACTGAATCGCCTCGACAATCTCTACTTCTTGGGTCGCTTCGCGGAGCTGCGCTTGTAAGGCAGCGAGCTGTGGCTGCAACGCCTCGCTGCGAGCGACCGCTGCACGTGCGTCCTCTTCTTCTTGACGGGCTTCCTGGAGATGCTCGACCAAAGGGGTAAGCTCAATCTCGATGCGTTCGAGTGTCTCGCGATGATCCTCCGCCTTGTCTCTCTGTACGCGCAGCTCAGAGAGTTCCTTGCGAATGGCTACGAGTTTGTCATCTTCAACTTCTTGTGAAGACCCCTTCTTTACCTTCCCGGTGCCGGTCCAGTGCCGATCAAATGTGTCCTCAATGAGTTTGCAGACCGCTCTGTAGATTGGATCTTGTGCCACCTGGCGCACGGTCCCTGACAGTGCTACCGATACACTCTCGCACCACGATTCGGCAGGTAGTAACTCAACGTCTCTTTGCAGAGACCAGAGCGCTTGTGCCAACCCACGATGCTTTGAGAGAACTTGCTGTGGACCACCTCCCGAGGCTTGAAGGAAGCCCCGAAGGAGCGCGTCAGCCTCGTCTCCATTGGCGACATGGTTGAACTCCCCTCGCTCCATCCTCCATAGTTCGCAGACGCTGTCCTTAAGGAATCGTTTGTGTACCTTCCACTTTTGTCCATCAAATGAGAATATAATGTCCGATTCTGGACTTCCCCCGCCGGTGAGAGGCTCAATGGCCCGTGTCTCCGCGTTCTTGGACGTGTGCTTGACGAAGAACGTCATGAGCATTGATTCGAGCAGAGACGACTTGCCAGATCCGTTAGGGCCTGAGAGCAGGTTGAACCCAGGTTGAAGCTCCAGCTCGCCGGAATCACTAATGCCGCGCCAACGACGGGCACGTAGGCTATGAATAATCATCTTCGCACCTCGCGAACCAAGGCATGCAGTTTTTTTCTGGCCTCGCTAACAATTTCGGAAGAGTAGGCAGCCGCGAACCTGCATGGCTGCTCTGGGATCCGGCCTTGCTGGACTTCCGCAAGGATTGCATCCACCCTTCGCAGATTCCCCTCGGGCAGTTCTGCGAGTCCCTCACTTACTTCGGTTGAGATGTGCTCCTCCCAGTCGAGACGAAAGATCGTCTGGGACAGAATCTGCCGGGTGGTCTCTAGCGCGGTTGCGACATCAGGATCGGCGGTGTGGACATGGACATCTAGCCTTAAAAGCAACTGGGCCGGGGAACCTAGCGCTTCGACATCTCGACGAAGAGCATTTGCGTCATCGACCGATTGGACGTCCTTAGCGATTTTCCGCCAGAGTAGACATCCAACCCGAATCTTTTCAATTTGAGGTTCGGTGCCATGCTGGGCAATCTTGACCACTAGGACATTGCCCGGATCAACCTCGTCGATGGCTGTCTGTTCATGGGTGCCAGAATAGACAGCTCGACCATCCTTACGATGTCCGTGCCAATCGCCCAGGGCTAGATAATCCAGGCCCGAACGTGTCGGTCGATCTTGCGCTATCGGAAAGTTTGGCGAGTTAGGAAGAATGGTGAGCCCCCCATGGGCGAGTCCGATTCGAATCCGCTCATCCCCTGGAGCACGCGCCGGAATCCATTCTGTTGGATCAACGCGGGATTGCTTCTGCTTGAGTGGGCAGGGGAAAAGGACACCGCCCGAAGGCAGTACGATTTCCTTTTGCTCACCGCAGACATGCACATGAGGTCCCACCGCCTTCCATGCAGGTTGTTGCCAGATTCCTCCAGGGCGCAGCGGGTCATGATTACCCGGCAGCACATAAACAGGAAGAGGGGCGAAGGTGTTCAAGATCTCGACGGTTCTGGTGATGACGCCAGGTCCCACGCTCTCGTGCTCGAATGTGTCGCCGGCCAGCAGGACGAAGTCGACTCGCTGCTCCTTGGCGAGCTTCACGATGGCCTTAGCGCTCTCGTAGCGTGCATTGCGGACATCACGAGCCTTTTCTCCAGCGCTCTTTGCCTCCATGCCCATCTGCCAGTCCGCGGTGTGTAAGAATTTCATGTTGGCTCCGATGGAAATGCTGTTGTTACGCTAGGCAACCTTTGCCTTGACTTCCTTTTGAATTGCCTGCAGCCCGCCGTCTGGATCGCGGAAGAAGTGAGGGGTCCAGACACGATGTAACTTCCATCCCTGCCGCTCTAGGACGGTCGTGCGGAACAGGTCCCATTCGACAGAGTCTGGGGCCTTAGTGAAGCGAGGACCATCGCAGAGCACACCAATGGCGACATCCTCGGGTCTGGCTGGATGCTGCACGGCTACGTCGATACAGAACCCTTCGTTCCCCCATTGCACGCTGCTTCCGAGCGAGTGCTGCTTCGCAAGCTGCGTACCTAGTGCCTGGGCGAACTGTGATGGAAAAACCGCAGGGAGGACATGCACGGCTGCATCTTGCTGCTGAGCCTCCTGAGCCGCTTGTCCGACAGTCTGAATTTCCGAGACAGCCTCTGCGTACTGGAGGTAGGCGAAGAGCAGGAATGCCCCGCTGGGGACGCTGCCCGCCGGTAGGTTGGGTAGACTTCGATAGACCGTGGACGGTATCGAGGTGATGAGATGAACCGCATCGCGGGCGCGTGTGACCAGGACGTTAAGCCGCCGGCCACCACCGCTGCGACCGAGCGGACCAAAGCGGCGGAAGAAGCGCCCGCTCGGATCTGGACCGTAGGTCGTACTGATGATCATGTGGTCTCGCTCATCGCCTTGGACGTTCTCTAGGTTCTTTACAAACAGACCTTCGAACGATCCTGAGCCGACCCGGTTTCGAGCGACAGTCAGGCGTGTCGCGAAGTCTTCGTCATTGGCAGCGGCCCGATCTAGGAGGTCAAGAATCACATCGCGCTGCGCGACATTGAAGCAGGCAATCCCAATGGACGGTGGGTTATCTTGAGCGAGCAGTTCCTTGACGAGTTGTAAGACAGTAGCAGCCTCTTTTTCGTTACTCTGCTGAACGTAGGTTCCGTCAGCATGGATGAGCCGAATTGCAGGGATCGGACGGAGATGCGAAGGATGCGCGGGGATCGGCTGAAGCCGTGACTCGTAGAAGTGCTCGTTGCTGAACTGGATCAAGTCTGCGTCGCGTGATCGGTAGTGAACATCCAAGTAGCACTGCTGGATTTCCAGGTTGAGTGCGGCGTTCAGCAGATCCTCGATCTCGCTCTGCTGCTGCTCGAAGAGATCTTGATCCGTATCGGGTTCTTCTTCGTTGCTGGCCGTAACAGTAGCCTCAAAGAAGCGTGTCGGCGGGAGCTGCTGAGGATCGCCGGCGATGACGACACGCTTGCCACGCTGAAGCACGGCCAGCGCTTCTTCCAAGCGGCACTGGGAGGCTTCGTCAAAAATGACCACGTCAAACAGCGGCACACGAGGAAAAATCTGCGCAACAGTCTCTGGGCTCGCCATCCACACCGGGCACAGATCGAACAGTGGGTCGCCCCCCTCTGTGCTCTGTCCTGTGTGGAGCACCTGACGTAGACGCATCGCCCGCTCACCACGGAGCGTCAAGCGGCGTCGGAGTTCGGTCGCGAGGTTGTTGAGTCTTGTACCCGTTGATGCAAGGAGCCGCTCTTTTTGTCGCGATCTCCAGCGATGGAGGATCACTTGGCAGGTAAGGCCTTTCTTCTCCTCACTCAGCGCGCGATACCGTTCAATGATTCGCTGAAGCCGCGCCGCATCCAGGCTGTGTAGCTGAGGATTCCGACGGATGTGACGGGTGATCTCTGCCTCCAGAACACCCTTACGGAGAGCAGCTAACCCTTCCTCGGGATTCACTCCTTGTTCAAGGAGCATCAGGGTAGGCTGTCGAAGTGTGGTCGGCAGCTCGTCAAGACCCTCCTGGAGCCGAAGGACAGTTTCCAGCGATGAAAGATATGGCGTGAGCGCTGCGAGATGGGCCTGCACCGCGCGGTTTTGTTGCAGCTCTTGCTGAAGCTGTGCGCGCCAGGCTGCAGAGAAGAGTCCGCAGCTCTCAATCTTTTCGCTCAGCTTCTCGATTGCTTCGGCTCTCTCGGCTGACCTGCGGAGTTCACGGAGCAGGTTGCCTTGGCGCTCTGGTCTAGCAAGGACGTCCAGCAAAAGAGCGCGAATACTAGCCAGCTCCGGTGCGTTTTGGATGCTCGAAAGCAGATCTAACAGCGACCTAGCGCCGGAGAGCGTATCTGCAATAATCTGGTCGGTAGGCATACGAGCAGACTTCTCGCCAGTTATCTGTTCGCACAGCGCAAATAGCTTGAGACGGGCCTGAAGCCCTGCAAGAAATGACTTCAAGCGTGAGGCATTTTCTGGAGCCAGTGTGAGGCCGAAGCAACCCAGGGCTCCTCGTGCGTGCTCTTTGCGCGCTGAATAGACGAACCCGTACCACTTGCCAGCGATCTCTAGGTAGCCCTCGAGTGCCGCAGTCCATGTGTTGATCTGGGCGAGGGCTGGAATCGGTTCCTGAACGACTGCGGTTAGCTCTGAATCAAGTGGAGTCCCAGAGAGTGAGTCTAGGATTGGGGTCGCTTCGGATAGAAGGGCTTGCGCGCGCTTGACCGTCTCTGGCGGCTGCTTTGTCCAGCGTTCGGCGAAGCTCTGATTCCATTGGCCGGACTTGGTACTGATCTCATCAGCGATCGCCAGCCGCGCCTTTGCTTGACCCGTGATGGGGTGCTTTCCGTCGAAAGCTGGAAAGTCGCCGATTGTCGAATCCGCTATCAGCGCAGCCGAGGCGAGGTCTGCCAGCGTGGACCTCCATCGCTCTGATGAGCGAGCCATCAAGTCGCTCAGAGCAATACCAACGCAAGCAACCCAGGGGTTCGTTGGCCAGCGGCAGTCGTTGGCGCGCTCGAAGATTTCATGAAGGTGACGCTCTTGGCTTCCCAGTACATCTAGGCGGGTTTCCTGGAGCGCGTCTTCGAATGCGCTGGAGGTCGCGATCTTGCACGCTGCAGCAGGCAGCGCCAGCCAGCGCCCGACCAAGGAATGAAACGAGTCGCCGTGTTCAACCGTGCTCGATTCGAGCGCGCGGTAGTAGCCCGTGAGCGTATCGTGCAGCTCTTGCAACTCGGTATCGATCTTGGCGAGCTGTGCCACCGCGGCAAGATTAAGAGTTGTCTCTGCCAGCCCATCAAGCTGCTCGCGGATGCCTTTGTAAAGGTCTCGCTTGTCGCGCTGTGGGTCATGAACCAGAGCGCATAGTCCCCCCAGACCAAGGTGCTGGAGTCGATTGGCCACCACGTCTAGTGCGGTACGCTTGTCACAGACGAGCAATGCCCGCTCACCGCGCGCCAAGTGGTCGCCGATGATGTTGGCGATGGTCTGGCTCTTGCCGGTGCCGGGCGGGCCATGGATGACCAAGCCGCTGTGTTCCCGCGCCAGCCGTACCGCTTGGGCTTGAAATGGATCAGCCGCGCTGACCAAGTGCTCGTGTGCCGCAACCTTGCGATAGCCCTTGCTGCTCGCCGGCAGACTCTTGGTTGTTGAGAGCGGTTCGCCCACACGAAGGAAGCTCGCGACGGGGCCGTTCAGATTCCCTTGAGCGTACATCTCCTGTGTATCCCGGATCAGGCTCTGGTTGGCCATCGGGAACAGGCCGAGCACACCCGAAGAAAGGATGACAGGCTTGTCGCTCTCGTCTGCCTTCGGAACCGAGGCGAGCTTCAGGTCCGGTGCCACAGCGGGGTCTGCATCTGCAGGCTGTGCGAGAAACTCTGGTGTCGGAAGGCTCAGCGTCTGACAAACATAGGCGACCAGCTCACGAATCTCGCGCCATGGCGCGGCTCCTTCCTCATCAGCAAACAGATCAACGGTTGATTTTCCGGTCTGTTGCTCGATCCAAGCGAGAAGCGCAGTATTGGGAATAACAAGATCCGCACCTTCGCCATAGCATTCGATGCGGAGAGAAGGATTCAGACCGGCTTTTGCTGTGATCTGGATCGGAATGAATGCGATAGGCGCAAGGATTCGGCGCGTCGTGCTGCTCGATTTCGATAGGTAGCCAGCCGGAACGCTCAAAAGAGGGAAGCCTACGTTGAGGATGTGGACGCCCGTGTCTTGCGTATAGACACGCGCGTCTTCAACAACTCCGCGCAGCTTGTTGAGAAGAGACTGCTGCTGCTCCCACGCTTGTAGCGCCGCCTCTTGCTCTGGAGAGAGCGGCTCGCTTGCATCTCTCGTGATGGAGCGTCGTCCCAATGACACAGCACCAGACGGCCCATCTCTTCGGGGAGCCGGAACCTTGGCAGTGACTTTCGCGTGATGCTGGTCGCTGAGTAGTTGTAGAAGGATTGTTTCGGGGGACAGATCTTGAAGGCGCGCAAGCAGGCTCATATCGAGACGCTGCCTACTTGCGTGAGGACGGCAGTTAAGCCCCGGACCGCTGAGCAGTGCCGCGTACAGACGATCCAGCATCTTGCTCAAGAACTTGCTGCTATCCGACATCACTCGCACTCCTTGATCGACGACCCCTTCGGTCAACTATTCGTAGCCACACACATCGCCTGGACGATAAGAACACCCTCGGTGTGAGATGCTACAGTTACAGCTTGGTAGCGTTGAGCCATCACAGCAGCGCAGTCCCCGACTTGCGGCCTGTTCTGCACGCTGACGTGGTGCCTGCCCTCGTTCGCATTTCGTGCTCTCGAGTGCAGCGAGCTGTGCCTCTTTCTGCGAAGCCAACGCAAGCTGCCGATCCACGCGGACCAACTGCTTGGTCAAAGCAGCCGGAACTGAATCTGTAGCGCTCGTTCGTAGCTACCACGACTGCATGCCAGCGAAGTGATCGCCTGACGAAACGCCGCAGAAAAAACAAATAGCGTCGGGTAGCACGTGAGGCACGCCGGGTCGCGGCCTCTTCGGTAGCGTTGATGGGCGGCATGGTGGCCTTGTAAGTCTAAGGAGTACCACGAGCCCTACCGCAGGTGGCAAGCATGCGTTCGTCGAACCTTATTGGACGGGTCATTTCTGGGACGCCGCTACAAAGGAACAACCTCAGTCAGCGACGGTCGCCAGCGCCATCTCAGGATACTGACGGGCTAACGACCGCCAGCAAATTGCCGCGTTGATCAGCATAGATGCTTATTTGACACCAGAAAGTGTTGACAGCATTTGGTGTCAATTATAAAACTCTACCGATTTCAAGAGGTTAGCAGCCTTGCCGGTAGTTATCCCAAGCACATGGAGTGGTACAGCCGACGATCTTGCGGCTGAAGTGGCGCGTGTCGCGCGCGAGCTAGGACTGCTCACCAAGTTGCCGTCTGTGCGGACCATCCGGCTTTGGCGCACGAAGCGCCTGCTGGGGAGGGAGGGCGGACGTCGTTTCGAGCGCCGACAGATTTTCGAAGCATTGGCAGCGGCCGTGTTGTTTGAGCGGGGCTGGAGCACTACTGCTATCGTCGACCGCTTTGCCACCTGTGATGAATCAGAACTTGAGCGAACCATCGTCGAAGCCACGAAAGGGCCTGAGAATAGCTCAGGACCACCTTCTTCAAGAGACGTTCCTCGACGCGCGACCAATGACACTGCTGAGGAGGCCATCATCCTTCTGGCTCAAGGCGTGCTCCTCTTGTATCGCCGCCTTCTGACTGGACGTGAAATCGTCCGCCAGAGCGATGAGATCCCACCGGAGTTGCAGGCCGCCATGTGCTACCTAGGCCGGCTCTATATCGAGCAAGGCACGGCAGACCGGGCCGCTTGCGTCCACGACGTCCTGGAGCGTGCGCGCCACCCCCTGGGGGCGCGCGCGTGGGGACTAGACGCTTTTGGCGAGGGCTTCCGATTCAGTAGTGCTGTCTTGATCGATCCGCTACTGAAGGTCCCGACATCAGACTGCGCATCGCTTGCGACCATCCGCGGTGGTCTGGGCGAGGACAACGTAATCGAAAGTCGCTTGCACACGCGCCTGCGCGAGACTGCCGAGCGGTTTGGCTCGCGTCGCCATGAGGCGTACACGGGGATTCGCGAGTTATTAGGCCGATACTCTTTGGTCGATGAAAGGCAGCTCATCAACTTCCTTGATAGCCGGAGCTTAAGCCCGGTCGTGCAGACCGTCCTCGATGAGTTCTACGATCGGGTACCTGAGACCTGGCTGATTCGGGGTCGAGTCCACCGTTGCGCTCACTGCGGGTCGCTAATGAGACCGAGCGCAAATAAGCAAAACTACCCTGACGGGATCTGCCCAATTCGTCAGTGTGTGAGTCGTCGCGAGCCACAAGTTGGTGAGCAGCTTGATCCAGCAAGTGTGCCATTGCTGGTTGCAAAGCCGCAGGTCCTTGCGTACTGGACCGGCCCAGGTATCGACGAGCTTCAAGTCTTCGACGAGGCTCAGCGTCTTGGGCTGAACGCAGAACTGTATCCAGAATCGGACCTCTGCGACATCAGCATCGAGGGTCGCGCCATCGGTATCGACGCGAAATCTTACTCTAGTCCTATCTCACTCGGGCTGCGCCTGAGTTGTGGCATCGGGGGACTAATCAACTACCGACGACGCATAGTCGCGATCGGAGACGACTTGGTTTCGACGAACCCGGACTACATTTCGACAGTTCGCTCTCTGCTCGAACCCAGGGGAGATCAAAGTACACTCGAACTCATGGATGTCTCTTCCGTCCTAACTCTGCTGCGGAGGATGCGTCATGCGCCAGAAGCCTAATTTTTGGACGGCAAACGAGCGCATCTGCTGGCTCTGCGTGCTCATGGAAGAGTTCATCGGCACCAGTTCCTTGGAATTAGCACCCGCCGTGATGTCCGGATTGGGCTGCGTTGCGGAAGCGCCCGTACTTCAGCGCGCTCGGCAAGCAATCTTCAACTTGCGGCAGCTCACCCTTGCCTTTGCGACGAACCAGTCCGTCAAGCATGCGGTCGCCCTATATAACGAGCACCATCGCGCCAATCGTACCCAAGGGCCGTATCGAATTGATCCCGAGACGCTGGAGTTTAAGCGTACGGACCACTTCGAGGACGTCGCGATCAGCAAAGCGAGGAAGATCCTCGCTGAGCCACTGCCATATCAACTCAGGGACATCCAGATGGCCGATGCGGCTCAGGAGATGACCGCCCAGTTAGGAGATGATCCATCGGCAGCGCGCGTTCCGATCGGTCCTCTCACAGTTGCCCTTCCACCTCGGCGACCGCACGATATCGAGCGCAAGCCGACTGGCAAGATTACAGTACCGATTGCCGAGCTAATCGAAGTCGCACGGGAGATGGACTCGCGCGAATTAGAAAACCCGGAGCGGCGGTCGGGGAATTGGGAGCAACGCATCAGACACTTCTCGCTGATGATTCCGCAGTCAGGAGTGGGGCTGGTAGAAGACGACGCGCTAGTCCTCGACGGAGTCCGGCATCTGATCGGACTTCCGGGAGCCGGTAAGACAACGATCTTAGTTGTGCTAGGTGTCTGGCTCAGCCGACGGCGATTGAAGGCCATGTTGCTGTTCCCATCCATCGAGGTCGCCCGCCAGTACATGTCCGATTTGGCATTCCATGGAGTTAGCGTCGGCATGCTGGTAGGCCAGAATCCTACGACGCGAAGAAGGCATGCTGATCGCATCGCAGAGACCATTGCCTCCATCGGAGGACAAGGAGGCTTCGCGACTACCATTGATGGTGCGGACGCATTTGCCGCCAACTGTGTCCTACCTGCATTTGCACGTGGAGATACGAAGTTCTGGAGATTTGGCGACGCGCCGTGCGACTCAATCATGCAAGGAACCGATGGTCGGGGACGGCTCCGCCGCCGTCTTTGTCCTGTCTGGGCAGTATGTGGCAGAAATCAAGCGCCGCGCAGACTCATCGAGGCCGATGTTTGGGTCGGTCACGTATTGTCGATGGATACTATCGTCCCAGCTCATGCACTCGATGAAGGAGTCCGGTACTTTGAACTCATCGCTCGCACTTTCGATGTTGTCGTATTTGATGAAGCCGACGCTGTGCAATCAAACCTAGACAGCTACGGTGCTGCGACACTGAAGATCTCCGGGGCAGAAGACTCTCTCCATCGAGTCATGCTGGACCAAATACACGACCGATTCGCCCGGGGCGAAAACCATCGACTGATGGATCGCAACATCGAATTATACAGTCGTGATCTTGGCGAGTTCGGTAGCCATAATTACTCGCTCGTTAGTACCGTTCAGAACCTCATCACTGATCCGGCAGGGCAGCGTGTAGCAAATTATTTCTGCGATCACCTGCTGACGACTTCGCGCGTCATTTCCGACCTTCTTGATGGTCTCAGTCGTCATCGCCCTCGGCGAGATGAAGCAGAGCAAGCAGAGGTGAAGAAGGGGCTTTCAGTGGCGCGCGCGCTCACGGAGCTTTGGGACACCGCAGCCTTTGAAGCGTTCAGCAATAGGACAGAAGAGCAGAAATCGACCTGGCTCAAGGCGGATCTTTGCTCAAGGACCCTCGGATTTCCTCGCGATGAACTGGAGCGTACACGGTCCCGATTGATACAAGAATTCCGGCGGTATCTTGCTGAGACGCTGAACTATCGCCGTGACGAGGTCATTATTCGCATCTCAGAGATATTTCTGAGCATCTGCTTCCCTCGCGGACGACATCGTCCTCAGGGCGCCCACGAAGCGATGCGCTTACTTGTGACCGTTACTTTCATGATCCTTGGATACCGACGCATCGTCCCTGGAACGCGAACCATGGTGGCAGAGGGTCTTGTGCGAGAGCCACTGGTAGAGGCCACAGCCTCCGACGAAATGAGGAAATTCATTCCGGAGAGTGTTATGGGCTCTCTCTCTGGCGTGAAGTACAGCATTCGTAAGGCTGAAAGCTCTCGCGAGGACGCGGTCAACGTTGAACTCTCTTACGTCGCTCTCGTTGGTGCGCCTCGGCTCCTAATGCACCGCTTCCATCAGTTTCTGGAGTCAGATGGCGGTCTTCCCGGACCCGCTGTCTTACTCACGTCGGCCACATCATTCCTCGAAGCAAGTCCTGCGTACCACATTAACGTTGGACCGCATTACGTGCTATGTCCACGTCGAGCTGAACACGATCCCACGCGGAGCTTCTACCGGTTCAAGTGGATTCCCGACCGCGAAAGTAGCGATGAACCTCTCAGATACAGCGGCGCCGGCGAACTCGGTTCTCGCAACCTAGAACGAATGGTTGACGCGCTGGTCCGTGGAGGTACTTCGAAGTCGGAAGTTTACAAATCAATCAATCACTTCGACGTCCGCGAAGGTATCCGTCGAAAGGCTGCGCTGGTAGTAAACAGCTATGAACAAGCACGCTCGATTAAAGCGTTTCTCGACCATCACCATCGTGAAGTCGGACGCCGGACAAAGGCGGTGCTCCGAGACATCGGTCGCCGGGAACGCCCCGCCGACTATGTGACCCCTGCCCAAGCTGAGGCGCTGGGGGATGATGATAACTGCGACATCATCGTCCTGCCGATGTCTGCATTGGGCAGAGGAACCAACATCGTTTTCACAAAAGGGCCCCGGCTTCGCGATGCAGCGATCGGCTCAATCTATTTCTTAACCCGCCCCCATCCCTCAGCTGACGACATGCAACTAATGCTCAGCATTGCTGGGCGGGACACCCTCGTGCTAAGTCAACGAAGATTCGGTCCCGAGGAGCAGCTGAGAGATATCGCCTCCGCTGTCCATGCCGCGCGCCATAAGGCTTTTCGGCTCGCAAGGCGCTTGATGCAAGAGCCACTCATGGCCAGTCGTTTAGGGCAGGAACTATTCAAGCCCTTCACTGCAAACCAGATGGTTAACATCCTCCAGACAATAGGGCGCGGGATGCGAAATGGATGTCCGGTCGCCGTCTACTTTGTTGACGCAGCATGGGCACCAAACTCGACCCGAGGAGAGCCAGATACACCGCAAGGCAGCATGCTTGTGCAAATGCGCTCGATCCTGGAAGAGTGTATTGCGCATCCAGATGTCGTATCGAGACGCATCTATCAGGAACTCTACGGTGCATTCTTAGAACCGTTACGCCGAATCGAAGGGGTTGAGTTTCCGCCAAGCATGAGAGACGCAGGCGCAGAGTCCCCTGAATACGAAGACGATGGTTTCGACGATACCGATCCGTTGCTGGAGGACTGACATGGACGCCAGGGAAAATTTAGACATCGAGCTGGAAGATATTGACGACGAGCTTGGTGAGGCCGTCTCGCAGCCCACGGCTGAACAGCCACTGTTTCGTAAACTAAAAGCACCGCCGAAGAAGCTCATTACCCTTGCGTTCACTGTTCCGGATAGCATTCCGCAGCGGCAAGTTCACGGAACATGCTTGGTTTGGACGCGGGAAGCAATGGCAGCGTTTGCCGCCATCTACAGTGCGGCCCGCGAAGTAGATACCGAATACCTGAAGAACTTCCCGTTCGCCTTTCTTCGCGGCTCGATCGAAGTTCAAGTTCTCAGCGCTATTCGACTCAAGTCTGACATGGGGCTGAGCAAGGGAAATTTGGCAGGCTTCTCAAAACAAGGGGCGCGCGAACTTGAGCCATTCGCGTATCTGGAAAGCACCTCTGAGCAGACGCTGCACCGGATACTGCAGCCACTCCTGAACGACTGGATCATCAACAACCTCATCCCCAAATATGCGGAACCTGGAAAAGTCGACAGACGGCTTACGGACCGAGTCATCGATTTAGCTAACAGCAAAAATTTGATCCATTGCCATGCCTTTGCGTCAACAGCGCTCCCATGGCCATGGGAGCGCAAGACAGGTACGACGCGCAGTGCCGATCCACTTGCATTCCAGGCTCTGACAGATCTTGCGGCAAGGGCCCTTGCTGGGCAGGAATTGTTCGGCGGCCTCGGACCGATGCGTCGGCTGATCTCTGCGAGTGGTCGCCCTAATTGTTCAGAGCTTGTGACTGCACCGGTCAAGATTGGTGAGCACGGCAGGCTGAGTTTGGTTGTATCGCTGAGTGTAGAAACTATGCCTTCTCTACATCAGCCACTACTGGTCATGGACGTATCCAAGAGGCGATGGCTTGAGTCCATTGACGAGGATGCTTTTGATCGTTCTCAGATAGGGGGAACAGTATTTTCAGATGCGCATCCAGATCGCGCATTCAGGTTCGCATTGCAGCGTCGTCGTGGTCCCAATGGATACAGGTGGACCTTAGATAACGCCTACGAAGCCATTCGCCGCACGCTAGGACTTCCGCTTCATGTGAACGATGCAGCCAGCCTCCTTCGTGGTGAAGGCAATACGCAGACCGCCAGCGTCCGTCTTAGCTATCGTCCGGGGATCTCCGACGAACAGCACGCAATCCAAGCGGGTGTTCCAGAGCGTGACAAGTTGGAGGCGTTCGAAGAAGCGACGAAGTTGTTCCGTGAATTCGGCTTGCAACCCTTCGAAGGAGCGAGGCGCATCAATACATCTCACAGCACTGATCATCAAGCAGCGGCCCGGATGATCGAGGCGCCTACGCTTCTCGGCGCCCTGCTAGAGATGGCCAAGGAGTCTCCTAATGACGACTCTCGATTCACTCCTGATTACCTGAAGACTCTGTCGCCAGAGCGGATTGCGGAGTTAGTGCTGGAGGAGTTCAAACTCAATCTATCGCAGATCGCACAGGCTGACCGCTTGCTCGGCGCATCACGGAAGGGCCAAGCAGCGCAGCACGCTCTTGCGCTCGAACAGATTATCGAGTTCAACCGCGAAGCCCTGCATCGCGTATATGGAGAGTCCCTGCCTGCCCTTGTGCTATTCCATGAAGATGGACCTAAGGCAGAGTCAGACATATTGCTTTTCAAGGCAGCAGTGAAGCTACTCTGGGGAGACTTGGAAATCGTTTGTAATCGACTGCCCAAGGGCACTCATGGCCCTGAATCCTCACTTGATTCTAAGCTGCCTAATGGGAAACGTGCGCCAGCCGCCGATCGTTCCCAACGAAGGGTCGAGGCATGGAAGGGTGTAACTGATCAGTTGCGACGTTCAGACAAACGCCATGCTTGTCTGATCATGGCACGTGCCTACTATGAGGATGCAACAGGTACCAGCGGGGGGAAGTACGACGACCGCGTAAACAAGCCATCCACCAGACGGGCGTTGGCGAGTGCAGGCTGCACGGTTCAGTTCTTGTTGCCCCCGCAGCAGACCAAGAAAGGAGTCAAATTGGCTGATTTCTTGATGCGTCTACAGGCTGCAATGAAAGATCTTCTGTGGGCGCACCAAGGTCGTATCGACACTTTACCCTCTGCAGTCGAGGACTGCTTTCCCAATCCAGACCGTAGGCCGAGAGAAATCATTGGCATCACTATTGTCCGCAAAGAATCGGGACGCCTGTACTCTAACGATCCGAGTTTTCTGCCGATCGCAGTTCGCCTAGATGTGGCAACGGGGCGCTGCGACCTCCGGTTTGCTTATGAAACGCAATCGGGTGGGTACACGAGTAGCAGATGGGAACAGCTATCTGACGCCCTAGCGCAGATCGCACGTCTATCGCCTGTCAAATTCGCCGAAGATCCACGCGAGCGCAAGACCCGATTCATGCGCTTTGTTGGAGAGGTCATCAGCGAGTCAGTGGATGATGGGGCACAGCCCGTGGTGCTTGTTGATTCATCGAACGTCGTAAATCTCTGGCCATGGCTAGCAGATAAGAGCATTACCACCGACGAAATCTCCATCGGTGAAAAGCAATGGATGCAGACGGTGTGGGCGGAGGCAAGGATCATTCGTATCCGTCATGGGCTTGCTCCGTATCTAGTGGAAGACAAGAGGGAGGCACTGGCCGAAACATGGATGGAAGACACGCGGTCTTCGGACCAAATCGAGCCTGATCGTTCTCTCTGGGTGTCTACGTCTCCTGGAAGCGGACTGTTCAGAATTCAGTCAGGCGCTGACTCCGGGTGTGTCACCTATCTGTCGGTGGGACAGAAAACGCTCCACCAGCAGAAACGAGGCGTGAGCTGCTACCGAGAGACTATGCTCCTTGGGAAGCCTAAGATTGTGAAGGATGGACGACGCGTTGCTGCACCTAAGGCAGTGAATGCCGCAGGCTGTGACACGCATCGCTTGGTGCGGTATGCGCCTCACATTGGCCAGTGGCCATCGCCTCAACCTCTTGAGATTGTGGTGACGCTTCGTCAACAAGATGATGAACCGGACCGCTTGGCCGAGTTCGTGGAGCGCTTGCGCTATGGCTTCGGACACTATCGAGAGTGGACTAAGCTACCTGCGCCCCTGTTCTTCGAGCGAGTTGTCCGCGACTACATAAGTCAGTTCGACATTGATGACGCAGAAGCACCGGAGGCTGGAGGAACTGTGTCCGAAACACAAGGTGCTTCCTAATGGCGCTTCATCCGCGACCCTTTCAGCGCTATGGTTCACGCTTCGCTGGCCTCTGCGATGGTGGGAACCAGGTTTGTACGCGCATCGACAACGTCGCGTTATGGCACGACAGAGCCGAGGCGTAGGTCGGCTGCATCTAGGCGATATCCATGACGGGCACGATTCTCATCACGGGGTCTGAAGGACTCATCGGCCGCGCTCTTGCCGCCTCACTTTTTTGGAGCGGCTTCGGCGTGCGGCCTTATGACCTCAAGCTCACTCACTGCGGACGCCCTTTGGATGTCCTTGAGCCTGCGCTACTTACCGACGCCGCTGAAGGATGTGTCGGGATCGTTCACCTCGCCGCAGTGTCGCGGGTCATCTGGGGGCAGCGTGAGCCCGATCTGTGCTGGCGAACCAACGTCGAAGGCACGCGCAACGCTCTTCGCACGGCCAGGCAAGCTCGTCTTAGGCCCTGGGTCTTGCTGGCTTCGAGCCGGGAGGTCTACGGCCAGGCCGCTGTACTGCCGGTCAGTGAAGACACGCCCCTCGATCCGGTCAACGTCTATGGTCGCTCGAAGGCGGCGGCAGAAGCGCTCTGCATAGGTGCTCGTAGCAGGGGCGTGCAGACAGCCATAGCCAGACTCTCAAATGTGTACGGAAGCACGGGTGATCATGCGGATCGGGTCGTTCCGTGCTTTGCCGCTCGCGCGGCTTTGGGTCTGCCATTATCCATCGAAGGCCGAGAGCACACCTTCGACTTTACTCACCTTACGGATACCGTTCGTGGGTTGCTCGCGATGATTCGCGTGCTCACGGACGGTGAACAGGCGCTTCCTCCGATTCACTTATTGACCGGGAAGCCGACCACGCTCGGACAGCTCGCGCTGCTGGCAAGCGCAGCAGCAGGCAACCGCAGCCCCATCGTCGAAGCACCTCCGAGACACTTCGATGTTGCCCGCTTTGTTGGAAACCCAAGTCGTGCCAAGGAACTGCTGGGATTCTCCGCAGAGGTCGAGCTGCGCGATGGTGTCAGTCAACTGGTCCGCGAGTTTGCAGCTCTCAACCAGCCTCTACGCTCGTCGAGCGGTGAACTGCCAACGGAGAGCGCATGAGAGTCCTCAAGGTCATCCATGGCTATCCAATGCGTTATAACGCAGGCTCAGAGGTCTACACTCAGAGCCTGTGTCAAGCGCTCGCTGACCGTCACGAAGTCCATGTGTTTACCCGCGAAGAAGATCCATTTGCAGCAGATTTTGCACTGCGCGAGGGGCTTGATGATTCCGATCCGCGCATTCGCCTTCACCTCGTAAATGTCCCACGTAGCCGTGATCGTTACCGTCACAGCGGCATTGACCAGCGCTTTGCTGCACTCTGCGACACGCTGAAGCCGAACGTAGTCCACATCGGTCATCTGAACCATCTCTCGACCTCGCTTGTCTTTGAGGCTGCCCAGCGCCAGATTCCGATCGTCTACACACTCCACGACTACTGGGTGATGTGTCCACGTGGGCAGTTCATGCAGATGCACCCCCAGACTGATAGCCCTGTCGACCTATGGGCAGCTTGCGATGGACAGGCAGATCGAAAATGCGCAGAGCGCTGCTATGCACGCTATTTCTCTGGCGCTAAAAACGAGGAAGCAGAGGATCTGGCGTACTGGACCGGATGGGTCGCGCGCCGGATGAAGCACATTAAGGAGGTGACGGAGCACGTCGATCTGTTCGTCGCCCCCGCGAAGTACCTGCACGACCGCTACCGCGATGAGTTTGGCCTTCCCCAGCGAAAGCTGATCTATTTGGACTATGGCTTTCACCTGAATCGCTACGCCGGACGTAGGCGGCAGCGAGGAGAACCTTTTACGTTTGGGTACATCGGCACGCACATTCCGGCCAAGGGAATCCATCATCTGATTGAAGCCTTCGGTAGGCTGCAAGGCGACTGTCTCTTGCGAATTTGGGGACGCCAGCGCGGGCAGGAAACCGAGGCGCTCAAGGCCCTCGTGGCTACGCTTCCAGAAGGGTTGGCCAAGCTCGTTGAATGGCTACCGGAGTATCGCAATCAAGAGATCGTGCGCGACGTGTTCGACCGCGTGGATGCCATTGTCGTGCCTTCAGTATGGGTCGAGAACTCGCCGCTGGTGATACATGAAGCACTCCAAGCGCGCGTGCCTGTTATTACCGCTGACGTAGGCGGCATGGCTGAGTACGTGCGCCACGAACAGAATGGCCTCCTATTCCGGCACCGCAGTCCCGAAGCGATGAGCGCACAGATGCAGCGCTTGCTCGATGAGCCAGGGCTCGCAGCCAGACTTGGCTCACGTGGCTATGCTCAATCGGAAAGCGGCGACATTCCGGACATGCAGAGTCATGCCGCTGCTATCGAGCAGATCTACGCAGACCTAATCCGCAAGCGCGACTCCGCAAAAGCAGTCCAGCGCCCAGGCCCATGGCGGATCACGTTCGACACCAATCCCGATACCTGCAACTTGCACTGCGTCATGTGTGAAGAGCACTCGCCGCACAGCCTGTCACAATCAGAGCGCAAGGCACGCGGCGAGCAGCGCCGACTGATGCCGATCGAGCTATTGCGCAGGGTACTGGCGGATGCTGCTGCGATGGGCGTTCGTGAGGTCATTCCGTCCACTATGGGCGAGCCTCTCCTGTACGAGCACTTCGACGAGATTGTAGACCTCTGCGAGAGATACGGCTTGCAACTCAACCTCACCACCAATGGGACATTTCCGGGGCGGGGAGCGAAGGAGTGGGCCAAGCGGATTGTGCCGGTCACTTCTGATGTGAAGATCTCGTGGAACGGAGCCAGGGCTGAGACGCAAGAACTGATCATGATCGGCACACGCTGGGACAGGGTGCTCAGTAACGTGCGTGATTTCATCGCTGTCCGTGACGCGCATGGCAGCACGGGTGGGAATCGTTGCCGCGTCACGTTCCAGCTCACATTCTTGGAACAGAACGTCCGCGAGCTTGCCGATATTGTCCGCCTGGCAATCGCTCTTGGCGTGGATCGGGTGAAAGGCCACCATCTTTGGGCGCACTTTGACGCAATCAAGCAGGACTCGATGCGTCGAGACACCCAGGCCATTGAGTTGTGGAACCAAGCGGTTCGTGCGGCCCAGGCTGTAGCCTATGAGCACAACCGCTCAAATGCGCAGCGCATTCTCCTAGAGAACATCTTTCCGCTTGATCCAGCGGCTCAAGAAGACCTTGCGCCAGGTGGCCCCTGTCCGTTCTTGGGTCAAGAAGCATGGGTCAGCGCTGCGGGCCGTTTCGATCCCTGCTGTGCGCCCGATGCACAGCGCCGTACTCTCGGTGACTTTGGAAACCTTCATGAGCGAAGCCTTCCAGAGATTTGGAACAGTCCCGAGTATCGTCATCTAGTAGCTACCTACCGAACCCGTGCGCTCTGTCTCTCCTGCAATATGCGCCGACCGACGGACCAGAAATGACCCCTCCTGACTGGTCGAAGGTCACGATTTCCGAGGACAAGACTCACCACTTGCGTGACGGCCGTCCCGTCTATTCAGTGCGTTTCGATGAAGTCCTCAAATTCCATGCGCCGGGCCTGGCTCCCGTGCGCCGGGGTGGGCTCGCGTGGCACATCAACATCAATGGCACCGAGGCATACCCGGTTCGCTTTCTCCGTACTTTTGGTTTCTACGAGGGGACCGCTGCAGTGGCTGGAGAAGACGGATGGGTCCATATATATCCCGATGGAGGCGAGCTGTATCGTGAGCGATATGCTTGGTGCGGCAATTTTCAAGGAGGACGCTGCGCCGTCCGCAACAAGAACGGTGAATACCTGCATCTTGATCAGGTCGGCGGTCCAGCCTACTCCGCACGCTACGCATATGCTGGCGACTTTCGTGACGGATTCGCAGTCGTGCAGGAGCGAAACGGACGCTCGACCCATATCGATAGCAGAGGCCAACTCGTGCACGGGCAGTGGTACTGGGACCTCGATGTCTTTCACAAGGGCGCCGCCCGCGCCCGTGACGATGGCGGATGGATGCATATCACCGAAGATGGAATGCCTCGATATGCACGACGCTTCGCTGCGGTAGAGCCTTTTTATAATGGCCAGGCTCGCGTCGAGCGCAGTGATGGCGGCCTAGAGGTAATTGACGAAAACGGCGAGCCGCTCGTGGAACTGCGAGCAGCGCTGCATGACGATTTTTCAATGCTTTCGGCGGACATGGTTGGGTTCTGGAAAACGTACGCGCTCCGGGCTGCCGCAGAGCTGCGCGTGCTAGATGTGCTGCCCGGTTCGCTCGATGAGGTTTCGCAGCGCTGCGGGGTGAACTGCGCCTGGATGCTTCGGTTGCTTCGTGCGCTCTCCGAGCTACATCTCGTCGAAGAAACCACCCAAGCGACAGATCCGCACCGTAAAGCGATCTTCCAAGCCACCGGCCGAGGCCAGTGCCTACGCACAGAGCATCCATTCTCTTTACGCGAGGCGGCGCTGCACTGGGCAGATTCTTATGGTGCCGACTGGGCGGCCCTTAGCTCCGTGCTCTCCAGGGGCACCACCGACATCGGGCGCTCGTGGTTCGCCCAGCTTCAGGACTCGCCAGAAGCGCTCGCTGCCTACCATAGGATACTCACAAGCTATGCACGCCACGATTACGCATCTATCGCGACGCTACCTTTTTGGCAGAGCCATGAGCACGTCCTTGATGCGGGAGGAGGAACTGGCGCTCTGCTGGAGATGCTTCTATCCTGCCATCCTCATCTGCGGGGGACTCTCCTCGAACGGCCCGAAGTCGCAGCCCTGGCCACGTGGCCTTCGCCAATCGCACAGAGGATTCAGGTATGGCCCGGTGATTTTCTGTCTCCTTGGGGACGGACTGCGGATGCCGTGTGCTTGGCCAAGGTCCTCCATGACTGGCCAGATAACGAGGCCGCGAACATCTTGCAGCACGCTCGGACGTCACTCACACCATCGGGCGACAAGGGCAGGCTCTACATTATCGAGGGGCTTCTCTCGCAGTCGCAAGGACACGGCGGACTCCTCGATCTTCACATGATGGTGTCTACATCCGGTCGCGAACGCACCCAACGAGACTTTGATGGCCTGCTTGCAGCAGCAGGATTAGTGCTTCTGTGCCCCCAGCCGCTCAACCGATGGTTGAATGTATTGGTCTGTGGAGTTCGTTCTACGGTCTAACGACTCCAGCCAGCATCCCGATCAAGGCCTGCCATAATGGACGAGGATCTGTCAGCAGACCGACCGTTAACAGTGCTTGACTTGCAAGCATTTGAGCCAGATCGACAAGATGACACAGTCGCTGGCTCTCTTCGGAATCCAGCGTCGCCGTGCTCTGCAAAAAACGTTCCGCGACCTCTTTGGGTACCGTCTTGTCGAGCAGCGCGCGCGGTGAATATAGATAGTGTCCCGCTCCATAGAGTAGCTCCGCCACGCGCGCCAGCCGATGCAGTGCGAGCCCATGCTGAAAATAGGTGGCGTATTGATCTCCTGCGCAGAAGGCTCGGATGGCGGAGTCCAAAGCAGAAGTAAACTTATCGAATTCTTCCTTCGTGCGATGACAGCGCAGTGCAGAGTTTGGTAACACCGCCAGTGCTGCGCGCATAGTGACGCTTTGCAACGCACTCGCCCGCGCCCCAGTGGTTTGATCGAACACAACGCGCAGTCGGGGTACATGGACATCTCGGGAATCAGCGATCCAGGCGAGTTGCTCGGGGTCGCTAACGCACAGCAGGTCGATGCGGCGTAGCTCCGGGCCGATCCAGAGCGTCCTACCGTTTTCTGTGGCCACAGAACCTCTCACGGAATCATCCCAGACAGCTTCGGCTTGGATCAAGACGTGTGCTGACGCAAAGCCCGCAGCCAGAAGTAACGCAACATCGAGATCGCTGCTTGCAGCCGAGGAACCACGAGCCGCAGAGCCGTACAGCAGAACCGCATCAATGAGGTTGGGGACCCTCCTCGCCCAGTCAGTTAGCGCAGAGATGAGTTGCTCCGCCGAGTGTTCTACCGGCAAGCTCTTGGTGGGACAGGATGGCGCGGTGAGCTTTAGTGTGGCGATCGCTGTATCACGCGAGTCGTGTGTACTTTGGCACCCATCCACACGTAGCATGGGCCACTCGAAGCGCGTCGGAAGCTCGCTTTGTAAGCGGCCGTGTAGCTGCCGAATCACTTCAGACATCGGCACTCCGAAATCAGGGTACGGAGTATCGAAGGGACGCTGGGCAGCTCGTGAGATACACACATCGAGAGGCGTATCTACCCAAATCACGACGACAGCCTGACCAGCTCTGTGAAGGGAATGCCTGAGGAGGTCAATAAACGGACCAGACCCAGAGCATTCGAGAATTGTGGGTAGCGGATCTGCTGCACGAGCCAAGAACAATGCCCAAGCGGCAGCCTCCCCTGAAGCAGAGCCATCGCCACGCAGTCGTCGACAGTCATCAATTCCCACGTGCGTATAACCTAGCTGTGCGGCCAATGCCTGTCCGAGCGTAGTTTTTCCTGCGCAGATGTTTCCTATGACAAGAATCTGCCTAGCGGCAATGCCCTCCATGCTGGTATGGGCCGCACAGGATTTCTGCGAAGAATCTTCCATGGCGCGTCGCGGTTACCGCTTGACTAGAGCACAGGTTGCTCGGCCAGTAGCTGAAGTGCTGATGGGGGCGTCAAGACAGCGTGCCGCTTGACAGCATCAACAAGGAGCCGACTCAGGTATGGATACTCGGCGCGCTCATTCCCATGAGCCACCGCATTGCGGAGATCGACAAGGGAGAGCTTACTGCCATCCAGGGCGACGATATCCTCGGTTAGGATATGACGAAGGGCATTGGCACGCGGGCCTATGCGAGAGAACCGCTCTCGAAACGCGGTCCCAGCATTTACAGAGTGATCGGTTAAGAATTTCTTGAAGCTGCCAAGCGTCGGCGGTCGTGCCGATTCAGGGACTGGACCGAACAATCGTAGCCGGACTTCGCGCTCGATCGCCGTGGCGAGTAGATGAACACAGCGCGGCAGATCATTCACGGTGGTCGTATAGGAGACCTCAGCTTGGATCAGATCTTCTTGTGTCTCAGGAGAGAGTTTCTCTAAGCAGCCCGGAAGAAGTACCGTCTTCCAACGCTGCTCCGATTCCTTTCGCACACGACCGACATACTCCCAGGGATGCTCGGTTGAGGACTGATCTTGCTTCTGAAGTTGAATTAGGTGTTCCCACGTCTGCTGACTGTCATGCAGCCGATTGTGTAGTTCCAGCAGCTTTTGCTTTTCCTCTGTGCTGCGAGAAACGCGGCATGCTTCATCTACCAATTCGCTTGCCAGTCTCGCGGGCTCGTCCAAACGGCGCTGCGCTCTCTGCCGGAGCTTTGGGTCGCGACGCAGCAGTTCATATAGCTTGTAACGCCGATCCACGGATCGCATCAGGTAGAACAGCGACTCGCCATGCAGTCCCGCTTTCTGAGCAATCAATGCAAGCTGATGATCAATGTTTGCCAGGCGCTCGGAATAATTCTCTTCGGGCTGACAGATTCCTCTGGCTTCACCAATAAGTTCGAATGCGTGTCCAAGATTGTGATCTGCCAGAAATGCCCCTTGAGACTCAAGTGCTTCCGCAAGTCGGCGCGAGTTGCCCACTCTCCGGGCGTCGTTCACCGCCTCCTCTAACAACGCCGCTGCCTCCTCCTTTCGGCTGCTCTTGGCAACCATGCGTGCGTTGTGTAGGCGGGCAGCGAGCTGACGCAGCTTGTTGCCGGACTGCTCTGCCAGATGTCGCTCCTGTTGGAACTTCGCTGCCGCCAGATCCCAATCCTTACGTAACTCTGCGCTACGCGCGACAAGTCCGCGCGCGTTCGCCAGACGATCTAGATCGCCTGTTAGTTGGGCCAGCTCTTCGTAGCGGGAGTAGCAGTCGTCAGCCTGCTCTCGCTGTCCGAGTTCATCAAGCAGCGCTCCGAAGTTGCCGAGCAAGCGCATCCGGGCAACATGCAGGTCGGGGGAAGCCGCCTCTTCGAGCGCCTCTTCAAAGATCTGATACGCCGCGAGGAGGTCTCCTTTGCCGCGTAATGTAGCACCAAGGTGATTTCGGATGATTAAGCTCTGAAGTTGATCGCGATCCTCCTCTGCGATCTTGAGAGCGACTCGAATGAAGTGCTCTGATTCATCAAAGCGATGTAGCCAGTATTGACAGAGACCGACATGTAAGCTGCTGTCCCGCTCCTGTGTCCGGCTTTTCTTCGAGCGAGCAGCTTCTAACTCGTTGACGTTTAGACGCAGGGCCTCTTCAAATTTCCCCTCCCGGTACAGTCGGTGGGCCTGCGATGCTGGTGAGGGGTTCGGTGTCATTTGGGACTGCCTGATGCCTCGATGGGCTGACGAAACGCAGGGTTATTCGCTCGCCCGGTCTTCCCCGCGCAGTCGGACCCCCAGCGAGCCGCTGTTGAGAAACTCGATGTTGCGCTTCTCGAAGGCGACTTGGATGCGCTTCAACGTGTCGCGGTACGATCGTCGTTCTTCTGCTTCGAAGAGCTGGATGGTTCGCTCGCTGACGCCGGCAGCTTCTGCAACCTGCTGTTGCGTTAGGTGAAGCAGCCCTCGCGCCGACCGGCAATGCGCGGCCGTGAGGACGAATCTTTTGTTCTTAACGCCGTCCATCTATTTGTGCGGTGTTCCGGTTGGAATAACAGTCTCGTCGTGAAGGTGACCCGCACCGGGTTCAGACGGTGCAGATCATGTTCTCAGAAGCCCGGTAAAGAGCACATGGAACGGCGCAGCGTATCACGGGGCTTTCTCAACTCAAGCACTGCTCGCCGGAGGCCCAAAGAATTCCCGAACACCATCAGTCTGTCCGCCATTTCCATGCGTCTTTGCAAGATACGCTGACCAACGGTGAACTCTCTGCAACTGACGGTCAAATTACAGCGCCCGAAAATCGCCAGCAGTACGCGCCAGAGCGACTTTCGGAGGGTTGTTAGTTAGCTAGAGATCCCTAAGCGGCTGCCAGAGGTACCACAAGAAGCCATTCAGGCGCACATGCAAGGCATCGATGGAGCGGCTCGCGGTTCCGCTCTAGGGGGATGATTCATTGCCGAACCGACCGGTAGGCGGTGGTCACTTCCGTTATCGTTCGTAGCGGACTTGAGAGTCCGAACGAGGAACGGATGGAACGGGAACGCATCCCACCTGCTTACCCTTCGAACCGTTGCGTTCGCGTTGGGCCGCCTGTGCGCCACTCCCAGAACGGCATCGCCGAACGGTACGATAGGCCCGATCTCCTTTCATCGAGCGGTCAAACAGACCGGCACTCCCTGAGTTCCTGCCGCCGTCTTCCGGCCAGCCAGACCACGCGGTGCGAGCCGTCAATTGATCAGCAAATCAACGTCTCTACGAACTCGACGGGAAGGTGCTCGATTTGACGTCTGGTTGATGGCTATTTGACGACTGGTTAACGGCTGGTTGCTGACTAATTGACGACTCTTTTAACGACTGATTGATGACCATGTTGATGACCGCGTTAACGACTAGTTGATGTCTGGCGGGCCACGGGCCGGTGGGGAGCACATGGTTGTCGGTCCTCGCGCAGGCACCGATCCGTTCGGATGAGTGTTCAAGCGGCGGCTGCGAGCTCCGAACGCTCCGCTGTTGCGAACGAGAACGGAACTACGACCACACCTCCCTTGCGTTTGCGTTGGAGGCTTGCGCAAGCGATTCCGTTCGCGGTACGATGTGCCCGATGGAATGTATTTTTTGCGGTAAGGCGTTGCCCCAAGGGAGCAGTTCCCGGAAGCAGTTCTGCGATGACTCGCACCGTTCAAGCTATTGGCGAGAGCACTCCGCGTTGAGTCCCAAAGGCAAGCGCGGGAAGGAGCAGAACGGAGCGAAGGCGCAAGTAGGTACGCGTAGGAAGGAGAAGCCA
>Ga0075163_10001308_pt1 | contig 33376 bp, 40 predicted proteins | sample JI1023141ADNA_FD_71478 | JGI IMG/M metagenome (GOLD analysis project Ga0075163, IMG submission 71478) | Wastewater effluent complex algal communities from Wisconsin, to seasonally profile nutrient transformation and Carbon sequestration -... | ecosystem: Engineered > WWTP > Effluent > Algae...
GTCCTGTTCGCCGTGGTTGGGTGGTTAGCGCTCCACCCGCTTCCGGCGAAGTCGGCGCACGCGGCGGAATTCACGGCCCTCCTGGGCGAGCAGGACCGCCTGCGCGGTAACGATGACGGCCTGCGGGATCGGCTCCGCGAGCAACAGCGGGGGCTCACGCGCATCGCGTGGACACCGGAGAAGCTGGCGGCCTTGGAACAACGGCATGGCTCGCGGTGGCGTTGGACCTGGGAGCCGGGTGATCCTCCGGCCCGGGTCACGCTGCAGCGCGTGGCTCCGCGGATCGAGGAATGGGCGGTCTACCGCGCACTCGTCGCGGAATTGGCCGCGCAGCCCGGCGTCGTTGTTGAGTCCGTCGAAATCCTCGCGGACGGTCCTGCCCCGGCCCGGCGGCTGACGCGGGTCGCGATGGGTCTCCGCTTCGTCGTCGCCGTCGCACCGTCTCGCGACGGACAGCGGGCCGCCCCGAGCCGCGGCCCGCCGACCGTCGCCCCGGCGGTCGGTCCGGCCACGCCCCGGAAGGCCGTGCCCTTCACTCCGCTCCGCCGCCCGTCCGCCTCCGCCGAGCCTCTGGCTCCCGGGACGAGCGGCGCTTCGTTCCGGTCCCGACCCTCCGGAGTTCAGGGCCGGTCACGTTATCCAACCTTAACCAAACCCAAGAAATCATGATCACACTCCCCATCCACATTCCCGAATCCGTTTACTCTGAATTCTCATCCGCGGCCGACCAATTGAACGGCCGATTCTCCGGCGCTAATCCGCCAATCACGCCGAACGACCTCATGGCGTTCGCACTCGCGCGGCACGACACCGCTGACATCTGCGGGCAATTCGACCTCGCGTTGCGCCTCGTGCAGGGGCCGACGGAGCCGCCGTTCAATCCTGTGCTTTCCGAACCCTTCGGGCGGGACTTCCGCCCGGTGCCGACACCGCCCGCACACCGAGAGGCGGCCTAAACCCAGACGCATATGGCCATCGACCAAAAAGAAAAAACCGAAATCAAACTGAAGCCGCTCGTCTTCCGCGACAACCCCGAGGTGAAGAAGAAGATCGAGGCGCACAAGAAAGCGAATCCCGACGACGTCACGTATTACACTCGGCTCGTGCGGGAAAACCCCGAGCGCGCGATCGAGACCTTCCTCTATCGCGACCAGCAGAAGCACGAAAACGAGATGCGACTCATCACGAAGCAGCTCCCGCAGGCGCGCGCGTTTTACAACACGCAGACCGCGGACGCAAAAGCGCGGATCGACCGCGATATCGAAGGCATCGATCCTTACTTCAAGGACAAGGCCTTCGTGAATGCGGCGCTGCGGGAAAAGGACCGGCAGACCCGCCGGGAATTCGCCAACCCGACTCAGGCGCCGACGTCGCCTCCGGCGGCGGGCGCGAAGATCGCGGCTTAGTCCGATGCCCGTCGATCCGTCCACCCGGTCGCAGCTCGACGACCACCTCGGTCAGGCGGAGTTCTCGCCAAGGTCGCGGCGAACTTCGATTGTCTCAAAAACACGCCCGCGCACGACGCTGTGCGCGCGGCGCTGGCCCAGGTGGCGGAGGCACGGCGCTTGGTGCGCGAACAACTCGCGGTCGAACGTCCTGCCGTGCGGCCGTATCAGGCCCCGTTGGGGCAGGGGCTGCCCATGACCCGGAGGGAACGCATGGGTTATCACTGGCCATGAGCGCGCGGGCCTTGGGCGTGATCGTCACCGGCGGAAAGCACTACGGGCTGAGCGCTGATGATTTTCTGCTGATCGAACGGACCATGCACACCGTGGGCGCCGAAGCTATTCACACCGATGGCAGCGACGGTGTGGCGGACCAGGTCGACGCGTGGGCGCGACGGCGGGGCTTTCCGATTTGGCGAGTCGCCGCGACGTGGATACACTTAGGTCCGGCGACGCCGGAGGAGCGCAACACGTCGCTGGTCGAACTCGCCCGGACGGTCATCGCCTTTCCCGGCGAAGAGCCGACGAACAATTTACTGGAGAAGGCGCGGCGGCGACGCCTGCGCATTGTGGAAAGCCCGGGCCGGCTGGCGGCCCAACGGCCGGCGCTGGCTCGGCCAGTTCTCAACCTGACACGCAGTCCGCGCCAGCGGAGCGGACCATCACCCAAATTATGAATTCAAAGACACCCTCCGTTATCCGGGCGGAAGACCCGGACGCCGTGCAGCACTTGCAGACCAAGATCGCGGCGGCCGAAAAGCTGCAGGCCACCATGAAGGCAGCGAATGTCATTGTCCGCAATCGGCAGCTGACCGACGACGAAAAGATCGCACGGCTGGTCGCGGAATGCGGTCAGCGGGAGCACAGCGCGCGGGAACTGCTCAAGCCCGACTTTGCCGGGCGGGTGGGTTTTCCGGACTACGCGCTCACCAACAACGGCGCGAACATCCGGCGGATGCAGGCGCGGATGAAGGGGCTCGCGGACGAGAGCGGACGCGCTTCGGTCACATTGCCCTTCGCCGGCGGACGGGTGGAGGACAACGCGGAGGAATGTCGCGTGCGGATTTACCACGAGGTGAAACCGCCGGAGGGCACCATCGCGAAATTGCGGACTTACGGGTTCCACTGGACGCCGTCGTTGGGCTGCTGGCAGCGCCTGCGGAACGACTCGGCGCGGTATGCGGCGACGCAGATCACCGGGGTGACGTGGCCGCCCGTGCCGGCGGTCGGAGGGAGCGGGCCGAGTGTCGCGACGGCGAACAGCGTTGCGGTGGGTCAGGCACCCCGTTCGGGGATCGCGGCATGACTGCGGCCAGCCAAGAGGCGTTAGTCACGCTGCGGCGCAGGGCGCGCGGGCATGCCGGTGCTTCATCGGGCGAATCGGCCGCCTGGGCCATCCTCGCCAATCTCCGGGAGGGCGCCGCGGTGGATTTCGCGGGGAATTTCGTGCGGCTGGATAGCTGTGGGAAACGGGCCGTCGTGCAGTTGCTGCTGGACCTCACGACCGGCGGGACCGGTTTGCGCGAATTGGACTGAAACGGCATGATCGCGCCCCTCAATCCACTTGCTGAAATGGTCACGGGCGAGGCCTCGCCGATAGGCGTGCGGCGACTCGCGGTGGCGCCGAGCCAAACCGACTGGCTGTCGCCGCAAAAGCTATTCGAGTCGAATCTCAGCGAGGCGGTGCACTTGGCCCACGCGCACCAGGAAAACTCCAAATCCAAAACGGGCGGTTTGGCGGCCGAAGCGGCGTCGGTGTATCGCGGCCCCTGCTCGGACGGCGGCTTACGGACAGACCTGACCATTCCTCGATGAAATTTTGCATCAATCGCCTTCAAACGCCGGGGTTCGTTGCGTGCGACATCCCGATCGTCAGCGCCTTCAGGCAAGATTGTGTCGTGATCTGCCTCGCTGACACCTTTCCCATCGAGAGGATCTTGGTCGAGTTTGAGCAGGATTCATTCGCGGAGGCCTTTCAACGGGATCTCAGCGAAGGAACCGCCGTGATCAAGATCGACGAGGACGTGTCGATCAACGTCGTCCCCGTGAAACTGCGAAGAAAGTATTTTGCTCTCCTACAAAGGGGGGACTCGGTGCAGCTCACCGAACTCCTGACGGAACTTTGGGAGAACTACGGCTTCGATCCCGAACGCGCGAGCTTGCGGCAGACGTGCGACGTGAGGCGCCTTGCGATCATGCACGACGACGGTGTTTCTTCCTACGGATTTCGGGGCAAAAAACGGGACCTGCGACGGTGGATGTTCGCCCATGGCTTCACCGCCGCCCGGGCTCGCATCGAGGACTTTTGACGCTGCCTTTCGGGCGCGAAGGACCTCGCCCGGGGCCCTCTCGCGCAGGTGCCGTGGTTTCCGGCTGCCGCAGGGGAATGACGCCATTCGCGGCCAAAAACTGAGCGCGAGCCCCTAGAAAAACCAAGTCACTAGCGCATATTAAATATTACTGTAGCCGTTTAGAAAGAGGTGGACCACGAAATGGGGAATGAAAACCCTGTCGTTGGATCTGCGAGAACGGATTATGGAGGTGTATGATGCCGGGCAGGGCACGAGAGAGGAGATCGCCGGACGATTTCGGGTGTCGCTGGGCATGGTGAAGAAGCTCCTGCAGCAGCGGAGCACGACCAACGATCTGGGCCCTCGGCATCGCTACTCCGGGCGTAGCTTGGACTGTCGCTTCACCAATAACGGCTCTTTGCCTTCTGCGGAGAATAGCGCCCTTATTCTCCGCATAAAAAGCGGGGATTATCCCTTGCTGTGCGAAGAATGCAGGGTAAGTTCACCGCATAAACTGCGGAGATTAAATGTATATCCACGAACGAAAGGACTGGCCGGACTTCACTTGGGACCATGCCAGCATCACTCCGCTGTTGAGTGACGTGAGGCATACTCAGGGGCGCTTGCTCGGGAAGATGGATGGCTTGGGCTTCCATCTGCGCGAGGAAGCAACCTTGGCCACGCTCACGCAGGACGTGATCAAGACGAGCGAGATTGAAGGACAGACGCTGGATATCAAGCAGGTCCGTTCCTCGATCGCGCGGCGCATGGGCATCGAGGTCGCGGCCCTTCCGCAGGTGGATCGCAGCGTCGAGGGTATCGTTGAAGTGATGCTAGACGCCACGCGCCACCATCAGAAACCGCTCGATCAGGATCGTCTGTTCGGCTGGCATGCAGCACTGTTCCCGACTGGGCGCAGCGGGATGCGGAAAATTATCGTGGGCGGCTGGCGCACCGATGCATCGGGGCCTATGCAGGTTGTTTCCGGTGCCTTCGGGCAGGAAAAGGTTTATTACGAGGCCCCGCCTCATGACAGGCTCAACGCAGAAATGACCCAGTTTTTGGCGTGGCTGAACGCCGGACCTGCCACCGATCCGGTCCTGACCTCGGCGCTCGCACATTTCTGGTTCGTGACGATCCATCCATTTGACGACGGCAACGGACGCGTCGCCCGCGCCATCGCCGATATGGTCCTCGCGCGCTCTGAAAACAGCGCGCAGCGTTTTTATAGCATGTCCGCGCAAATCCAGCGTGAACGAAACGCCTATTACAACATTCTCGAGGCCAGTCAGCGTGGCGACCTGAATATCACCGCTTGGCTTGAATGGTATTTTGCCCGCCTCAGGCATGCGATCAGTTCATCCCATGAAATTCTCGACGCCGTTTTGACGAAGGCGAATTTCTGGAAACGCCACGAGGGAGAGACGTTCAGCGACCGTCAGCGCACTCTCATCAACCGGCTTTTGGACGGTTTCGACGGCAAGCTGACTTCCTCAAAATGGGCGAATATCGCCAAATGCTCCCCGGATACAGCGCTGCGCGACATCACCGACCTGATGGAGCGGCACATTCTGGCCAAGAATGACGCTGGCGGACGCAGCACCGGCTATCACCTGAAATAAAACGGCAGCCTGCCCATTGACCATCGCGCTACTCCTCAGGGATGCTACTCGCCTGCTTGCCGGCAACGCTAGGGCCGGCCGACGTGGAGAACTCCAGAAGCTTGCCTTTAATTTCTTGCCCGGGAGTTCGCATGATCCAACCACTCGCCTGCTGGGGCATGCGTGCAACTGGCGGCTTTACGGTCCGTTAGAAAACTGGTGGAGAGGGACGGATTCGAATCGCCTGGGACCCAACAACGGAAAAGCCTGATGAAGCGAGCTTTGAGGTTGATTGTTAGTTAGTTGGAACGGGAAAGAACGTGCAAACCGTTGCGACAGAAACAAGCCAAAGACAGGCCGGCTGGCAATTCCGTGGCAAACAATTGGGGGTAATTTCGGACGAACGTAATTTTAGGATACAGCAGCAAATTTCGGATGCCGGAATTTTCGATTTGGTATACGTTTCAGATGTAATGATCGGCACCATGCGTCCAACCTAATGCCGACTACTCCCAGAGCTTTCGGCGCTTGCTGCGCTTTGCGGTGACCTCGGTTGCCAAGATATTGGCAACGCCGAGATGGATCGCCGCTGCGCGCTCCGCAGTGGCTGCGGGAAGCTCGGCGGCAGCGGCAAACTCGGGCCAGCGCTGGATCACGGCCGAGACTTCGGCATCGATCTTATCGAACTCGTCGCGTCCGATTCCGGCGTCGGCCGCCACCGCGGCGAGCGTGGTTAGTCTGGGTGCCGAACCGAAGGTGCTGGGCGTGAGCCCCTGATAATCCCGTCCCTCATCGCCATTGAGGGTCAGGTCGTAGGCTGGCGAGAGCGTCCATTGCGCGGTGGCCTCGTCGAAGAGAAAACTGTGGTTCTTTCCGTGGTCGTCGGCATTCGCCGCGCGCACATTGAAAATCATCCGCCGGACCGCTGCGGCAACTTCGGTTTGATCGCGGGTCAATTGGCGCGTCGTCAAAAGCAGGTGCCGGTAGTCGAGCCGGTGCGTGTGCAAAGCACCCGCCAACGTCATGAGATGAAAGCGTCGCGACGATCCGGGTATAGTATCGAACCGTTCGACAAACAGGTGGTAGCGCGTCCGCTTGGCCGCGGTGTCTCGCATGATCTCGGTCGTCCCCGTCCGAATTCCGCAGGCCCGCGCCATGGCCATGGTGGCATGTTCCAACCGCCCGTCGGTTTCGCGCCCGGCTGAATCCCCGTCGCAATCAAGCTTGAGCAGTCCGAGTCGCGCATTCGGATGCGCGGCGATGGCCACAGCGACGTCGCCACCGACCAAGACCGAGCCATCCGTCAGTCGGGCGATGGTCGCTTTGGGCAGCGCTCCACCGGCTGTGCCGCCGCGCTGCAAGTGGGCGAAAGCGCGGGCGGGTTCCTCTCGCATGACCGCCTGGGCTTCGCGCCTGAGCAGCGCCGGGGTGACCGCTTCCCAACTCGACGCGCTGTCGTCGCCGCCGAGCGCCGGTTCGAACGTCAGGGCGCCGATGCCACGTCGCCCCACCCAACCCAGCATCCGCATGGGTGTGGCCCGAACATCGAGCGCGCTGAATTCGCGATCCATGATCCGCCGGCCCCACTGGTCGGGCAAACAATCCGAAAGAAACCCGGGCAATTGGTCGAATCCATCGGCACGTTGGCGAAACGTCGCGTTCGTGAACGGCACCGTGATCGGAGACAGATTGTGGCCACGAGCGAGCCATTCTTCGTCGTAGGCAAAATAGGTCGGACCGTTGGTGATCACACGGCCAACGAGACGTCCATCGTGCCAACGGACGTTGAGCGCTGGGATTGCGGCGCGACTCATTTTGCGGCGGGCGACCCGACGGTTGGGCGCCGGCGCCGGGCGCGTTGGCGAACCGGCTTCGAGAGCGCGGCGAGCGTAGGTTCCTCGGTGATAGGCGGAATCATTTGGGCGAACCGCTCTGTGAGGCCCAGCACCCCCAGGATCTTCAGGAGATTGCGCAGGGTGATATTTCCGTAGCCGTTTTCGAAATTCTGGTAGGCCGGCCGGGAAAGGCCGGCCCGTCGCGCCATTTCGACCTGAGACCAATTTTGTTTGAGACGGTGCTGCCGCAGCCCGTTCAAGAACAGGCGGACGGCTTCTCGGTCACTTTGCAGCGGTAAATCAGTAGACGCTAAACTTGCATTCATTGCCAATTAAACAAGGTGATAAACGTCGATTGTCGAACTAAAAGCCTTATTAAAATGGCATTAAAAGCAAGGCACCCTTCGCGTGTAGTGCGCCACAACGAAGTCCAGCCCAAGGGTAAGAGACGGCACAATCCCACTGCCGAAAACAGCCGCAAATCCGACTCGCCGGTCAAGGCGCAGCCGAGCAATACCTTGACGGGCGAAGTCACAATCACGCGGCAGGCAGTGAGAAATCACCAGAGGCATAGGTGATCGATCCAATGGCCGCCAAGACTATGTTTTGAGGTCGGCAAAGGTAACACGGGGTCCCTCGGATTTGTGTTACGAGGTTTGCCAGCTTGCAGGTTTCACGATCTGCGGCTCAGGACACCGATACTTGGAGCGAAAAACTCGTCTTCCATGATCGGAGGGACCGACTTGCGCGAACTGCGCTGAAGCGCATGAGATGATCGATTCATCGGATTCAATCATCCGGGCGTCGGTTCGCGCGGTGGCGGCGAGCCGCTCCCGGCCAATGACACTATGGACCAATCCACCCGTTCACCGGAGTTCGTTAGGTGTAAAAGTGCCACGTCGGAAACTATACTTGTGGGGTGTTGGACATTCGCGAGCTGCAACGCCGATTGCGCGTGCTGCGTGAGCATTTTCGGCTCACGCAACATGACGTAGCCGCTTTGGCGGGTATCGACTATAAGTTCTACCAGCAGATCGAGTCGCCGCGAAAAAAGCAGATCTGGCTCGAGACGGTGGTTCGACTGGCGGCGGTCTACGATCTGGAACTCTGGCAGTTTTTTCACCCACAGTTTCTCGCGCACAGCCAACAGCGCGCCAGTCGGGTGCGTGCACGGGTTGCCTACAAAAAAACATGAAATTGTTCGTGCATCACCCGCGGCGGGCCTCGCCAGTTGACTCGTCACCACAGACTTCCGAGGTTCCTCCCGGTCCGGGTCCCCTGCCCGCCCCGGGCGAAAGGTCGGGCGTGCGGCGCCGGGAGCTCCGGCCGAGATCGGTTGGGACTGCAATGCTGTCACAGCCTCCCGGCCGGGACCACTATCCTGCCGCAAGTGGCGTCGAACCGCAGCTGGCCTAAAACCCTCCGTGGACGACGAACGCATACCCATTGTGCTGGTGGAGGATCATGTCGGGATCGCGGAAGCGTTGGGGTTCGCGCTTTACGCGCAGCTGCCGGTGCGCGTGGCCGCACACTGTGATCGGGTGCACGCAGCCATTCCCCAGTGTCGCGCCATCAAACCGCGGCTGGTTATCTTCGACTGGCGTATGGCGGAAAACGTCGGCATCGATTTATTGAGATCCTTGGCGCGGGAGTTGCCCGCGACGCGATGGCTGCTCTATACCGCCTACCCCAGCGCTTGGGTCGTGCGCCACGCCGTCGAAGCCGGCTGTCATGGTTGCGTCTCAAAAGGTGCCAGTCATCTCGAACTCATCACGGCCTGTCGGGTTTTGTTAGAGGGCAAAGCGTATTTTTGCCCTGAAAGCACCCGGGCGCTCTGTGCCGTGACCGCCAATCGCGTCAATGAGGAGGCCCTCAATGATACCGAGCGGAAAATCCTGCGCTTCGTCGCCGCCGGCTTGGAGACGAAGGAGATCTCCCTCGGGGTCGGCGTATCGACCGGAACCGTACGCAACTATATGGTGCAAATCCGTCAGAAATTGGGTTCCACCAGCATGGTGAATCTGGCCAAATATGCGATTGAGCATGGGCTCGCTCCGCCGGATTGAGGCGCGGTCGGCAGGGGCCCTGCGGGAAGGCTTGCCACGAGCGTTCGCAGGAAAAACCGCTCGTTGCCGGTTGTTTCGATTTCGCGGGCCGTCGGCGCTCGTTATTACGAATATCAGGTAATATTATTGGATTCTCACGATGACGAACGGCGGTGCAGCCGGTATTATCTTCGCATGCTCGGCACCGGCGCGAACCCCTCATGCATCCTGATTTTTCCGATCCCGCGTCCACTCCCCTTTCGAACCCGCCCACTCCGCGATCGCTTGGTCGTCACGCTCCGCCCGCGGCCGTTCCACCGCCCCCGAAGGCTCGGGTGCTTCGCGGCGGGGTCCGCCGCCTAAGCTGGGCGTCGGACGGCCGGGGGGTGACGCAACTAAACATCTCCTGTCCCCAGTCCGCTACGCTGGCCTGTCTTGCCGCAGATCAACCTCCTCATTCTGAACCTATGGCTCTTACCAAATTCAGTCTCATTGTTTCAGCGGCCGACTTTCGCGCCTACCAGGCCGCCGCACGAACCTTGGCCAAAACCATGGGCCGCCGTCGCGCCCCCACGGCGTGCGCCCTGATGGAGTTCAACCTTTCACAACGAGACGCGGGGGGCATCGCCGATGACTACCTCGACAGCATCGGCTGGCTCAACGGACCCGATCGAGGCGCTCTGACCAAAGCCGCCGGGATTGCTTCCCGGGCGGGCGCGGATTTGCCGCTGGGCGATCCCAACGCCACGACCCGCCTTGTCATTCGGCTGCAAACGCCGCGGAAGGTGCCTCGAAATAAGTAGGCCGGAAACGGGACCGGCAAATCAGGTGGACGGGGACGATGCTATTCAGCGCCTCCAGACCTGTCTGGGACTTGAAGGCCGGACTTTGCGGTTTTCATTGCAGGGACGGGGCGGACTCGTCTGTTCATTCAGTCGAGGCAAGCGGTCCGACGGGTCCAACTCCACGATCAGGTTGCGCTTAGCGGCACTGCCCGAAGAACCCCCATCCTGCCTCTCCGAAAATTTACCTCGAGGCGACTCACCGTCGGCGCCAGGCCTAGATCGTCACCGGAGCAACGAGGCCATCTGGTCCAAAAATGAAACGATCATTGCCGCGTCTCGGTAATAGTAATTTAGCATCGCGCCGAGACGCTGGCGTCGTCGGACTTTTCCGTTCGCGGCACCAACCGCAAATGCTGGCTGGATAATTCGGCCAGCGAGTACCCGATGGTTTCGCTCGCGGTGATGATACTCGAGATACTCGGCGACCACGCGCCGCAGAAGTTCCTCTCCAACAAAAATCATCGATCCACAGCCTGCCTTTCGAATGAGCCATGGAATCGCTCCGAGAGGACGTTGCAGTTGTCTCGGCAACGACGGCGGCGTTTCGCTTTTGCGACCAGTGGACCGCGCTGTCGGGTTGTCGCGGTTGTGGGCGGAGTGCTGCGAGGATCGGCGCGACCAGAGCTTCGTCGAGCCTACGGCGCAGGTGCTGGTCGCCCAACCGCTGTCTGCGTTGGCGCTGGGTTACGAGGATGTGAACGATCACGCCGATCTCCGGCGCGATCCGTTGCTCGCGGTGGCGGCGAACAAGGCCGCGCCGCGCGGGACCGACCACGGCGCGTGGGAGTAGGGCCGGGCTTTGGCCGCACCGACGACGTTGCAACGGCCGGAGACGGCGGTCGACGGCGCGGGGAGCCGGTTACTGCGAGCGGCGGCGTGAACATCACCAGAATTGGGCGGTTTGAAAACCACTACGTCTTTTTGAGCAAAGCCCACGCCTCTGAGCTGCGCCAAAGGAACCCCGAGCGTCCGGCCCTGCCATTCGATTTCCACTTGCATCTCGCCGTGCGAATCCGCCGCCTCTTCGTCGTCGAGCATGCTGGTGACAGTTACACATTCGCCCATTTTTAACGGCGCCCCCCGCCGTTCGCGGATACACTCCGCCACAAATGGACACGCGAGCTTGTCGTCGAGATACCACCCCATCAGGAATCTTGGGCGAACCCGTCCGTATAGGCCTGCTCCACACCGGCAATTTCCTCGTCGGTCAGTTCCGCGAACTGCTTCCGCTTGTTGTGGGACAATTTCCCGCCGCCCACCTCAAGCCACTTCATCAGGGAATTTAGCCGTTGATCGGGGAGGTCCACCACGCCGCGAATTTCCGCCCGCGCCCGGTCGTAGCGGCGCAGATAACCGAGTTCCTTCGGTAAGGCTTCGATCGCGCGCGACATGACGGTCATGAGGTATTCGACCTGACGCGTCAGGTCGGGGAACCGCCACAGGGGTTCGACCTCGGCGGGATTGGTCAGCGTGACGGCGCCCGCGTCGTTCGTGGTATAGACCGACTTGCCCATGGTTCGGAGCGAGAAATCCTCCAACGCCTCGTCGTAGGCGTGCATGTTGTCCAGGATGGCGGCCGAGATCGGCAGCGCTGTTCCCATGGGGGTCACGCCGCGCCGGGCCAGCACGTCCTGGAAGAGGAAGCGGTGAAGCCGGCCATTCCCGTCTTCAAACGGATGGATGAAGACGAACTGGAACCCGGTGACGGCGGCCTGCACGACGGGGGAGACCGATTCCAGGCGGCTGGCCGCTCCGGCGAGACCGGACATGAGTGCGGGGAGCAGAGCCGGAGGGACGGTGATGTAATGAATCTGCTCCCTCACTCCCGGAAGGGTCGTGCCAACGTAGTTCTGGATTTGCCGGTAGGCCTTCTCGGCATAGCGCGGATCCACAATCGTGTTCTGCAAGGCAATCAACCTTTCGGAGGCGAGGGCCTGCTCGATCGGCACCTTGCCCGCATCCCGCAGGACGGCGATGAAGCGCTCCTCGCGGGCCCGCCCCGGTTCCTCCCGCTCGATCAGGAAGGAGGACCGTGTTTCCTTGGCATACAGGTAAGTCAGGGCCCGATAGAGCAGGGCTGGCGGCGTGTCCGCCAACACCGCCGCAATCTGGCCTTTCCAATCCCGAGCCAATCCTGCCTTGATCGCGTCGGTCAGCCGGACGGTCGGGCTGAAGGCCGGCGTCCCCAGAAGATTGTGGTCCACCCGCCAGCGGGGATTTTTGACCGTCTCGGCCGTCAGATACTCCTCGGGGTCGAGCGCCGGGACATAGTTGCCGGCCAGTCCGCCCATGGGCAATTCGGCTCCGGTCAGGAACTCATAGAAGAACCCGATCTGCTTCGCGTATTTTCCGGTCGGACTTTGCTGGAGATATGCGGTCACGTTTTCAGGCGTGAGCCGGCCAAACACCTCCCGTAAAAACGCCAGCTCCACGCCGTCGTATTTCAGCCCGAATTCGATGTGCACCAGGGGATTGTCGAATGACTTGGGCGCATACTGGCGGAGGTAAGTCTCGATTGTCCGACCATCCTTCTGGTGGGTAACGGAAGCCCGGCTGCCCAAGTAGGATTCATGCTCTAACCGTGATTTGAGGAGGCCGAATTTATGTCTGAGCCAAGTATTTCCCACGGGATACATAGTCGCATAAAATCATTACGCTTAGCTTAAAACAATTAAAAACATGAGCTACGCAGTTAAAACTATTATTTTAAACTCCACAAAACCATTATGGGGCCCATAAAATCGATAACAATAAATCCAAGATCATTAAAAACATTAGATCTGCCCGCTTTCGACACGCGAGCGAGTCAGGCGGTCAGGCTCGCTGGCTCGCTTGTCCCCAAAAAACCGACTACTTCCGCGGGCCCGAAAACGTTCAACGCGTGCAGGCTTGGCGGACAGTTCATCCAAGATACGGGAAGCGCTTCAAGCCGGAGCACGAGCCGTTACAAGTGATGATCAAACGGCGCGATCTCGCTGTGAAGGCCGGTCGGCATATCTCGGATTTCACTCGTTCCCGAAAACGATCCCTAACAGAGGGCACCGCCTAGCCGCATCTGTGACCACCCGGTGGGGCCCGTGGTGGCGGTGCGCAAGGCATTGGCCGCCGGTTTTGGCCTTGATAGGTCGATTCGACAACGCGGCGCCCATCACGGGAACCCAAGACGGTGGTCATCGTATCGTTCGCCAAGACGAGCGAATGCCTTCGGATCATGCCCGACAACCACAGCCTCCATACATTCGGCCATGGCGGCCTGCCACGCATCGTTTTCCCCCATGCGCTGATCAGCGCGTCGCTGGTTCAACGCGACGCGATCGCCATGCTGCCTCCCTATCGTCTGCCAACGAAACGCGCGCAAGGCCTCACGGACGGCTACCGTATCTTCTGCGCCCTCCAAAACCTCCGCATACGTGACCGGCGACACCCAAAGATCGGCACTGGCATTCCGCGCAAGCCAAGCGTGGGCTGGACCGCGCCGGTTGGCGGCTACCTCGTTGAATAGGTCGATGACAAACGAGGAGTCGAGCAGGCAGCGTTTCATTTGCGTAGCGAAATCCGCAGTCGCTCGTCACCCGCATGTTGGCCGGCCCACGAGAGCATGTCAGCTCCTGTGACAATTTCTTCGTCGCGAATTAACTTACGCACAAAAGTGGCTTTTTTCATCCCCGCGCGCTTTGACCGCTTGGCAAGGATTCCTTGCTCTTCTTTGCTTAAACGAACGGTAAGGACAGCAGGCATAGTATTTCTTTTGTATGTCATTCTTAAAGCCTGTCAAACACGAGTCCGAAGAATCCAGCCTTCAACGGTGCCCTCACGAAACATCTCGAACTGCTTCGCGAGGACATGGCAGCCGGTAGAATCGAAGAGATTGCGCCCGAACCGGGTGGCGCATCGGTCTGATTCGCTTCAAAAGTTCGTGGTTTCTACATCCGTTCGAGTTTTTGGACACTAACGGGGGCCCTCCCGGAGCTCGGCATTCACTCCATCCAACACCACCTGGCCGCCAAAGGATTTTCGCAACTCGCTAATAGCCAAAACGACCCGTTGACCTGCCAGGTGAAGCGCGGCGGTCTCGGAGGGTGTTATGATCGCGGAAATGCTCATAAAGCGGCCACCGAGCTGATGACCTACCCTAGGAGTTAAGACATCTGCCTTGACGCAAGGTAGTATTTTACTACCCCTTCAGCATGAGCCAATCCATGCCCGTAAAGCTTTCAGGAGAACTCGTAGAGGAGGCCCGCAGCTCGGCCAAGCTGTTTAATCGGTCCATGACCGGGCAGATCGAACATTGGGCGGCCATCGGGCGCGCGATCGAGTCCCAACTGCCGGGAGATGCTCTCATGCGCCTGCTGGGGCGCTTGGGCGGCACGATGAAAATCGGCCGTGTAGCCGAGGCCGGCCAACGCCAGGAGATTGCCGCCGTGCTGACCGAGTTTCTCGACCAGACTGCCGCTGACGGCGCATGGCTGCGCGAAATCAGCGCGCGCGGGGTGCCGCTGTATGGCTCCGAACCGGGTCAAGCGGGCACCATCACGCGGCTGAACCCGGATGGATCGCGGGAAGCGGTCAGGCATTCGGCGGCGGTCTCGCACGCATCGGTCTGAGCGCATGGCGACGCCGTTACCGAATGTCGTCTTCGCGCAATTGGCGAAGCTGACCCAGCAATCGGGGCCGCTCTTGCTCGTGCTGGTAGGCCCCAACGGGGCAGGCAAGAGCACGTTTTACCAGCAACACCTCGCCGCCATCAAACTTCCGTTCATCAACGCCGACCTGCTGGCGAAGACGCTCATCGCAGCGGGAGCACCCGAAGGCGAATCGACCGAAAGGCTGGCGGCCGACCTGGCCGAAAAACGCCGTCGCGAGATGATGGCGAAGCGGGAAAACTTCATCACGGAGACCGTGTTTTCCGACCCGGTGGGCGCAAAAGTGCAGTCGCTCCGGGAGGCGCACGCCGCCGGATATACCGTGGTGATGATTTTCATCTGCGTGGAATCGGCCGAACTCAGCGCACTGCGCGTCGAGAGTCGGGTGCAGGCTGGCGGGCACAGCGTGCCTCCCGACAAGATCGGCCCGCGCTATGAACGGATGCGCAAAAACGTGAAGGCCGCACTGACGTTCGTGGATTTTGCCATCGTGGGGGACAACTCTTCGCTGAACACGCCGCTGCGGCCTGTAGCCGCCACCGCTCTGGGCAAAGTGGTCTATCGAAATCCGCCGCTCCGTGGTGGACGGTTGAAGTGCTGCCGGAAGAGTGACCGGCGGAGCACATCGCTCAGGGAATCACCGCGCGCGATATTCTCCCGCCCGACCTTGGGGGCGAGCGTGCCTCATCACCACCAAGAGCAGCCCGTAGACGAGAAGGCGGAGACCATGATGGCGCGCAGGTCTTCGGCGATGACGTTTTGTATCGCAGTTCCCCGAACCCAAGCGATGAGGCCGATCAACGCAATTACGTGGGAATTCCAGGGATTTTGTAACGCAGCGTAGGTGTCTGGTAACGCAAACGGCGCGAGCGGAGAACCCAGTTCGATCCGGCTTTGGGCGGTGCGGTCGGTGGCGGCGGTGCGGCGGCGCCAGTACCCGGCGCAGACGACATGTAGAATCGCTGCGGTCCCGAAGCACAGCGCTGCAGGTGGCCGCTTCGTTTCTACACGAGGCCCTCAGGGTAGAGTTTCGGAAAATAGTAACCGACGGTCTGCGTCGAGAAGCCCAAGCGTAGGGGGTCACGGTGACCGCCCGATTCGACAACTCGGCCGGCGAGCAATTTGGCAATCAATCGCGAGGCGGTTCGCTCGGATACACCAAACAAGGCGGTGACCTCACCGCGAGGAACGCTTCCGCGCAGGGCGATTTCGCGCAAAACCGACCCCAGCGTCGCAGGCATTTCGTTCTCGTCTCCCCAGCGCGTCGCAAAACGGAGAATGCGATCTTGGAGGGTATCGAGTTCGAACAGCCCCGCCATAAAATGTACCTGATCGCGGGCGACGGTCAGGAAGAAATCGCAAAACTGGTGGAGAGCCGCTTGGGAAAGGTTGCCGCGCCCATCCAACGCGCCGCGCCGTTCGGAGTCGGCGTCCGCGAGGTGGCTGATGTAGGCATCTTTCTGCCGGGCAAGACCGCGCGCGATCGACCACAGGCCCGCCGAGCCGATGCCGATTTCACGGGCGTAAGTATCCGTGTAGAGACGGGCGACGCGGCCGTTGCCGTCAACGAAGGGATGAATCCAAACCAGTCGGTGATGTGAGGCGGCCCACGCTACAATGCGGTCAAGAGGATCGTGATGCTCCGGTGAATACGCTTCAAAGCGTTGAATGAACCGGGGCAGCGACGCCGCAAAACGGCCGAAGTGAGCGCCGACCATCGTCTCGCCCGCGCGGAACTCACCAGGAATGATCGGAACCACCTTTCCGGAGGTGGTCTTTGCCTGCAGGAGCGATTCAGGCAACCGGCGGCAAAATTCGCCATGAATCCATCGGAGAAATTCGCCAGAGCACACACGTATCTTCTCGCCGCGATCAAAGCGTGCAGCGATCAAACATTGCACCTCCACGTGCGCGCGCGCCTCAATCTGCAGCTCCCGCTGCCGCGGCTCGACAAGGAGGTCGTTGTTGAGGGCCTTCTCGATGTCGACTGGATGAGTCTGGTGACCCTCGATCAGATTCGAGTAATAGCTGTTCATCTGCTGAACGAGACCAGCCACACCCACTTGTGTGATCGGGTGAAAAGCCGCCTCCAGCCGAGCAGTGGAGCGCATCAAATCGGCTGCTTTTTCGCGCAGCACGCCGGTCCCGGGCATGAGCGGCTCCATGGCCGATTCGTTGGCGTAGGTGGCGGGTATGTCTGGCATTTTAAATGGCGCGTTACTTGGCGGGTATTACGATACTGCTAACACCTATAAAACAACGTCTAAAAAACTCAAGATAGAGTTAATGAGGCGCATTATGGCGGGTTCTTTGGCGAGTTCTTTGGCGAGTTCTTTGGCGTCAGCGCCGTAACGCCTAAACTCCTAGTGACACCTCGTTTAACTTGTCTGAACGTCCGGTGAGGGCGCGTTCGGCGTGACTTCGCCGATGAAGGTCATCGAGCGGAGCACATGGGTGCGGTAAGTGCTGAAAGTGAGCCTTTCGCCAGCAGGGGTGCGAGGGCGGCGCAGTCCTCGATTACGTTGGCAAGGAGCGCGGCGAAATCTGTTGACTCCCGGTGGATCTTGAGTCGCCCGGAATCCGCAAGCGAAAGCAGGAAGAGTTTTTGCACGATGGCTTTGAGGCGATGCACTTCTTCGAGGAGGCTCGTGCAGGTCTGCTGTTGCGGTGAACCGGTCGGAGCAGTGGCAAGCGCTGGCTGGGTGCGCTGGCATTCGTATTGCCGGTGGCCGCTCGCGAGTAGCCGCTGCTTCTTGCTTGGCTTTGTGCCGCAATCCCGAGTGGATTTTGCGCATGAAAATAAGACTAGTAAAGACATGCTATACAGCGTATTAAATAAATTATGTATTAAATAACAAAGTTTACCATGCGCACAAAACATAGTTGTGTTTTGAAGTAAAACATAGTTATTCATCATGCCAAAACAAAGTTCATGCCTGAACCTCAACAAGCCCTCGCCGCTGCGTTGCAGCGCGCTCGTGATCGAGCGACTGGAGAAGTCATTCGCGGTCCGGATCTCCCCGCGCGTGACCGCGTGTTGCTGCTCAAGCGTAGCTTCCTCGTCGAGATTATCAAGGGCTGGTATGCCCTGACGACGCCCCAAGCCCAGCCCGGCGACACCACTTTCTGGCACGCCCACTTCTGGGGCTTTGTCAGTGCTTATCTCCGGCATCGCTTTGGCACGGACTACACGTTGTCGGCCGAGCACTCGCTCGATCTCTGGACCGGCAACACCCAAACCCCGACTCAGCTGATCGTGATCGCGGGTAAAGGGGGGACCTCGACGCTCCAACTGCCCAATCACACTTCGCTGCTGATCTACACGGCCAAGAATCGCCTGCCGCCGGCCACGGAATTGAGACAAGGCGTGCAAGTGATGCCTCTAGCGACGGCCTTGGTGCGCGCGAGCCCGGGGTTCTTCCGTCATGCCGCGACCAGCGCGGAAATCGCACTGCGCTTGGTCCGTCCCGATGAATTGAGTCGCGTGCTATTGAGCGACGCCGGCTCGCTGGCGGCGGCTGGCCGGCTGGTCGGCGCCTTCCGCCACTGCGGTCTGACCGATCAGGCCGACCGACTCGCAGCTGATTTGACGGCCGCCGGCCTCGAATTCAACGCCCATGATCCATTCGAGGTTCCGGCCCAACTGCCGCCGGGCCTTCTCTTCAGCTCGCCTTACGTCGGCCGGTTGAAGGCGCTCTGGCAGCTCATGCGGCCGGTCGTCCAAGACCTGTTTCCGGCGCCCCCCGGTCGGCCGGACCCGCAAGCTTACCTCGATCGCGTCGCCGAAATCTATACGCACGATGCCTATCACTCCTTGTCCATCGAAGGTTATCAGGTGACGCCGGAATTGATCGCCCGCATCGCCAGCGGCGGCTGGAATCCCGCGACGGATGGAACTGATCAAGAGCGCGTGAACGCGATGGCCGCGAAAGGTTATCACGAGGCGTTCAAAACCGTCCTGACGAGCCTGCGCGAAATCCTGACCGGCGGGGCGGCTCCCACCATCGTGTATCGCGACCTACCTAATTGGTATCGCGCGTTGTTCAGCCCTTCCGTGCAGGCCGGACTGCTGCCCGCGCATGCGCTGGCCGGCTATCGCAATCGCCCGGTCTTCATCGGCGGTTCCGAACACGTGCCGCCGCCGCACGAAGCGCTGCCAGAACTGCTAGATACGCTCTTCGAACTGCTCGCCGCGGAGCCCTCCGCCGGAGTGCAGGCGGTGCTCGGCCATTTCCTGTTCGTCTACATCCATCCTTATTCCGACGGCAACGGTCGCATCGGCCGCTTCATCCTGAATGCGATGCTCGCCTCGGGTGGTTACTCTTGGACGGTGATCCGCGTCGAGCAGCGCCGCGCCTACATGCGCGCGCTGGAGAATGCCTCCGTGCGGCACGACATCAGCGACTTCACCCGCTTCGTCGCGGACGAAATGGCGGCCTCGATCGAACTCAAAGGTCCGAAACGTTGAACTTCGTAATAATCCGTCGTCCGCCTCGATGGCTTCCCAACGTAAAGCCAAAGCACCTCGCGACGACCCTCACCATCAAAGTCGGCGGGGAGAAACCGGCAGGCATCGTCGGTGCCAATCGCATACACGCCGAGCGTTTGTTCACCTCGCAAGTGGGTTTCCACGGCGCGCTCGTCGAGCGATGGAAAACGCTGATGAGGACACTCCCAGCATTTCACCTTCGGCTTCTGGCAGATTCCGTTTTGCCGATTTACAAAGCTGTCGTTGTCACACGCCGGAGAATAACCGCTCCTGCCGGTTTTGCGATTCTCCCACCGCTTGGGGTAAACGGATCGGGCCGGCGCATTTGTCTCACGGAAGCTCGGATTTTCATCCAGCCCGCGCAGCCATTTTTTTAGTAGTGAAGGAGTAGTGGTTAAGCAGTGGCAGTTGAGTAGTGGCGAAAGCTACCGTGCCAATTCGACCAATTTGAAAACCCGTGGGTCTTCATAATTTACTACCAAAATAGTGTTTTAAATAAGCCGAATAGGCGTTCAACTACCAAGATGTTAGCATTAAAAACCGAGACTGAGGTAGCCTTGGAATTGGCCGCCAGAGTGCGAACGACGCGGCTGCTAATGGGCTGGTCACAGGACGAACTCGCGCGCCGGGCCGGACTGAGACCGTCTACTTACCGTCTGTTCGAGCAAACTGGCCGGATCGCGCTGATCCGTTTGTTGCGCGTTCTCTCGGTCTTGGATCACTTGCGGGACGTCGACCACGTGTGCGCGCTCCCCGATGCGCCGCGTTCCCTTGATGAACTGCTGGTGCCCAAGCGGCAGCGTGGACGGAGGGTCAAACATGCTTAACGTTGCCTATCACGGACAGCCGGTCGGTCGCTTGGTCGCGGGCAGTGGCCGAATCTTCTTCGAATACGACTCCGCTTGGCTCGCACAGGGGAATGACCTGTCGCCGTTGCATTTGCCGCGGAAGCCGGGTGTGCAGTATTATCACGCCAAGAGTTTCGACGGCCTGCCGGGGCTGTTTCACGATTCACTCCCGGACTCGTGGGGAGCGAAGCTCATGGAGATGCGTTTTGCGGAAAAAGGCATCAAGCCGAACAAGGTGACGCCGTTGATGCGGCTCGCGTATGTCGGCCAGCGCGGGATGGGGGCGTTGACGTATGAGCCGGCGTGGCCGGAGCCCGGTTTGCCACCCAAATTCCAGCAGACCAAACTTGTCGTGCTGGAGCGCGAAGCCCGCGCGGTGGTAGCCGGATCGGCCGGCAAGGTGCTGGCCCATCTGGTCGAAGCCGGCGGCACCGCTGGTGGCGCCTATCCTAAAGTCGTGATCGCGGTTAACGACAGTGTGCCCGACGAGGTGCTCTATGGCGGCGGTGAGTATCCCGCCGGTTATACGCCGTGGCTCGTGAAATTTGACCTGAGCGCCCACAATACGATCGGGCCAATGGAACACGCCTACGCTGCGATGGCTCGTGCAGCGGGCATTGCGATGCCGGAAACGCGGCTGTTTGCCGTGCCGGATCAGGCGGGCACGGTGCGCCGGCATTTCGGGGTCAAGCGGTTCGACCGCGACGGTGGCGAGCGCATCCATGTGCACTCCTTTGCCGGCGTCGCCCACAAGGACCCCGACAAATGCGACTATCGCGATCTCCTGCTCGTCGCGAAGGTTCTGACCCGCGACATGACTCAAGTGCTGGAGGGCGTTCGGCGCATGATCTTCAATGTCGCGTCCAGTAATCGTGACGACCACGGGAAGAACCACGCCTTCGTCTACCGAAAGGGAGAGTGGGCGTTTTCGCCCGCGTTCGACTTGGTGTTCGTGGCGCCGAGCGTGCAGTCGATGCGGGGCATGGGGATCGGCGGGGAATGGCGTGCGCCGACCGCAGCGCAGGTATCTACGGTGGCACAGGACGCGGGGGCGGATCCGAAGGCCATTCGGTTGATCACGGATCAAGTCGCAGCGGCCGTGCAACGCTGGCCGCATTTCGCGACTGAGGCCGCCGTGCCGGCAGAGGAGATTGAGCGCGTTAGCAACGTGCTCACCGCCCAATGCGAATCCCTTGTAGCGCGAAATGTTATCGCGACCGCCCCTTCGGTGGCGACCCGCCCGACCGGGTCGCGCGGCCCTCGTAAGTCGAAAGGGATTTCGCCGGGCTGATGTTCTCGCACTCGGCTACGAGGCTACGTCTGGGCTCGTGGCCTTCGCCGCGCTCGCACAAGCGCGGCTCCATTGAAACGCACCCGGCTTAAGCGTTGGTCGATGCCTTACGTTCGATCTCACTGCACCGCCTTGCCGCCGCTGCTCGTCGTGCGGTAGCTCGGCGAGCGCCTTCATTTGGTTGAGGCCGTAGCGCCGCACGTCCTCGGCCTTCGACAAATCCAGAAGCTTAGCCTGAATGTCGTCCGCGAGTTTGAGCAGTTTCAGGTGATGCGTGATCGAGCCGGGCGACAGCCCTTCTTCAGCGGCGAGCTTGAGTTGGTTGAGCCCTCGCTCGGAGTCCAACCGGCGACGCCACGCACGCGATGAATCGGATGGAGCATCCGCGGTGAGACCGGTTCCGGCGCAGTGGCACGGCGGGTGATGCCCCAACTCGCAGGGAAACGGGGCGAGGAGCGTTACCGGTTTTGTGGTGCCAGATGACGGTGCGAGCGACACGTCGAGGGTCAGGACGAGCGGCCGGGTGGGCGCAGCGGCGGAGTCCGCGCGCTGCACGCGTTCCTCGATGACGAGACGCTCCGCCATGCCTTCGACGAGCCGATGGATTCGGAGCTCGAGCCGCAATTCGAGGCGCCGAACGCCGGCGGCGAGTTTGCCGGAAGGGCGCGGGGACGGGCGCACTTCGACCCGATCGAGGAATAGCATCACAAGATCGCGCTGCTCGTTCGGAGAGAGGCTCGGCAGCAGTTCGCTGAATTTTTTCAGGGCCTGGCTGACCCGGGCGGTGGCAAAATCGCCGTCCTCGCACGCGGCGAGTTCCACGCGGACCTGTTCGCGTTCGACCAAGAGACGCTGCTTGTCCGGTGATGAGCGCGCGAGCGCAATTGCGGAGTTGCTCGGCGATGCTGGCGAGTTCGCCTTCGAGGGCGGTGAGGCGGGCGCGCAGTGGCGCCCGGTCTGTTTGACGCAGCTCCTTGGCGCGCGCGGTCGTGGCGGCAAGCGCATCGGGATGTTGGCTGCACGCGCCCAGAAAACCGACCACCGCCGTTTCGAGCGCGGTCGCGGAGACGTGGCGCACCGGGCACTTCGCGTCCCCGCCCTGTTCAACCGCTGGGCCAACCGCCGCCTCCTCTCCTGGCGCAATCGTCCTCATCACACCACCACCGACTTTATCGCCCAGCTGGCCGCGGATCACGACCGCCGCGCCCTTTCCGCCATCCTCTCCCGCTCCTTCCCTTCGTGAATACGCGCTGCTGGGCACCGACGTCTCTTGAAATTGACATCCATTCCGCCATTTTGCGCCTCATAATGGCATTCATCCCACGAATCTTCACCCCGGGTCGCGATCATTTTTTCCTGCTTGGCCCGCGTGGCACGGGCAAGACACTTTGGCGCGCGAGGTAAATCGGGCGCATATTCTGGCCGCCTTGGATGCGGGCTTGAGCGGCACCCAGATCGCGGCGGTGTTGGGCGTCAGCCTGAAGAACGCCGACTAAACGTCGAGGTCGGACGGTCAGCCGGATGATAATATGGCGCACCCGCTCGGCCTATCAGGAAAAGGGATTGGAGTATGCGCTGAACGACATCGCGCACAGCGGCGCGCCGCCGAGCTACACGACCGCCGACGAGGCGGCGATCACGGTATTGGCCTGCAGCCCGGCGCCGCCGGGACGCAAGCGCTCGACGGTCGAACTGTTGACGCAGGCGGCCCGCGAGCAGACGCCCAAACTGGGCAAGCTCCGCCGAGAAACGGTGCGCCGATGGTTAAAAAAACGTCCTGAAACCCTGGCGGAAGGCGATGTGCACGGGCCTGAAAATCAAACCGTCGGAATTGCTGGCCCGGATTGATTTGTGAGGGCTGGGCTGAGATACCTGGAATTTATCGAAAGGCTCGTTTTTACTGGTCAGTAGAAATTTTTAATCCGGTGAAAACGCTCGCTATTTTTACTGAAAATAGACTTGTTACTGGCCGGTGAAACATCGGCTATGAGTAAAAATTCTTCCATTCGCTACGAAACCGAACTGGTGCTGGAGTTTAAGCAACTCATTGCTTCAGAGACGGATTTGAAATGGCACCCGGTGTCTGAACCGGGTGATGGCCGTTTGCATCGCTTGGAGCTACCGTGGGATGGCAAACTGCTGCGTTTTGCCCTTCATTATCAGGTCAGTCCGACCAGTTACGACGTGGAAAAATTGGGTCGGCCGATTCCGTCGGACCAGCCATCACCCCGGCGTCTGGCGGAGACCCTTCCGCTCCTAGTGGTGCCGAAGCTCACCGCTCCGCTGTTGGAGCAGTGCCGCGACCGCCACGTGAGCGTCATTGACCTGAATGGTCGGGCATATCTCCGGGCCCGAGGATTCCTGATTGATCGAAAGGCACTACCAGGCCGGGACTTTCGTTTTGAGGCTGAACCGCGCAATGTCTTCGTCGGGAAAAGCGTGCGGATCGTCCGCAGTCTGTTGGCGCAGCCGGACCGGACATGGGAACAGCGCGATTTGGTCCAACGCACGCGGGCCAGTGCGGGGTTGGTTTCCAGAATTGTCACCCATCTGATTCGGCAAAACTTTCTGGAGAAAGTGGGCCCGAGAGAATTTCGGCTGCGGGATGGTCGGACGTTGCTCGATGCGTGGGCTGAGGCGGATAAGTTTTCCCGCCGGGTCACGACCGCCCGCTACGCGGCCGTGAGCAGCGATCCGGTCGAACTCGCACAGCATCTGAAATCCAGGTTGGCAGCTCATGCACAGTCAGTGCTTTTCACCCAGTGGATCGCGGGTTGGCTGCGGCGGCCGTATACCGAACCGGTGATTGTTTCCGCCTATGTGGCGACGTTGCCGGACGAGGCTTGCCTGGCGGAGTTGGGTCTGCGGCCCGTCAACGAGGGCGGGCGGCTGTGGTTGCATGTGCCCGATGACGAGGGGATTTTTTTGGAGAAACAAACTGTGCGGGATCTGCCGCTCGCCACCGACGCGCAGATCTATTTGGATTTACTGAAAACTCCGTTGCGGGGTCCTGAACAGGCGCAGGCGTTGCGGGACTGGGAGGGGTTTTCCCGGCCATAAAATACTCCACCTTTGCCGAATACGATCCGCGCGGTCTCGCCTTGGCGGAGCCGGCGTTGCTGACCGTGTGGTCGGGAATCGGCTCGTATCACGAGGACCTCGTGCTCGTGGGCGGGCTCGTGCCGCAGTATCTCTGCCGGCATCCGGTGTCGGCCTCGGCCTTGCCGCGTCCCGGGACGCTGGATGTCGATCTCGGCATCGCGCTCGGCGCGACGGCCGGACAATACGGCTCGCTGTCGGCGGATTTGAAAGCGCAGGGGTTTCGGCCGAGTGAAAAATTTCCGACGCGCTTCGAGAAGCAGATCGGAATCTATCCGGTCTATATCGATTTTTTGGTGGAGCGGATGCCGGCCACGCAGGGCACGGCGATGGTCGACGACATTCCGGCGAACATTTTACCCGGCATTGATCGGGCGCTGGCGACGGCACGGTTGGTCACGATCAGCGGGACCGATTTGTTTGGGGCGCAGCAAAAACTTACTGTGCGCGTGTGCGAAGCGGGGACCTTTTTGGTGCTCAAGCTGCGGGCATTCGCCCGGCGGCAGCAACCCAAGGACGCTTTCGACATAGTTTACACGCTGATGCACTATGATCATGGTTTGGGGGTGGCGACGGCGGCGTTTGCCGAGGAGGGCGGGGCGAAAAATCCGGCGTTTGCGGAAGCGTTGGAGTGCTTGAAGTCACAGTTCCAGTCGGAGAATGCGCCCGGACCGGTGCGGGCGGCCTATTTTGTTTTCGGCGAAGTGCTCGCGGGTGAATCAGAGGACAGCTTCTCGACGGACAAACGGTCGAATCAGCACATGAGGATTCGGGAGTCGCCGTCCTTCGCCGGCGAGGCGCCCCAGCAGGCGATCCGCTTGCGAAAGGACGCGGACCAACTGCGGCGTCCACGCGATCACTGGCGGCAACGGGGAAGGCTGGAAGGCGCGGTAGCCGGCCAGAGTTTTGATCCAGCGTCCCGCCGGTGAGGGCGCGGGGCTTGTTTTCATGCGTGGAAACAAGTAGGCAGCTTATTTCCATCAATACTAATCGATGGAAACAAGGAACGGCCTTGTTTCCATCGCACCTCGGCAGGAAGGGAGGCAATTTCTCGTTGCCGATTCGTCAGGTCCATTACGAACAGAACGTAGCAGGTCACCAATCCACCCTTGGTCCAGACCTCCACTGTCGTGAAGTCGATCGCCGCCAGGCTCGGCCAATGCGCCTTGATAAATGTCGTCCATGAAGTCTGTCGACGGCGCTTCGGCGCCGGCTCTATGCCGTGCTCCTTCAAGACGCTCGCAATGGTCGAGCGGCTCACCTGCTGCCCCAAGTATGCCAGCCGGTCCCGGATGCTACTGTCGCCCCAGTTGGAATCGTTGCGCGCCAACTCCACGATCAACGCGCGAACTTCCTTCGCCAACGCAGGGCGGCCCTGAGTTTGGCGACGAAACGTCTACTTCGAAGCGATTAGTCGCCGATGCCACGCAAGGATCGTGTCCGGTGTAACGATGCTCGCCACCTCGGACAGCAATTTTCAGCCAAGCTCCTTGCCCTTCACCGCCAGTTTCCGCCGATCATCGTCGGTGAGCGCAAGTCGCCGCCCTTCGAGTTGCGACTTCAGCACCTCGTTTTCGGCTTGGAGATACTCGATCACTGCTTGCTGCTGCCGGTTAACCCAGCCGGCAAATACGACCATCAAAAAATGCACCGGTAACGCATTAGTCGTCCATACCTGCTGCTCTCCTACTCCGCTCTCGGCAACTCCTACCGGAGCTCGACTCTGAATGTTGTCCGACACCAACCTCAGTTCGAGTTTTTGGACACCACGGACACCATAAGCGTGGTTGCAGTAGTTGGGTTTTGTGTGCCGACGGGCTTGACCGGCAGACCTTTTGTCAGCATTGTCATGACAAACGAACACATTCTCATGGCAAAGACACTACAAGTTAGGATTGAAGAAAATCTCCGGACAGAAGCGGATGAGGTGCTTCACCAAATCGGCCTCGACGTTCCTTCTGCCGTCCGTCTGTTCCTCACGAAGGTAGTCCAGACTCGGAGTATTCCCTTCGATCTCAAGGCTCCTGGCGTCCGCGTCGTAGAACTTTCTGTCGATCCCGCCACACAAGCCCGGATGGACGAGATCGGGTCCCTTTGGTCCAAAAAGAAGCTCCAAAGGGCCTGATCGATGGCGCTCTACATCGCCGAGCGCATCCGCAAGCGCGAGTTCAGCCGGGAGATTTCGGCTGACGACAAGGAGACGCTCCTAGAATGCTCGCGCGTCGGCTTGGCGGCCGGCATCTCCGGCCACGGCTTGCCCAAAGCAACACGTCTACTCAAGGCCTACGCGACGACAAAAAATGGACCGCGTCGTGTTCTTTATCTTCTCGTCGTTCAGGAAGGCGACCTCTTCGTCCTCTTCTACCGCACCAAGCAAGACGAAGTTGGGGAGAACATGAGTCCGAAGAATCCGGCCTTCAACCGAGCACTTACGAATTACCTCAAACTGCTTCGTGACGACATGGCAGCTGGAAGATTCGAGGAGATAGTGCCGGAGGCGGGTGGCGCGCCGGTTTGATTCGCTTCAAAAGTTCATGGTTTCATCCATGGCGGCTAAAGCGAATTGATGACCTGAAACCCAGTTACTGCCGGCCGCCCCATTGTGACTCCGGCCGTCAAGGTCGTGCTCCTTCGTCGCCTCCACCTTTTATTCCACCTCTGAGTCCAAAGTTGTTGAGCTACCTCGTCGCACGCACGCAGTTGGCTAACTTTGGGCCAAAGTTTGAATCCAAAGTTCCGTTTGCGGCATTGCGCCGGGAACAATCGGGCGGCGGTTATGGGCTTGCGGCGGTGGTGTGACGGCGCGCAAAGGCCGGCGCAGTCTCTGGGATCGCTCGGGAGCGGTTTCTGCGTGCCGGGGTCGAGTGCGCCGCAGCCAAGTCTCGATTGTGGCCCCTCCGTCGCCGGCAAGGACACTACGCCTGCGGCGTTCCTCCTTGCCTGCGACTCCCGGGGCGAGCCCAGGAGATCGGTTCCGCCGTGCGATAGGCATCAGCGTAACTACGGTTCGGATACTCTCGCCGTTGCCAGCAGCTTGCGCAGTCCCGGCACGAAGCCGAACGGGAAGAGCTCGCCGCCGCGTTCGTTGAGCAGGGAGCCGTGCGAACCGATTTTCAACCCGTGATCCTCAAGCCACTTTTCGGAAAACACTTTTGCGAGCGCTTCGCGCTCCGTCGGCACCAGGACGGACTCCTGCAATAAAATCTGCATCGTGTCGCGGCCGGCGGGGCGTGCGTCGGAGGACACGGGCCGTCGATCCACCACGATGCCCGATTTCGCTTTGAGCAAATTGACCTCGTGCCGCAGCCGATTGCGCTCGGCTATCATCATGCCGATCAAGGCCCGGTCAGCGGGATCGGGGATGCGCCGGAGCCAGTCGGTTTCGGCGCGCGGCTCGCTGGCTTTGCCGGAGTCGATGCCGGCGTGCGCGATCCACGCCGCGATCAGCGCGCGGAACGGCTTGCCCGCAGTGGTGTAGAGCGTGTCTGCGCTCGGACCGCCGATCTGCTGGCTGCGACGACCCACGGCAGCGGCCGAGTAATCCTTGCCGCCGGCTTGATGAATGGTGCGGCATACCTCGTGGATCTTCTCCAGGTTGCGCACCGTGCGCGTGCTCGCGCTTTCCCTCATTTGTTGGAGCACCTCGTCAGGATGCGTGCTCATCCGGCTCCTTGTGGCAGTGCCGGCCTCGGCTTCGCCAAAGTGACGGCGGGCGCAGGCGCAGGTTCGCGCTCGTGCCCGACAAGAACGTGTTTGATGCAGTCGTCGGCCCAGCCGAGGTGCTCGCCGGTCTCGATGGCCGAGGTGACGAGCCGCAACCCGTGGGCGGGATTCTGTGGGTCGGCCGTGCGCGCCAGTTCCTGCAAGAGCCGGTTGCCGACGGCGTGCTGCGTCGCTTCGTCGAGCGCGAGGAAGACCGGCTGCCGGTTTTCCCGCAGGAGCATGTGATCGAGGAACTGGCTGCGGCGGAGCACCGCTTTGCCGGCCGTGAGATCGGGATACAAAGCGGCGTCCGCGCAGATGCCCGCCAGCTGCAGGAGTTCCGACGGCGTTTCTTCGAGGACACATTTCAGATGGGCGGGATCGCCGGACGTCACGAGTTGCTGGGACTCCTCGCCCGCGGACCGTAGCAATCGCTGCAAACGCGCGACCATCGCGAGCGTATCTCGCGCATCCGTGAGCAAGCCGTCCATTTTCGCGGCGACCGCTTCGTGCAGACGAGAGGTTTCCTCCCATTGCGCCTGCTCCACAAACGGCCGCTGCGCCAGCTCCGCGTCGTAGCGGGCCGCTTGGAGCGTTTTGAGTTTCGCCTCCAGTGTTTGAAACGACGCGGCGACCTCGTGCAGGTGATAGCTCACGTTGTTGAAGTGCGCGACCCAGCGCGGCAGGTGATGCGGCTCGCTCACGAGCCAGCGGCAGGCGCCACAGTTGCGCGTGCCGCCGCGCACCGGCGCGTAAACCCGCATCGCCGGCTCCTTCGCGGCTTTCAAGAGTTCGCCGCCATTGTAGCAGCCGCCGATCGTCTTGGTGCCTTCGCCGGGACTCGTGTTCGCCCCCACCAGACACATGCCGAGATGCACCGGCGCCCAGCCGACCGCATTGCGCTCCGCCGGATGCACCGCCAGCGCATGGCGCAGCGTCGCCTCGTCCACCGCCGCGATCACGCTCGTGAGTTCGTCGTAGGGTTTTTCCTGAAGGAAGACCGTGAGCGCGCAGGCCGCGTTCGCCTGCAGGCGTTGCTCGGCTTCTTTCAGCACCGCGCCCATGCGTGCCGATCCGATCTTCACGTAGTAAATCGTCATCAGCAGCCGGCTGTGCCCGGCGACCAGTTTCGAGAGCACCGGCAGAGGCACGCCGCCGTCCAACGCCAGCGCGGTGAGGAGCGACACCCGCAAACTGTGCAGCGGAAAGAACGGCACCGCGTGATGCAGATTCAACCCCAGCCGTTTCATGAAGCGCAGTTTTTCCCCATTGGCCAGACGCTCGCCGCGCTCTTCACAGCGACGCTCCAGCTCCGCGAGCAACCGGTGCCAGCACGATTCGATGGGGCTGTCCTGTAACGGCAGTGATCGATCCTTCGGCCGCCGGGACGCGGCATCCCGGAACAGAAAGCAGGCCGGCGGCATCGCGGCCAGTTCGGCGGCGGGCTTGATCGTGCCCAGATGCTTGTAGTCGAGTTCCGCCCACCGGCTGGGCCGGGTGATCGGATTGTATTTCTCCTGCCAATGGCGCAATTTCACGAGCCAGCGCAGCAGCGTCTCATGCTGCCACGGCATCACGTAACCGCGCTGCCCGGGCGCTATGCCGAGGTCGGCCGTCTTGTTCGTGTTGATAAAAAATCCGGTGGTCACCGCTCCCGTCTGGGGATCAACCAGTTTGCGGAACACACCCCGTTGCACCGGCACCTTGGCCGTCGCCGCGCCGAGCGCGTGGCCGTTGGCGGTCCATTTCAGTTCAAAGCCCTGCGCGTGCGTCCGCAGTTCGAGACGGTCGGTGTCGGCTTCGCCGGAGTCCAGCATACGCACCTGGTGGGTCCGCATCGGCAGGGTCAGCTTCATCAGCAGCGCCACCGCGCGCGCCGGCGACCAGATCTCCATGACCTCGCTCCGATTGCCCGCCGTGCGCGGTCGGTCGTCGGATCTCGCGCCCAGCACCGCTCGCCGACGCCAGACGCAGTCCGGATCGTTCCGATCGATTGTCCGCTCATCCACCGCGAGCCAATCGCGCACGGTGGAGCGGAGGACTTCGCCGACACCGTGCGCCCACCGCCAGTCCGTGAAGTGCTCCCCCGGCGCCAGGATGGCGCGCAGTTCCTCGATATGTTTGTAGGGGAGCGGCGTGCGCACGCTCTCACTATAGTTGCATCCGCCAAACGACACCCGCGTCACCGGATTAACGTAGCCCGGGAGCATGACGCGTTCGCCATCCGTTTCCTCCGCACTGAACGGCTCGGCGTTTTCCAACACCCAGGCGATAAAGTTGCGGATGTCATTGTTGTATCTGATGCCGGCGCGAGTGGTCGGGCAGACCCCGCCAAACCAGAGCGGCCGCTGTGCGCCGCGGCGCAGGAACGCCGCCGGATCGTGCAGCCCGTGCGGGTGGAGATAGTCCTGCAAGAACACCCGCAACGAGCCGAGCCGTTGCGCCAACGCCCGGCTCTGCACCGCCATCCAGCGGTGCGCGAGCGACCGCCACGCCTCCATCGGCGGACCGCAGAGCGTCAACACCCATTGCAATTCCAGGTCGCAGCCCTTTTCACGACGCTGGCCCGTCGCTCCGCTGGTCGCGCCGGGATTCATACGGGCGTCGGCAGTTTCGGTCGCGGTCCGGAAAGCAGGCCGCCGGGATCGACCTCCTCGAAGCCGGCCGCCAGCAGCGGCGCCGGCACCGGCACCGGCGGAGATTTCTCTCCGGCCGCCATTCGCGTCTCGGCCTGCGCCAGCGCGCGGACGATTTCGCCGAGCGGCGGCTCGGTGTAAACCTGCTGGCTGTCCAGCGCCCGGTGGTGCAGGGCACGCATCCGCACCAGCGGATCGACCTGCGCCGCCCACAGCCGTCGGCCATAGGCGTGCCGGTGGCCGTGCGGCGTCGTGCCGAGGGACTTGGCCGCGACGAGCCCGATCCGGCGCACCGCGCGCCCATGCGCCCGGTGATAGTGCGTCATCCGATACATCATCGCCGGTTCGCGTCGGTCCAGCGTCAGCCACGCGAACGGATGCGCCCGCGGCACTCCGGCAATCTGCCGCAGATAGAGCTGCCACAGTTTCAGGAACAGTCGGCCATAGTCCGCCGGGAACCATTTCAGCTCCAGGTAATGCCGGCCGTCGAGCGCCGGGTTCTTCCACCCGGCGTGCCGCGTGTCGCGCAATTCGGTGCGCGGGCGCAGCCCGAGACGAGCGAGATACGCCGCGCGCTGGCCCCGCACGCTCCCGCCTTTTTCATTCGTCCAGTCCTCCGGGGCGGCCCCTTCGCTCGGGTGATGGATCCGCACCACCGGCAAAGTCGGATCGTGCGGATCGAGCGCCACGTCCTGCACGTAAAGGTGGAAACACTCCGACAGCCGGCATCCGCCGCCGTGCATCATGAGCGTGATGAGGCAGTCGCGCAGATTGAGCCGCGCCGCCAGGCTGCCCGCGTCGCGCCGTCCGCGTTGCACGAACCCGTGCAACAGCAGCTCCATGAAGCGGCCTTCTGGAAACGCTTTCACTTCCTCGCCGATGACCCGTGGCATCTGCCGCGCCGCGCACCGCGGCTCGCGACCATGGCGCGTCTCGGTCGCCGTCCGCGTGTGCCCCAAAAAACTGCGATGCTTGCGCTGCGCCCAGCCCGCCCACGCCAACAGATCCTCATGGGAACTCGCCGGCCTCAGCCGCGCGAGCGGCGGCGCGTCGCCGCGTTCCTGCGCCAGGTGGGCGGTAAATTCGGCGAGCACGTGCAGCAGAGCGTTCGCCTGCGTCCAGCGCATCGGCCGCCAATAAAGCCCGCTCGCATCGCAGCCGTCCTCGCCGACCGTGCCGCCGTAGAGCCGCTCCACAAACGAGGCGAACAATTCGCGCTCGCTCGCAAAGCTCCCGCGGTTCGCCACGCCGTAGTCCAGCAGCAGCCGCACCGCCCGCAGAAGATTTCGCTGCCACGCACGCGAACGACCCGCCAGCCGCAGCATGTAGTCGAGCAGCGGGCCGACGACACCGTTCTCGGTCAGCAGCACGGGCACATGGGCCGCCGCGCCCGTGTGGTCCGTAAATATCTTCGCTTGGACAACCGTAGTGACCGCGCCGCTCATCGCTTCACTACGTTCAACATGCCAAAATATTGGACGCGCAGGGTGGCATATTCATGGCCGGCGGAAAAAACCGGTGACCGCTCAGCGGGTCGCGGACTGGGCGCCCCGCTTTTTGAAGTCTGTCCTTATTCGCTCATCTGTCCGGCTCCTCACCTCTTCCCTCCCAGATCAGAAGGGGGAGGGCGGCCCTCCCCCTAACCCCCTCCCTAAATATTCTATTTTCTTTTCCGGACCTCCGACGAACTGCGTTCGTCCTCCCTCACGAACATTGGATTCCGAACGGGTGTGACAACACCTTGACCGCCGAGTCGGAGGGCGGCTGTTCTGGGCAGGTGGAGCTCTGACTGTTTCCTCGGAGGGCTAACCGGGCGGCACTGCGGATGGGGGAAGGGGGAACGATAACGGCAGGATCTTTTCCCGCCGCAGGAATTCGACGATGGCGGTGAGCATGGCCTCGACTTCGGCCAACGTGACGTCTTTGGGCAGGGTCGGATCGGAGATGAAGGCTTGCTGGGTGGCGGGCCAGTTCTGGCGAAAGGTGTCGGGGCCGTCGCAGTCGATGTAGCGTGAGGTGCAGGCCAGCCGGAAGTCCTCGGCGGCTTTGCGCCAGAATTCCTGATCGGAGAGCGGACGCACGCGGTGGATGCGAGTGAGATCGTAGAGGTCTTTGACGCGGATCGCTTCGCCGGGCTTTTTCACTTTCTGGCGGTAGGCGGGCAGCGTGCTCAGAAAGGCGCGGAGTTTTTCGCCGGCGATGCGTTCGAGGGTGTAGGCCCGGACGGTGTGATCGCCGATGGGGAGATCACTGACGGCGTGGGCCGAGAGCTGTTCGGGCGCGCTGACGTCGATTTCGAGGACGGGAAGGCCGAGCACTCCGGCGAACTGGCCGTCACGGAGCCGGATGGCGGCGGCGTGGCTGTCCCAGCCGAGCGGGTGCTCGCGGGACTTGAGCGTCACGCGTTCGACGGTGTAGCGGACGACGCGCTGACCGGAGAAGTAACGTTCGAGGGCGGTGCCGAGAGCGGACTGGAGAAAATCGGCCTGCGCCTTGAGGTCGGTGGTTTCGAGCGCGAATTCCGTCGTGAGGCTGCTGTCGAGATCGAGCGACTGGCGTTCGAGATCGAGGCGGAGGTTCAGGACGCGGGCGCCTTTGAAGATCAG